>Ga0157363_1000241_pt1 | contig 42885 bp, 43 predicted proteins | sample AttsexASBM1_FD_111477 | JGI IMG/M metagenome (GOLD analysis project Ga0157363, IMG submission 111477) | Fungus gardens microbial communities from leaf cutter ant in Ribeirão Preto, State of São Paulo, Brazil - Atta sexdens ASBM1 | ecosystem: Host-associated > Fungi > Mycelium > Unclassified ... | reverse complement strand
GCGACACAGCGCGTCGTTTCAATTTTTTTGAGCTTTAAGATGTTGAAAGGAAGTAGCATGAGACATGACTACTACATTTCTACTCGGACGAAGCATTTGCATAATCATGAATTCTCGAACTTCATTTGTAAATTTCGTTTGATCATGTAATTATTTGAGATCATTATTTATATCTCATTTTATATATCTAAAGTATATCCAACGTTTACATATATAAATCCGTTTAAATTAACGATGTTAAATCTTTTTGAGAAAATAATCTTTGATAAATTTGTAAATTATTTTTTACAATCTTCAAATGATAATTCTTATTCTAAAAAATTATGTAGAAATGCACTGTAAGAAAAAAAAGTAAAAAATTTTCTTAACATATTTCAATATTAGCACCTCAGATATGCTTTGACTTTAAAATGAATTATTACTGCATTTACCGCATGCATAACCACATATTACCATGCACATTATTAATTATACCGGACACGGTATAACATAGACAAAAAATGTCTATGTAAACGTATTCCTTGATCCTTCTCTGAATCCTTTTATGGAAAATGTTTAGATAAATTACTTTTATCAAAGTGTTGTGAGTTTTGTTAAAATTATTATATATTATCATATTCGATTTTTAATTTCCTTACATTTTTATTTCACATTTTTATAACACGTCAATTTTTTTGCAAAAAGAATGCGCTTTATACAAAATGAATAGAAACTTATCTAAGTTCTTTTTTAATTATAATCTTTTTAAAGATTATCTCTTATGAGATAACGAATTTGTTCATATAATTTTCTTATCTATAAAAACTTGTTCGTGACAGATACAAAGATATACACTGTGAAATGCGCACGCATGAAATGCATATTCTTTCTCATTGTTATCATTTCATTATGCATAAAGATATATCCGATGATATCGATGGTGCAGGTTAATTTTTACCTTCTTCTGTGTGCTGTCAAGGGAATAATTAATCGTTCATTGGAGCATGAAAATTTGCGACTTACCGCTGAGTAATCGTTTATCTCAATTTCTCACATACGCGCACGTACCTTTCAGTCTAATGAGGCTTGCATTTGATTACATTAATAATTATCATATTAATAATAAAACCGTTACGTAAGTTCGATAATTTTTTTTAAATGGGAAAAGAATCGATTTTTATTTAAAGATTCTATTTTGCACCTGCTTTTGAGGAATCTATAAATGATTGTCGAGATAAACGATATTAAGAATAGTAAATTTGATGGTATTTGAATATCTTGATTTTAAATCATAATATTAAACTTTTTGTTCTGAAGAATATTTATTGAGATCTTAGGATAATATTTTTCATGTAAGATCTGAGTAATCCAAGAAAGCCTAGGAACTGCAGACACGGAAACGGACACGAATAAAGATCCCGAAAAAACTGACGGAAGGACGGACGAAACTGTCTACCACGTTCCGCGATTTCTATCTTTATTTCACCGTTCCGGATTCTCGTCTCCCAGGGAACGTGATTCCGTCACGTCCGCGTTTTAGCGCGCAGGAAGTCGCAGTGACGAGTCAAGCCAAGAGGAAGATGAGTGTCGCTGTGCGTGGTCCCGTACGGATCGTAAAACACGCGAATTATCCCGGAGCGTGCCTCAATGAGGCGGACGTTAGACGCATGTCGTACGATCGCCACAAAGGTAGCGACATATCACGCCAGGTCCCGTCGCACAATGCTGCGCCGACCAATATAACAGCTCTTTCTTCGCTGCTTAATCGTTACTTCCGCCTCGCCGTGACCGCTCCGTGGTTACTGTCATCCCTTCCTCTTTGTGACGGGACACAACGTATAAGGTCGATCATATGCAGACCGACGACTCGAAGAGACCCCAACCGCGTTTATTTGATGATTCCGACTGTTAGATAGATACGTAAGTCCTCTTTCTATACTCCGGCATTCAAATCATATAATATAATTCGTTTTCAGAACAGTTCGATTTGCACAATAGGTATTGTAATATTGAAATAAAAATTCCAATGGTGTTATAAAGAGGAGATGTGAATAAAACAATACAAAATGTACAATTCATATCTTTTGCTATTCGAGATTCAATATATATATATATATTTTCTTCAGAAGATATACAGATTGTGGAGACTTTATAAATACACTACAAATTAAGAAGGCACACATTAATTTCGAAAAACTGCGCACATATACGCGCGATATTATTTCATTATTAAATAAATTTTGGAATATTATAAGACTAGCTAGAAAAAAAGTGAGATCTTTGAGCTACGCTCAAATAATAATTTACTCACTTAGTCATTTCGCAAGTTTGTTGCACGCTTATGATATGCCAAAGGAATTTAAATAACATTTTATTACTATGATGCTTGTTTTCCTTGGCATTATGAACTTTGAGATTCTACTGTTTGATAACCAGCAGCGACGATCATCTCCGGCCATTATTCGATAATTCGCTTTTTGCCATCAGACAAGTGCGAGAGCGAGTTATATTGCAACACTTTCCAGTTTCAAACAAACTTCTGATTTTGTCCAAAGATTGTCGAATCTTCTTGACATAAAGCGTGACACCTAAAAAGTTTCTCCCATTTACAACGCGGAAAGATCGAGTTATCGTTTTGAGCACGTTCTACTTAAGTGGACGGAAAAATGCGCAAACCCCAATTAGAAACTATCGGCGAAGATCGCGTGTTCGTGCAAGGCGATGAGTCGCAAGTCTCGGTTACGAGAGAAGATAGAAGAGAGGGAGAGAGAGAGAGAGAGAGAGAGAGAGAGAGAGAGAGAGAACTGGCTCTAACATTTTTGCAGCGCTGTGAAAGGTCAATAGGAGAATTTCACTCGTGCATCCTCTTCACACGATGCGCCAACTTGGTCGCGCGCGATAGAGGTAAAATCTGTGCGCATACGTGCTCTTTTAACATTTGACAACCGTGAAAAGATCTTGTTCGTGGTAGGGCTTAGCATACGAAATTCATAAATTTAATTTGTAAAAATATTGTTCCATTACCTAATTACAATTGTTATATGATGATAAAATTAGACTAGAAAAAAAATTCTTGAAATTAATAACGTGCTTTCTTGTATATTATTTGTCATCAAGAGACAAGCCTTTATCTTACACGCGATAAAAATATAATTGCACTTTGAGAGAAAGGGTCACATCACAACAACGATCCTTTCAACGTGCGGATTACCAACGGACAAATAAAAATTATTCTTTCAGCGCATGCAATCACGGACGAATTTTCCTGGAAAACGCTTCCGCGCTATAGCTGAATGGCCAGCCCAGTCACAATTGTGCGCATACGAAGTACGATCGCACGAAAAATCACAGATTTTTCTCACCGCGGGTCTGGCAGTCCGCCTCTTTGCGCGCAGCTGTCCGTACAAAAAGGCGCACGATGTGGAAAAAGGAAGAGAAATGCTTTGCGAAGGGGAATCGCGCAAGTTAATTTACCTAACTGCTGGCGTATTAATCAACCACGAGCCATAAGCGTACGAGTAGCACGATCGTTTCAACCCATGGGGGATTTATAGTTTCTAAACTGTGCGAAAAGACTACGAGCGAGGCGCGCGAGAGAGTCTCCAGAGATTGTAAAAACATGAGGCAAGGCTTGATTAGCTCGATCCTCAACAACGGAAGACGACAACGACAACGTTAACATACGCATCTCGCGGGAACCATGGCTGGTGCAGCACGGCAAGAAAAGGCTGTCGCGAATGCATCGTCATTTAGGGGACTCCGAAGTATCGCGATGCAGTCGTATAAATATCCGTAAATGTCCGTTGTCCATGCCGGACGAGAGAGCGGGGTTATTAATCATTAAGAATGCCGCGGGCGGTATATACGCGCGCATGTATACGCGCGAATGTACGTACGCGTGTACGATAATCGCGTATGCATGGTAACGGTAAAGGTGTTGGTACACGGCCGACTGAAATCTCGAAAAGACATACGTATGTACGTATGTGCACACGATCGAGCGCGCGGCATGAGTTTTCGTTTCACGGTTGGAGAGATAATCCTTCTCTCTGTCACTTCTCATCTGTCTTTCTGTCCCACCGGCTAATTGAGTTGCCCAGTCCCGGCGAGATCCCCGTCACGTACGTCCTCTTTTCCGTTCCTTTTTTTTTTATCCTGGTGTGAGGACGGGAAGAAATCGAGGCGTCATCGTCGCCGCATCTTCCTTGCATTTCATCGTTTCCGGAGATATATCCTCGACCGCACCGAAATTAGTTTTCTTCGTGCAATCACCTGTACAAAGAAGCGTACTGTTGCTTTGATATTTCTTCTCACGTCTAGTATAATCGAGATATCAGATAATCGTGCGTATTCCTTTCCGAGAAACAGTAAAAAACATCACTCATCAGTTCTTCCCTTCCGCGTTTGTCTCGACGCATGCACCAGTTTCGTTCATTACATCTCCGCTAATTACATTTGCCTCGACTGACTATTACGTGTCGCATGTCGCGCACGGAAGACGAATAAAAGACTTAATCCGTCTACGTCACCATCCACAAATGTCCGTAGATATCTCGAGATGATTCTTTTCGAATCTTTCATTCAATAGCTACATATAATCGATGGATAGAACTTAAATCTCTCAAGAGTATGCAAAGTATATTAATCTTCATGATACAGTTATATCTTACTTATGATTTGGAAAGTAAATGAATACAATGATAAAGTGTTACACGTCTAAAACTATGCCGGAGTTGCAGTGACAAAATCGTCTTCAGCGAAGTTCTTAGAAATTATTATGGATCATTAGAACCTTACACAAGTGCTCCGGATTGAACGCGACCAATGCACAGCATATCATAATTTGCAAAAATTGTTTCAGCCGTGTGCAAGGAGGGCTGTCACCCCGTGCATGGTCATTGCAACGTCAGCGGTGAGTGCCAATGTCGGCACGGCTGGCGCGGTGAGCTGTGCGACCAATGCATGCCTTATCCCGGTTGCAAACATGGTTATTGCAATGGCTCGAGCTGGCAATGCATCTGCGACACGAACTGGGGCGGAATACTGTGCGACCAGGATCTCAACTATTGCGGCACCCACGAGCCATGCCAGAACGGCGGTACGTGCGAAAACACTGCTCCCGATCAGTACCGGTGCACATGCCCGGAGGGCTTCTCCGGGCCTACCTGCGAAAAAATCGACAATCCTTGCGCATCTAATCCATGCCTGAACGGCGCGACCTGTCGCGAATTCGGCGAGACCGCGCAGTGCGAATGCGCCCCGGGATTTTCCGGATCATTTTGCGCGACCGACATCGACGAGTGCGCTTCGCAACCGTGCCAGAACGGCGGTACCTGTGTAGACGGCAAGAACAGCTTCGTCTGTAACTGCCCATTTGCCTGGAAAGGCGTGCTCTGCCAGTTTGACGTGGATGAGTGCACGCTAAAGGAGTCGCCCTGTAAAAATTCCATCACTTGCATCAACTTGGCCGGTGATTATAGGTAAGTATCACTACCTCAAATTATACATCTTGTGTATTTGATGAAAACTCGTAGAATTACATATGTTAAACGGTTAGATGAAAATGTTTTTATTAATATACAAAAAAGTAAGTAATTAACATTTAATAATTAAGAAAATATACGAACATTTGTTATTATCACATATATTATTAACTGATTTGTAAATATATATATAACATATTAAAAATCCTCTTTGATTTTAATATGCTGCTTTTTGAAGAGTGAAAACAAATTAATATTATTTGTAAACTGGAATTCTATTTAATTTTTCTTTTGTTTTTAATACAATGCGTTGTAATGTTATTATGTAATACATAATATAATTATTAAAAATTATAGATAGCTTTCTTTCTCCGTAGTACAAAGCGTTAACAACAATAGTAATAATAATAATAATAATAATAATAATAATAATAATAATACATTTTTATTTTTTAACTTACAAGAGCATTGTAAATTAAGTCGTTTTATTACCACATCGCTCATAAACCGGTGTTTGGCGCAGAAAAAAAAAGTGTATTGTAGTTGCGAACGGCAATTAATAAAGCCACACAGGGAATTAAATTATGTTTAAATCTAACTTAAATTTTCGATTAAACGATTTTCTCGTAAGTTGCCATTTACAAGTTTTATCGTTTTGTTTCGCAGATGCCGATGCCGAAGCGGGTTTACCGGGAAGAATTGCACGAAGAATATCAATGATTGCGTCGGCCAGTGCCAACACGGTGCGCTCTGCATCGATTTAGTAGATGATTATCATTGCAGCTGCACTCCCGGTTATTCCGGCAAGGATTGTGACGTTGATATCGATGAGTGCGCGTCCAAGCCATGCCAAAACGGCGGTGATTGTCGCGATCTAGTGAACGCTTACGAATGCGTGTGTCCGGTGGGCTTCACTGGCTACCAATGCGAAATCGATCGCGATCATTGCAGTCCGAATCCATGTCGCAATTCGGCACCATGTTTCAATACGCAGACCGACTATTACTGTCACTGTCCAACACAGTGGCAGGGCAGAAATTGCTCGGAGCCGGCCTTGAATAATCCGCAATTCGGTGTATTGGACGATGGGCAATCGGGCTGCGGCAGCGAAGGTACTCCATGCGGCGGTAAGGGCCGATGCAGCGGCGGCAGATGCATCTGTGATCCGGGCTACACTGGCGTACATTGCCATGAGAACATCAACGATTGCCGCGGCAATCCCTGCTTGAACGGCGGCACATGCGTTGATCTGCTTAACTCGTTCCAGTGCATCTGTAGAGAGGGCTGGAGTGGAGATCTTTGTGACCAAAGTAAGTAATAGAATAAATAGAACATTAAGAAACGTGATAAAATGAAATTTTTGGTTGATCTAGATTCGATTATTATGTGGTAAATGAATTCTTCTAGATGTGGATGACTGCTTGACACAGCCTTGCCACAACAACGGTACCTGTGTAGACGGCGTGGCAGATTTCACATGCGTCTGCCAGGGCGATTGGAAGGGCAAGACATGCACTCTGCGCCGCGGCCACTGCGATGAAGACACTTGTCGTAACGGCGGCGATTGTAAGGATCACGGTGACAGTTTTACATGCAACTGCCCGCGCGGATGGGAAGGCACAATCTGCCACATCGCATCGCCATCGGCGTGTACGAGTAATCCTTGCGCAAATGGTGCAACCTGCGTCAATACGGTTGATGGCAGCTATCGATGCGTCTGTCGCGAAGGCTTCGAAGGACCGGATTGCCGGAGTAATGTGGACAATTGTCAACCAGTGCCATGTCTCAACGGTGGCAAATGTGTGGACGGTGACAATTGGTTCAGATGCGAATGCGCGCCCGGGTTTACTGGCCCGGATTGTCGCATTAACGTGAATGAATGCGCGAGCGATCCGTGCACCGGAGGTGCCACCTGCGTAGACGGCATCGCGAGCTACTCGTGCATTTGTCCACCTGGTAGAACCGGTCCGCGATGTGAGATCCGGACAGCTGGTGGGCCCGGTTGTACAGCCACTACGTGGGAGGATGAATGCAACGTATGCGAGTGTCGGAATGGTAAGAATCAATGCAGCAATGTCTGGTGCGGACCGGGCAATTGTTTGAACGGCACCTCTTGTTTGGCTCACGAGGTCTGCGTTCCTAGTCCGGGGGAGAGTTGTCTAGCGCCACCGTGTCCAGCGTGGGGCGAGTGTCGTCCTATCGAAACTGGCAGACGAGTTGGTCCACCGGCGCTACCAGCTCCTCCATCTTGTTGGCCCGGACAAACAACGCTTGGACCAACTTGCTCGAGACTCACGATATTATTGCGGAGGGATACCCTGGCGTCTGGCACGTCAGTGGAACTATTGTGCCGTCGTTTGAGGAAACTATTGGTCGATCCACGAAGACCTCAATCGGTAGTGTTACTGTGCGATCTGAAGCCTGGTGACAACGATACGATAGAAGTGACCATTTTCTCCGAGGCGGCAGCAGATGCGGCCCGCGATCTCGGTGAAACACTCAGTCGTCCATTAGCCAGACCTCTCGTATTAGTTTCTGTACTAGAGGTCAAAGTAGAGACAGCGCTGCTCAGCGAACCTAGTTTGGCGAGTGCGGCTAATGCCAGTAGCTACGTGACTGTTTTGGGCAGCGCTCTAGCCATTGTGCTGTTATTGGTGCTATTCGGTAGCTTCTGGTACCTTAAAACTATGAGGCATAGATCGAACCTGACGGCGACTACTAGCAGCGAAACTTCGTTACACCGTCATCGCAGTGATCTAGACGAAAAGTCGAATAACCTTCAGAACGAAGAGAATTTGAGGAGATATGCCAATCCTCTGAAGGACCAGGATTCCGAACCCCGCGTGTCCGTTGTAAGACCTCTGTCAGGCACTTCGCTTGGCACATTAACCGGCACCGAGGAGAGTCTTGAAATGGTATCTGAAGAAGGCAGACATCGTTTGCCACCACTCTATAAACCGCCCAGCGCGGAAGCTAGGAACAATACGGCCAGTTTTAGCTATGAAGAAGGACCGCATAAGCCTTACATCAAGCCAAGATTGCAAGAACCAATGTACCCTCATCAGCAACCAGGTACCAGTCAGACGTCGGGGCCGCATCAAGTGCTAACGGTACACGTGTGATTAAATATCATTAAAGTAATGTGAAGAACAGTGATTTTTTTATTTTTCTTTCTTACATGATGACTAATGAAAATTCTTAGAGACTTGAAAGGAACTGAACTTCACTTGAACGATCTTTTTTTTTGTGATAATGGAAAACGACTTTCGATTTCGAGATTAACTTGAGATGGTTCTTTTCAGGGTTTTCTTTATGAAAATTGAACCAATATTAGAATATATATTAGGGACAAATGCAGAGAAAAAAGAAAGAGGACAATTCTAAAGGGCTCAGCAATACCATTATGTTATAAGATAACACATAAATTTTCAATGTCTCTCCGAAGCACATTTTTTATGATCGCTTCATTTATAGTATTATTAGAATATGATTATTAAAATTTTCAATTTCTAAATAATTATAAAGTAATTAGCAAAAATATTAGTACTATTTTCAGGTTGAAAATTTAGAAAATAATTAAAATTTATTTCCTTTCTTTTTCTCCTCATCCGGTCCTTTCATGCTTTTATATGATGACAATAAACGATTGACATTTATAAATAATTTTAATGATAATGATCAGTTGTTATCGTTGTACATATGTACATAGCTCGTACTTATTAATTTCGCTAAGCCTATATTTCCTCCGCATCATCTTCGGCATTGCCATTCTTCTCTTCTGTACGCGCTCTCGATTTTATGTGTTTATATTTAATCTTATACTCTTTGATATTATTTTATATATCGCCATTGTTAGCATTTTTATTTTCATAATTTAAAAAATAGGATGGCATCGTCGCACCTACGAGATGTATTGTACGTTTGTCATATATAATTGAAGCAAAGCTGCGCTTTATTCAGGATCAAAAGATGCATAGCATGTAAATAAATTTGACAAAAAATACGAGAATTTCTTTAGATATCATTTGTGTTTAATATATCGCGCAGACAATCGCTTGATCATCGTACGTGAAAGTATGCTTTGTATGATATAACGTGTGCTTCAAACGTTCCTTTAGACGATATTATTGTGATACTCATAGAAGAAACAACGTTATTGTATAGCATTACTATGGTACTCTGCGTGTTCATTTACTTCACTTGCTCGAGTTTTATTTTTTTTCCACGAAGACACGACACGTGATTTTTATGCGATGGGAAATATTGCCATTGCGAGAAAATGTGCTACACGATACGCTAAATCGCGGCGGCACATTGATTTGTAAAGAACATGTTAGCAGTGTAAATGTAATATGATTAGAACGTATTCAAACGCAGAATAAAAATGATGTACATAGTGACGCTATTGCATCGTAGAACGATGTAAATAAATCTAAGTACACATGTCCAAATCGTTTTCATCCCGAGTCATTATCGACCCACCCTTAGATGTGCAATTCGTTTTTTTTTTATATTAGCATTTTTCGTATTCTCTAGCAAAGTGTCAAAGTGTCAGACTAGTTTAACTGAGAAACATAGCTCGTTTTAGGCATACATAGATTTACAGCAAGAAGGAACCAAGTTTTATAATAAATACTTTATTTTGTAGAGAAAACTATATTATTGTACGAATACATATATAGAAGAGAATGAGAAAACGAGGAATATATATATATATATATACAAATATATATAAATATAAATATATATTATATATTATTTTATATATTATTTTTATTTTATTATTTCGTATTAATTATTTTCAGATCATAAGCAATAGTTGATCATTGTCATACAATTTTTCGTTTACTCGTCGTCTTCAAAGCGAACGACTGCATTAAAAATCCGGCATACTAATGCTTTTGGTCTAATTGATAGATAAACAATTAATTAAGAAGCATCCACGTTGTGATTATTCGTGTTTGATATCGAGAAATGTGCAAACGAATGCGTGTATATAAGTTCCCTCCTACTATCCCCTCTTCTCACTCTTCCCCCACATAGGTTTATGACGATGTGAAGGATTTCAATAAAAAGTACAACCATTCGACATTGCGTTTACGATTTATTATACCTTTGCATCAATGCGTCGATGATAACGCTCACATAAGCATTCCTGGCATTGAAATCACTGAAAGAGAATAGTTAAACGTGAAAGAACAAAATTATATATTCTCGCAACAACTTCTTCCGGTAATAAATATCACAATATTTTACATTTAATTAACAGAGGAGTCATTTTATATATTTTTTTGTTATTTTGGTAAAAATGAGAAAAATCTTATGAGAAAAAATTATAATGAAGCTAATCGAATTATCTTCATTGTTCGCTAGCCAATTAAGAAATCATAAATTTATTTGCTTCCCTTCAGAGATAGAGATACGGGCGGCGGATTTTATCAGCGGCGCCGATTTCAATGGCCCATCACGATTGTTTCATTAGAGATAATACCGATACCATTACCATCGAAAGCGCGGCCGAGATTAACAAAGCGCTTGGGTCATCTCATCGTTGCCGCGACGAGACGGGACGGATCCTCTCGTGCACGAAGCACGTACCGTTGAATGAATGATCTACCGAAATTACAATACAATGGACCAGAAGAGCCACTTGACAAATACCCAGTAGATGAATCATGCGTGATAAACGATTTGACTCGTGTGAAACACGATAGTAGCCGCCGATCGCCACAATAGCTTAGGATAATTCCGATATATACGCCGCATCTAAAAACTTAATTTATTAAATATTATTTACTATGTTTAAAATAAACAAATAATCAGTAAAAACTTTGTACTGTCTACTACTATGAAAAAAATATTAGAAATCCGAAATATTTATTTTTCATATTAAAAAATAAACTTTTCGAAACCCTTGCATTTATCCCATAAACTTTTCGAAACCCTTGTCATACATCCCATAAGGGTGTGATATATGGCTCAAAGGGGGAAGGCGGAATATGTACGATTCATGAAAAATTTACAAATAACACATATAAATAAGACATATAACACACAATAACTTATAAAACGTGCTTATAAAGTTTTATTAAGGAATAAGAATGATAAATATGTATATGAAGGAAGAAATAATAATTACCATCTTCCTACATAGATTACAAGCGTTATCACATGAAGTGCATATTTCATATAATGCATTATGACATGAAGTACATAGTTGCATTTAATGCACTGAATTCTATTTACACTGAATTCTATTTACACGCACTTTGGGCATAAATCCCGTTCGCTAAAAATACCGTATATCCCAAACAGATAGGATATACAAGACAACAAACTAAATAAAGAATACGAAAGCAAAGCATTTATATTTTGCTATACAACATGTTTTACTATTCCACTAGACGTATGTATCATGAAATAACCAATAACTAATAACTTTTACACGCCCTAATCATTTTATGTAGATTATAATGGCGTAATTATGATGGCGTTACTTATTACAGTGACAAATCGATTCAACTAACAATAATTTCATTATATTAACAATAAGAAGCTGAAATCATAATATAATACTAATATAATATAAAGGCATGTAAGAATAGTTACGAAAATTACTCCCATTCCTTCTATTTTTTTCTGCGGCGTAAATCTTAGCATGGCATATTTGCCGGAGTTACCCTATACCTTTTATTACTTGTAAAGTATATTTATTATTGTGAACTTAAATATTGTTCCAAAGACAAAGAATTTATTATATTATATTTAATTAAATATTATATTTGTTTTAATATTATAATTATGCAACGTGTCATTTAATTTCCATAAATCTGCAGCTAATTTCACGTAATTAAGTGTTATAAAATTAAGAATCATATGTTATGTATATTTTGATATAATGATATTTATATTTATACAAATTTTCATTGTATCACCAATTTCATTGAAGGAATAATAAATATACCATTCATAAATATGGATCTCACCCAAGTATTTAAACAATAATATGATTTCTACAATGTTCCGATATACTTTCTTTTTCACAACTAAAAGAATAAATATATTCAAATTTTCATATATTTTATGTTCAAATAAAATCATATATGATGATCAAATTAGTAATTAACGATAAGATATAATTATGTCGAATAACCTTGTATAAATTTCGCAAACATCATTCAGATATTGGAAGATGTTACCGAAACATTGCAAGATAAAGAAACAGATGCGTGGACCAATTATGATAAAGATGACACTGAAATGATAGAGAAAGAAGAAAAACAAGAAAAGGAAGACATCAAAATGGAGTCAGAAGACAAATCTGAAGCTATGGAAGAGGAAAGAAAAGAGATCAAAGCGGAATCAGAAATAATCGACAAGACTGACATATTTACTGATTTTATGGTGGAATTTGACGCAAAACAGACAAAGGGATTGGCGGTCATTGCTGAAGAGAAGAAGACACAGTTGCCACAACTGATCCGTGTAACTTAAGCGTAGTAACTTGGTAGCTTATTATTTCAGTAATATACAGAATGTCCTGTATTTCGATGTTCGCAATTCAATTTTATTAGATAAGTATGTCGTAAACCCTAAATAATTAAGCTACCATAACATGAATAAATGACAGGACCGATCTGTCTTTAATTTTGAGTAAGTTTCTAGTCAAACGTTGTGATATGAAAGATAGGTTGAAGAACGGAAGAAAGATGACGATGCATCTGAAGAAACGCCGATCACGCCAAAAGATGAAGATATTCTAAGTGATCGAGTATCCACTGAAAGTTCGATTCATCCATGTTTACGCAAGATAGATATCAGCGATTCTCAGCTGAAATTAGTGAATCCGTATACGGTGTACAAGGTTCCGAATGATCCCGGATTGCTACCAGCTTTCTGGCTATTACGTGAAAGTCCGCCTATTTACAGCCCGGATGGTGTACAGAAATTTTATGACATAGTAAAACATGCTGATTTGAGATCGATTAGTTCGTTAAAAGATATGCTCTTATCAGATCAATTAAATCTACGTTATTATGGACTTAAGTCATCAATAATGGGAGCGATCTGTGAGGCTTTGGCCGACAACACTTTTGTACGAAAATTGGATTTGAAGGTACAAGGAAGTTTATTTATATGGATTTTTATAAAATCCTAAATAAAATAATCCTAAATATCTTAAAGTACCATGAAAATGATTATTTATTTGAAAACTGCCTATGGATTAGAACTAAACTTGAATTTTTTACTCTATGATGCAAATGTTTATTTTGCGTTGATTAATAAAATTTTTTTTTTAATTGAAAATAACTATTTTTTATATTTTTTATTATAGGACAATAAACTATCCGCGATTGCGTGCAGATATCTAAATGATTTATTACTTAAAAACAACACGATAATCGATTTATCATTATCGGGTTGCCGAATTGGCACGAATGGCGCAGAAAAATTGTATGACGCAATATCGGAGAACACAAGCCTGAAGATGCTCGATCTCAGCAGATGCGATATCGGCAATGAAGGCTTCGAATATATCGCGTCTGCATTATCTAATAATCAAGATTTGGAGAGTGTTGATCTATCCGACAATCACCTGGACAAAGCGTGCTCACAAAGTCTGCAGAATTTGCTCTTGTACTCCAGCTTGACGCATCTGAACTTATCCTGGAATTCTCTGTATGACACAAAACTCTGGAAAGCTCTGGTCGATGGACTCAAGAAAAATGAGACGCTGCGTTCCCTGAATTTATCTTGGAACGCACTTGAAGAGAGATGTGTGCCTCATCTTTATAACTTATTATTACACTCGCAGAACATTGAAAAGCTGAACTTAAGTTGTAAATATATCAGATTTTTAAAAATGCATATTTGTATTAACGGTTCTACGCACACAATTATAAAAGAAATAAAAATTAAAAATCATCAAGACAAAAAAGAATCTTTTATCAAAAATAATCTCCCTTATTTATTATTTTTTTTTTTTTTAAGAATGGCTCAATTTTTTTCAACATTTATTATTTATATATTTCATTATATAATAAAAAACGAAATAGAAAGTGTCATAAAAATTGTTTTTATATAATAAAAAACGAAATAAAGTGTCATAAAATATGAATATCTAGCAATCACTTGAAATATTTTCTCGCGGGAAATAAATTCCAAAGCACGTGTTTTTTTCTTAAAAGTTTAATTTTTTGCGATTCAAAGGGAATAGATTTACCGAAAATGATGCTGAAATCATAGCACAAGGTCTATCAAAAAATAATACGCTTCAAGAATTACAATTGGGAAACAACCCTTTGAGAGCACAAGGTGTTTCAGCTTTGATTGACGCAATTACACCGAACCTATCGCCCAATGAGACTTTATGTCTTTTGGACTTAGAGAACATTTGGGCAAATAAGAATATTCTCGAAAACTTGGAGATAATCGAAAACGTCAAACCATGGGTTACAATCAAATTAGGCGGTATTCTGAGCAATTATCAGATCGTTGGACCAAATGTTAGAAGACTACTTCTGAAGAGAGCGAAATACGAGGCAATGTTACCAAAAAAAAAGAAGCAACAACGCGATTTCGGCCAATTTGTGATATCGTTGACAGACGAACTAATAGAGGCATGTTCGTACGAATTTATTACAGATTTTTTCTTAGTTTTCTCCAAATTTATGAAAAATCATAATCGTTCGTATTTTAAGAAAAATAAATTATTTTAAGAAAATAAACAGATTTCTTCATTCTTATAGCAAAATTTATGCAGCTAGTGCAGAAGTTCGAACTAAAACTTTCTACATCGCTTATCGATGAGATAATGAATGCATTCAAGGGGCCACATCATACTGTCGATCAAGAACAGTTAAAATCATTTTATTTGGAAGAATACCCAGAATACCAGAAATACGACATTATTAACATTGAAGAAAAAGAAATAAAACGATACAAAAAAAGAAAAGTAAAAAGAGGAGTAGAAAAAACGAAAAAATACAAACAAAAATTAACGTAGAAAACAATAAAAAATAAATCAAAGAATTAAAAAAAATGTATATCATGTAATAAATGATTGAAAAAAATTTTAGAATCTCTTTATAATACTATATTACATATTTCACATCGTGAAATGATAGATTATAATAAATGTCATTTTGTAAAAACTTATCAAGCATTAATTTTTGCTTTTAATGAGGTACAATATCTAAATTTATATTTATATGTATATATATATATGTGTGCATGTATATATATATATATGTGTGCAAATGTGTAAAATTTAATCTATATAAAATATTCTTGCTGCAATATCATCAACAATCCAATTAATACCATCGACTAGATTTTCACCCGTCATAGCAGAGCATTTATAAATTTGCCAATGATGAGTTTTTATATTGGGTAACTCCAGAATGTCGGCTATGTCAGCTGCAGATAATGCACCAGGCATATCTTGCTTATTGGCAAATACAAGAAGACTTGCCCCTTCCAATCTTTCCTCTTGCAAAAGCTTGTATAATTCTGTTTTGCAATCATCCAATCTCCTTTTGTCTGCACTGTCTATCACCCAAACAAGTCCATCTGTTGACTCAAAGTAATTTCTCCAATAGGAACGCAATGATTTTTGTCCACCCACATCCCATACGTTGAGCTTGTATCCACGATGTTCTAATGTCTTGATATTAAAGCCAAGCGTGGGTGATATAGTATCTATCGGTTCACCATTGAGTCTCTTCAACACTGTCGTCTTGCCTGCATTATCCAAGCCCCTAAAATTTTAACATGGCATTGTTAAAAGCAAATGAAGAAACACATATATATTTCAAATGATTATTCTTCAATCATTTAATACATTGTAAGTTCAGCAAGCGTAATATTTATTAACCTGTATAAATCAACCACAAGCTAAATATATAAAATAAATATACAAACACAAATACGTACAACATTAAAATTCGCATCTCCTTTTCTTTCTGCTTCAATTTTTTCAGCACCGTTAACAGACCCATTGTCAATCCATTAATTACTCCACGATGTTCAGATCAGTAACAAATAAATGTTTTGTATGCGAACAAAATTCTTACGAGTTTGACAGAAACGTTTCTAACCTCCAATTCAACTTGTTAATTGATCACAAATTACACAATCGGTAAAAAGTATATGTAAAAACGCCACATCTTGTACCGATTAGGTACTATTATCAAAAATGATCAGCTGAGTGAATTTGCATATGTTATCAAGTGATGGATATAGAATGTGGTCTATTTGATGTTACAAATAAAAAGGCTACGAAATTTTTGATTAACCAATCGGAAGAATTTTACTAACTAAAACCAATTAAAAAATGCTTTGAAGCATTCGTAGCGGATCGTAGCTATAATTGTATATTATATGTAGAAAAAAATTAGAGTTTATCATTATCAACTATCGATACAAATTTATCAACTTATAAATACAAATGGCGATAACATGAAATTATGATTCAAAAACTTTCCGATTATTTATACAATTTTATATTTTCTTATATTTATTTATATTTTTTTGAAATACGAATATTCTATTTTAGAGACTTATATTTTATTCACATTAAATTCAATGACAATTAAATATGTATTCTCATCAAATATTAAAAGATTCACAATTATAAATTTCCAATAAATTTTTTGTAAGGTTTATGCAAATTGTAAGGTTGCAAATTTTATGGAATGTTTGCACGACTACACGGTTAAAAAGTTAATACATAATTGATATATATAGAAATATGATATATATAGAAAATTTGTCGTTTTTTTCTTCTATAAACATCGCTTGAAAAAAAAACAACATGAACTTTCTGCGGTAGGTTACCTAATACATATATGGAATACTTTATATATTTAATTATATATAAACAATATGGATAAAGCCGGTTGAAAGTTTATCAAGCAGTCACCAACTTTACTGTTAATAAATAGCATAAAACTGACACAATAGATAATATAAAAAATTTGATATTATCTTACATACAATCTTACATCTACAAAATAAAAATACAATCGTTAAGGGTTATTAGTAATGTCTTTCTAATAATACTTTTGCTGCTTTACTAATAACTTCTGGATGACATAAAGCATTAATAAGAGATTCAAAAAATGAGTCATATTGAGGATTAGGTATATAATCTCCAGATGCACTTGTTTCTTCTGATGGATACTTCTCCTTGTCTCTTTTACGTCTTTCTTCAATAAATTCTTTAAATTCATGCTCCTTTGCATCAGGTAACAATTTAACATAATAGGGGTATTCTTCAGCTAATTCTGTTGCAGTTTCTGGTTTAGGTTTAGGTCTTTTCGCTGGTATTTTTGGAACAGTCTCCGTTTGTTTCTCCTGCTCCTCTTCTTGTGCACGTTCAACAGCGCATTCGACCTAATGAAAGAGTTTTTATAAATTAAACATAAGTTCTATCTATATTTAACTAATAATATTGATGTTTCTTAGAAGAAAAAATTACTTCTGTTGTATAATATGTAGTTAATTTATTCGGAAACTGATTATAATCTCCCATCTTGGCTATTATCAATTTTACTAGAGCTTCCTCGACTCGTGCTCTACTATCTGTTTTCAATTTTCCCCATATATTAACGCTTACATTGACTTTATCTAAAGATTCCACGTAATGCCACCAACCATTAGGCACAAATAAAACATCTCCAGGTTCTAGAGTTATTAATTTTGGTTTGTCTGGTATATCCAACAAACAATCTTTTTCTTCTTCACTTAAGCAATAAATATTAAATCTGCTATATACAGTCGATTCCTCGTAAGGAAGTCTAACTGGTATCAGAGGAGCATTAGGTGGATAAAGCAACCATTGTTTCCTATAAATAAAATAGGTACAATATAAACAGAGACAATATTAAAACTAAAAAATAATTGAAAAATACGAACCTGCCATGTATTTGTGCTACTAAATTATAACCATAGGTATCCCAATGACAATCAGTATGAGCACCTTTGCCTCCAATCCAAATAGTAGAATGCATTCCATTTTTACCAAATTCTTTGTCAATCCCGAATTTGAGCCAATTAAAAGATTCTATAATGTCTGTATTATCGCTGAGCCACTCCTTTATGTGCTTATAATCACAGTAATGCCATATATTATTCTGCTTTGTTTCTTGTAAATCAATAAATTCTTGAAATGTTAATTGAATCGGTTTTGCAGGAGGACTCAAGCACCAATGATGATGTTGAAGAACACACTAAAAAATTCAATTGAACTATTAATAAAATTATCAATAAAACCATTAAAATAATATATAAATACAAGTATATCGCTATAACTTACTGTACGTTTGTTATGATTACCAATTCGAAATGGTAACTTCTTATTTCCAAATTTTTCAACCAATTCAGTCAGATCCCATTGAAGTAATTTCCATTCATAAGAATCATCAGAATTTTGTAACATGTTCTGAAACAATATAGGTTCTTCAAGTTCTGGTAGAATTTCTCTCAGAATATCTTCCAAGGGTTGTAAATGTCGATTCATGTTTTTAATTATCTTATAAAGTACAAATGTTAAAATTAGTCACTTTTTTTATCTTTATTGTATTATAAAATAATTAATCCTATGAGATTATTGATTTTAATTAAATAAATCTCTCAAACTACATATCAATGTTTGCCTTTCAGATATTATCTTGTGTTTGTAAACTTTGATATTATCTCACTGATATTAAAATATATGTGACAATTTCAATGAATATTCTAAGCCAATGTCTGATTCACACTGCGACATCTAACATATATATGTATGATGATATGATATCCAATAAGAAAATTCGTTTATTCCTAGGGTTTCTAGTTAAACATTTTTGTCCAAGAGACAATTCTCCTATTGGATGTGGACTATGGTCAAAGTCTCGTAACAAATGCTTTGAAACATTTGATGGACCAATTAGAAGAAAGAATTTTACAAACTGACCAATTAAAAAACGCTTCAAAGCGTTTACAGCATCGCTTCCTTCCTTGGAAGCAACGTGAATCCTGCATAAAATATCAAGATTTGTTTGTCTTGCTTGAAATCTTCAAAAACGAGACAGATAGAGTTTTAAATTTCGCTTAAAATTAAATTGACATTGATACAATTGGGCCTTAATCCAAATGTTAATCTAAATTTTACAAGCACGCTTTTAAAAGTTAAATTTTAAAGATAAGATTTTGGAAGTGACTATATTCAAAAAATTCAAAAAATATTCAAAAAATTTATTTTTAAAAATTATTAGATTTTGAAATTATTTACATTAAAATGAAATAAATTTATATTCGGGTATTGAAGAGAGAAAACAAAACGAAGGAAGAATTGATCAATCACACTGATCGTGTGACCGAATTGTTCAAATGTAATTTGTTAATTGTCTCTCTATCCGAAATCTCAGACCAATTTCTAGAATTATAGGGTACGGTCAACGCGATGATACAAACGCTTTGAAGCGTTTTTTTAATTGGTTAATTTGTAAAATTCTTTCTTCTAATTAGTCCATCAAACGTTTCAAAGTATTTATAACAAAACTTTGACCACAGCCACAGACACAAGATATTATAGAAACGAAAGTTAATATTTTTCTGTGATCGTTGGAACACGTGACTCAAGTCTGCAGCACACTTCTTATTTTCCTGCTGCATTGCTATCTGAATTAGAATCTTGTCACCGTATTAATTACGATGTTGGCACTGACAGCATCGTAAGGTTGTGTTCCAAAATTCACTGCCAGCGCTGAGAATCTACAGTTTACGTCACATATACTATACATTTTCATTTCTTAATCCAACAGGAAAATAAGCATTGTGTGTTGCAGACTTAAGTGGAAGATATATGCTTTCTTTCTCTAATAAGACTATAAATTATCTATATGTATACAATACATTATTTTAAATTTTGTCGAAATTTTATATAAGTCTAGATATTTTTAAAAATCCTGCTTTTAAAATTTCATAATTTTATATGTTCTAATAACTTTTGAAATTTACTTTCAAAATCTAATAATTTTTAAAAATAAATTTTTTCAATATAGTCACTTCCAAAATCTTATCTTTAAAATTTCATAACTTTTAAAAGCGTACTTGTAAAATTTAGATTAACATTTGGATTAAGATCCAATTGCATCAATGTCAATTTAACTTTAAGCGAGATTTAAAACTCTATCTATCTCGTTTTAAAACCAAAAAGAGACAGAGACAGAAAGAGTTTTAAGCCTCACTTAAAATCAAAGTAGTTAGTACAATCGAACCTAAAACATTTGGATAAATATAATTTTTTTGTTTATTTCTTTTTGTTTATTTCTTGAGAAATTAACAGTCACGATATATGAATATCTAGACATGAGACGTACATCGCAACTCGTGAATACGACTAAATTTGGTGTAAGTTCATGTGATAAAACATTTATGATTCATGACGCCGAGTTATATATGTAGTTATATTGAAGCTTGTGATTTTGTTCATAGATTTACATTGCGCAATAAAATAATTGAAAATAAGCAGAAATGAAAAAGCCTCCTTTACACATGCTTTAATGTATGGGATTCAGGCGATACGAAAACGAGGCTAATTAAATTTGGCAACGAAAGGTACATTGCGTTATCAAATAAAGCATGTGTTATTTTTCTAACCTAATTATGTCTTTACAAATGATTATAATGGTATTTCTTGATGTCGTAATATCTCTTTAATTTGGTTACGACATATATCACGACTTTGCATCTTATGAACGTTAAATTATTATAATTTGCATCTATATTTTGACCTCTTTTTCTGTTACAAATTTATAATAACATTCTTGATATTACGTTTACTTTATATACAAATTCTACTGTATCCTGCTTAAAATAATTTTAGACTTTATATAACATTACATTGACAATTATATAATTTATAAATTTGAAAATGAAAGCAACAATTTTAATCTTTTTGTGAATAAAAGTTTTTAGTGCAGTTTAATATGATCACGTTACGAGGAAAACTCAAAAAGGACAATGACATAGCAAATTCAAAGAATTACAACAGGCGAGTCTCAATACGAGATAAATTACTGATCAAAGAGGTCAATTTGACATAATATTTCTTATGTATCATGACAACGATGTAATGTATGAATTCTAACTAAATTTATGTTAAATTATTTTTCTTAGGTACAGGAAATGGAACAGACGTTGCCAGTAACTTGTAAAGTCACATTTAAAGATCCACATTGTCTTCATGAATTTATCTTATTAATTATGCCAGATGAGGGATACTGGATTGGTGGCCATTTCTATTTTCAAATTTATATAAGCGAAGATTACAACATGGCAGTAATTTCATATTCTTTGATTTTTATATGTTATCTCAGTTTACTTGTAGTTATCTTAGAATTACCTGTTAAATCAGTGACATCACCAGTGAGCTCTATAATACACTACTGGAATGCGCCTTTCCTGTACTATAAGATAAAAGAAAATAAAAGAAAACTGCAGCTTGACGGAGAAAAGGAAGACAAACAAATAAAGGAAAACGTCTTTCTGATTCTTTCCTGCAAACAACATTAGCCAATCAGTGAGTTCTTGATAAAAAACTATCTTTGCATCAGAGGATGTGGTTAACATAATGCTTTGAAGCATTCTTTGATTGATCAATTCGTAAAATTCTTTCTTCTGATTGGTCAATCAAAATGCTTCAAAGCATATAATAAGCTGACATTGATGGAAATTTACAGTGGAACAGGACAGTGAGACCAATCATAACTCTGCAGTTATTACTCTAACTTTCCTTTCTATAGTTATGATTGGTCTTGTTCCGTTCTGCTGTAAATTTCTGCTCATGAGACGCCAGCCTAAAATTTTGACCCCATCCAGAATGTCATTGTTTAAGAATTGGGACATCCCCATTCATCATGGTGCGCTCCAGTATATTATAGAGCTCCAGTATATTACAGCTCACTGGACATAATATGTCTTAATTATAGTGTATTTATCAACATATTAAGATATTGCAAAAGAAGAGAAAGAAAAGGACTTTTTCTTCTTACCCCTTCCCTTTAGAAAGGAAAGGGATAAGAAGGAAAGAGAAGAAAATATTTGTCAATATGAAAATCGAAAGTTGCGGCTGAATTCTCATTATGTTAAATAATATTTTTCAGCCGCCAGTGGTAAAATGCTTAACGAAGTTATGGCATCCTAACATAAGCGAGGATGGTGATGTATGCCTATCTATTTTAAGACAAAGTAGTATTGATGGCATGGGATGGGCACCAACACGTAAACTAAAAGACGTTGTATGGGGTTTAAATTCTCTTTTCACTGTACGTATACAAACATTTTCTGTTGCATAATTCATTTGATGGATGCGATTATGTTGAACATATTATATGTGTACATGTGCTTCTTTTAGGATCTCTTAAACTTTGACGATCCTTTGAATAGAGATGCAGCAGATTTGTTTATTAAGGATAAAGAATCTTTTCGAAGTAAAGTTAAAGATTATGTAATGCAATATGCAAAAAGATGATTTATATTGTAACATTTTAATTAAGAAATAATTATTTACATTTTTCAAATTGGTTTCGTGCCTCTTTTTAGTATATGAGTACAGAATTTGCTCAAATCTGCTTTAGGTTAATTATGATTTAAATCAATTTAATATTGCTAGTCTTTTTATCTGAAAGAGATTATCATCGCTTTCAGTTTCATATAATTCAATTTTCGGATTGTTATAGCGAAATTATATTAATACACTTTAATTATGATCTATATCATTATGTATGAAGGAAATGTAAACATTAAAAATTAAAAGTACATCATGTGCACAATGTTTTTTTTTCTCTTGACGAGACATTGTAATGCCAACGAGCAATTGTAAATAAAGTGGGTGTTTAATATATTTAAGTAACTATAACTTATATGAGTATATATCTTTTGCATAAAACATACAAATATTGAATATGTAAAAAGTATCTCACACTAATAAGAATTGAAAATTACAAGTGTACACACTATTTTGTCACAAGTATTTATTTATAATTTTCGTACAATGCTCGATTGATATTTTTATTAAACTTCAAAAAAAAATTGATTTATTATTTATTATTCCATATACCTTTTATTTTGATTTATTGAAATGAATAAATCATAATTTGTTTGTGTTGTACTCATCGAATTAATTAACGGACGGTTGAAAAATTTGACTGCTGATGAAGGTCGGCGTAACAACACATCGACGATCGATCAACGATTTTTATAATTACAAGTTGTAACAAATAAATAATAACAAAAGAGAAAACAAGAAGAGATAATGTCTTGTTTCTCATTTTTCGTCGTTCCTCCGCGCTGTTTAGATATAAACTAAGCAAGTACGCGAAGTGATATGGCCATGTGTCAGTGCATGTTGTGCGTGTACATGTGTGTTGTGTGTATGTGTACATAAATATAAATAAAAAATTGCAGCTTTCCATCGTTAGAACGTGGTTCGCAGTTCTTCTTGTATACTGGTTGACCTGATGAGTTTCTGTTTGGAACCCAGCAAACTCTCACTCCCTAGGCTATCACTGTTGGAAGCTATCTTCGACTTTTCTTCGTGATACTCTTCATTATATTCCTTCAATCTGTTTCCTAGGAACACAGCCCTTTCGCGTTTCTTAATCATAAACTCTGTCGGCAGTAGCCATCGATGTTCGTGACATTCCTCCGCTAATGGCCTTTTGCTAAATAAAATGCATTTTTTTTTAATATATAAGAGACTTCCTATTAAATAAAAAAATTATTCCATATTTAATATTAAGTATTACAAAATATCCGATTATAATAAATTTTTATATTAATCTTGAAAATTTTTTTTTAAATTATTACCAACCTTGGTGCGCGTTTAAAGACCAACATGAGAAATCTGGTGGCTTCTTGGCTCAACTCTTTATAAAGATACTCGAATCTGTATCTGACAAAGGATATATTCTGTCTGGTTTCATCCACATCCTTACCACGAAATGGAGAAACTCCAGATAGTAATACATAGATCAACACACCGACCATCCAGATGTCCGTTTGCGGGTAGACAAGTTCATCATTATAGAGTTCAGGCGATCTGTATTCTGGATGACCCAGATACTTAGGCACCATTGTGCCCAATTTGTTGACTCTATGAGCTGACCCCATATCAACCAATTTCACCTGAACTGATCTCACAGATGACATAACGACATTGTCCGGCTGAATATTTAGATGACAGTACCCACGCCAATGAAGATACTGCAGACCATCGAGAATCTGCGTAATAGCATTCGCCACGCAGTTTTCTGTATACTCGTGCCGACTGGAGAAGTATGTGAGTATATCGGCACCCTGAAGTTTCTCTATGATAAACACCGCCACGGGTGAGTTGGATGCTTTGTAGGCAGCCTCTAGCATAGCTATCCGTTCGTGTCGCAGTGAATGTAATACTTCGTATTCCTGGTTCACCTGCTTCTCGGTCTCAGCATTTAATTCCAAGATCTTGGCAATGATCACGCGATCTGAGCTCTTATCTACACCCTTCACCACCGCGGAGAATTGTCCGCGCGACAGCTCCGAGATAAAACTATACTTAGTGGACAGTTGCGGTTCCACCAACCATCCAATCGGATTCTCTTCTATAGAGTAATCGATGTGTGGCTTGTCTTCTTCCAGGACAATCTCTTGACCGGTTTCGGTTAGTTCTTGGAGATGTCTCATCGCCCGCGTAATCTGTACTTTCGGACAACCCGGTGGTCGCGTCTTGATTAACTTTGATGGAATGCCCTTTTCGCTCCAACCAATACGGTTACGCGCTGCCAGACGAAAATTGTAACTCGTATCTTGCTTTAAGTCGCGCACCAGATAGAATTCGTGGTCAATGTTGAAGGCAACGTCTATCCATGCGATTGAATCACCCTCCTTGTACTGTAAATTATAACATAGCACGGGCGAGTTGCCATCATACTTCGGCTGCTTCCATCGCAGGAGAACTTCAGTATCCGAAACATCAGTAGCCTAGAAAATCGAAATGATATTTTACAACGCGAAAATGAAAACATTATTTTTGTATATAAATTGATCGCCACTTCAAAATCACTTTAATTATTATACTGTAGATTACCTCTGGAGAATCCGGCCCGCAAGAAACCGTTGCCTGCAATACCCTGGTCCTAACAATTGTTTGTCCTATCGAGTTCCTTGCCACGACTTTATATATTCCGATATCATGCTCTTTTGTAGGATTAAAACTAAGAATAGATCTTCCGTCAGAGTCCTCTGTCACTTTGATCCTATTGTTCTCTTGTATGACCATATCGTTTTTAAACCATTGTATCAGTGGTTTCGGATTTCCTACGGCTAAACAGGTGAGATGCGCCGGTTTTCCCTCTTCAATTGGGCAAATCTGCGGCTTTTCGCGGAAGAACGGAAGCTGACCATCCTTTTTCGATTCAATCATCGCCTCAGCTTCAGCGTAACTGTCTAACCGAGTACCTAGTTCATTCTTTAAACGTCTAAGTGTAAATGTGTCCGCAGATCCGTATCGATTGATGCGTGCCCTTCTTTCATCATCGATCTCTTCATCCATAACATCTGTGAATCGACGACGTTCTCGTATGATGGGTGCCTAATAATAAGATAAATAATTAGATAAATATTTTTAAAGATAATATTCTTTTCATTTTAAATACAATTTTTTTATAGCTACCCTCCAGTCAAAGCCGTTGTCTTCGGTAGCAGAACGTGAGAAACCGGGGCTACGATTGCACGCAACTTTCATATATTCGCGTAATCGTACTGGGAAATCGGTATCTCGCAACTGAAGAAGATATGTGTCCGGACCATTCTGATAGCTAAAATATAAATAAAATATAAATAAAAAAATAAATAAATAAATAAGAAAAGAATTACAAGAAATTTGTATTGTTATATAGAATACATTGAATATATGAAAGAGAGAGAGAGAGAGAGAGAGAGAGAGAGAGAGAGAGATTATATAAGTTTATATGATTCGTTTTTTTATCAATTATTTGGGTATTTTTTATGAACATGCTATTCGAAATTTAATATTAAAATAAAAATCAGAATTTCTATTTTAAAAATCAAATTCGATATATTTATTTTATAACGTCTGCTTACTGGCTTTCATTCTTGATTATTCCGATTTCTGTGTCAATTGGTTCCCTGGATGGTATTTGATTTTCCCATGTCCTAGGTGAACGTTTCCTTAATGGACTATGACTCTTGTCAGGTTCGGGTGTAAACTTATGTCCGGGTGGATATACCATTCGTGAAGGATCATCAAATGCTGTCTCCAGTTTACTTCTACGATACCATGTACGGCACGAAGCATTGTTGTACCAATCACTATAAAAATTTCATTCGCGATCAAACTTTCTCAAAATGACATTTTGAGAATAAAATAAAAATAAATGTGTTGTTAAAAGATAATAGTCTGTGCTTACCGATAAAGTTTATAATAATTCTTCAAATTTTCGGAAGGTATCCTGTAGGGTTCTGGTGGCGAACTGTCAATGTAATTAAACCATGGATGAGCCAAAGCAGTCCTAACATTCATTCTTTTATCGACATTATACACCAATAAATTACGAATAAAGTCCTGCGCTTCGTTCGAGATATTTTTCCATCGGTCATCGAAATCCCATTTGCCTTCTCTAATCTTCTTCAGCGTCTCTCTATCGTTCGCACCTCTAAACGGTGAGATACCCGATAGCAAAATGTAAGTAATTATTCCAACAGACCACATGTCTGCACCGTAGCTAACACCTTCGTTATTAGTTACTTCCGGTGCAATATATTCTGGCATACCGTATGCCAAGGTCATCAGCTTTGTTTGTGAAATTTTGCGAGCTAATCCAAAATCTCCGATCTTTAGATCATCTCCTCCAGCATGGGAAACAAGTAGATCGCCGAGCTACAATGAAAAATATTCAAACATACTAATTTTAGCAAAGATAAGATTTCATGTAGGAATAATATCTATAAAAAAAAAATTTTTATTTCTATTATATTTAAATTTCAAATTCTATGTTCGCTTTAAATAGTTTAAATGATATAAAAAGAAATTGCACAAATCATTGATTATTCGAAAATGTCATATCTCTTTAAAAAAATTTATTTTTAAATGACTTACCGTCAGACCGAGATGTGCGTAATGATTTCCATGTATATATTCCAATCCCCATAATAATTGGCGTATATAACGAGCGATATCTATTTCAGTATAATGTTCTTGTCTTGTGAGATTGTCCACTAATTCGCCACCGGCCGCTCTAAATTATCATTAAGGATCATTGTTCTGCCGAATTTTGATCCAATCGTATTATTTTGACACATCAAACGAATACAGAATAATATTTAATTATAATTAGTAAAAAATACTAGGAAAAATATTTTATAATTATTTCAACATTTATTCTGATGTTATATGTAAGGCAAATCAAGTACGGAAATAATAAAGGATACAACTCCATGACCAACGTGACGGAATTATCCGTTTCGAAGGCATCGTGCAATCGTAATAATTTACGGTGATGCAGGTTGTTCATTGCTTCCATTTCATTATACATAAATGGTTTGAGATCACCGCGTCCGTGCATAATCTTAGAAGCATAATTTCTTCCAGTACTCCGTTCGACTGCATGATAAGTCACACCCTGAGTGCCGCGACCTAACTCGTCACCTAGATCATACAAATCATCAAATGGCTTATCGTGTGGTTTCACGTCCATCTTCTTCCTATATGTTCTGTATCCATATTCGTGCTCGTTCTCCTCCACGTGCAACATCACTGAGCAGGATATCGAACCGGCCACATTACCCGCGCTGATCGAGTAAAGGCCTTCATCTTTCACAATAGCATCATTGACAATGAGATTCGTAATGTCGGGTTCGATAAACTGAACCTAATTAAAAAGATATCGTTTTAATTAAATAATTTTTAATTGAAAATTTTAATTGAAAATAGATCTTTTATTTTTAAATCTATCTTTTATTTTTAAAAATGTAATAAGATGTTATTCTACAATGAAATCAGGAATTTGCATAATATAAATATGAACGGAAAATACTCTGATTCTGGAAGATGAAGCTATAGGTTTCCAGTCCTTGTACCACTTAAGCTCCGGATAAGGCACGCCAGTTACGCGAGCAGTTAATTGGCCTGTTTTTCTCATCATCACAACAGTCTCTTCGGGTCTTTCGATAAATGTGGGATACTCAGCGATTTTTAAAATAACTTTTTGCCTGGCCTCGCCATGTTCATTTGTGGCAACGGCCTCATAAACACCCTCGTCTCTCTCAAGCATTCTATTGATGAACAGAGTCGCCTGGCCATTTCTAGTATAACTCTGATCGTATCGACCGCCCGATTCAATCAGTTGATCGTTGAAGTAATAAGTCATTTTTGGCTTGGGATAGCCATAGACGAACCAGAAGAGATTGCAATTATGATTTTTCACGCCGTATTGAGTGTCGTATTCCTGACGCAAAAATCTAGGCGCCTGAGCATAACCATCATGCGGAGGTCGTTCGATGTCAAAATCTTTCGGGAAGTAGGGACTAGTCTCCGGACGGAAGTCGATCCCAGGGGGTAAATACGGGAAGAACTTGGGCGGTTCCGGTTCCAATTTAGCGCGATAAGTTTGTGCGAATGGCGATGGATCGCTTATGCCATACTTGTTCTCCACGCGAATGCGGAACTTGTAATCGCGGAACGGCTCGAGATTGCGAATATCACAGACACAGCTGCGAATACCACTGCGAGCGGTGAACCAATCGCCATCCGGAAGTTCGCACATCTCCACCAAATAGGTCACAGGTATTCGTGGCCCGATCGGAATGGATGGCTTCCACGATAGAGTAAGATGTCGATCCATCATGCGGCTAATGATTGGACGGTCTGCCAGGGGTAACGGAATGCCGGACTTCTGGTATTTATCGTAATCCGCATATTGATCGGCAAGAGGTCTCTTTGCTCGTGGTTCCAAAGCTGAAATTGAAAAATGAAGCGAAATGATTTTGATTTTAAAAATCTCGTAACATATTCTCAAAGGTAAAGTTCACATTTACTTACATTCGTAAATCATCTCGGCGCTACACGAATCCTCACCATGAGGATTAAATATCTTCAACACATATTTTCCGGCATCCAATTCATCCACGTTAACTATCATGAGTCGCAACAAACTACCTTCTTGGTCCATTTTGATGCGATCAGTGGGCCACATTCGGTCACCATTACGATACCACTCAAAATCAGGCTCCGGATACCCCGTGACGCACGCGGTGAACTTGGCCGGCATACCTCTGTAGACTTCACAATCGCCGATTCTCTTCAGGAATGTCGGCGGCTCGACCTTCTGCATTTTTTGGCTAAAATTACAGATGTTACAGATGTTCAGCTTTTTTTGGTTAAATATGTTTTTTGTTGTATATTTTTTGGTTAACATATGTATATATAAAACAGCTAAAAAATCTTTTTTCTTAGATAAAATCTTACATTTTATCAACTATAGCTAGATTTGCTGCGCATTCCGCCTCGCCGCCCTTATTAACTGCTCTACATTTGTACCGTCCTGAATCATCGTATGCACAATCCTTCACGTACAGACAGAAGGCATCGCCGTCGCGTTTTATCTTGTATTTGTCGTTGTCCTTTAAGATCGGCTTGTCATTGAAATACCAAGTCACTTCCGGTTGCGGTATGCCAGTTACGCGGGCCGGAAACTTGGCATCGAACGTGGGCATCTGTTGTAGATCTGTAAACTTTTGTGTAAAGGTTGGCGACTGATACACTTTGCGAACAATGGCATTTGCGCTGATGGCATCTTCACCCAATGGATTGCTCAATCGACAGCCGTAAACGCCCGCGTCTTTGGGCTTGCACGGATCAATTTGTAAACCGACTTTCTTCCCGTTGCAGCTCGTTGTCACACGTTCCGATGACTCGATCGGTTCACCATCTTTTGTCCAGTTCACGTTGGGAATTGGATTACCGACAAATGACACATCCAGCGTTAATGGCTGGCCCTCCTCGACAGATACATCGCGCATGGGACTAGTGAATGCCGGCTTTTCCTCCGGTGTGTCCGGTCTCACCTTACCAGCAACGTCCAGCTTAGCTTTGCAGGATGCAGTGCCTTCCGTATTACCAGCTACTACCTGATACACGCCGACGTCTTCTGGTGTTGCCTTATCGAGAATCAGAGCTTGACTACCATCCGGTTGATTGACGATCTTTACGTGTTTATTGTCTGGGATAATCTGAAAGAAAGAATTTAATTATATAAGCATTATTTTGTTGAAAAATAAATATGTTAATTTGAAATATATCAATATTATTATATTAACTTCTTCATCGTTTCGTAGCCATTGGAGTTCGGGCGTCGGTTTTCCTATAGTCTTCACTTCCATTTTTACCGGGAAACCTTCAACAACGGTTTGTGGTTGAAGACTCGCGACAAATTCTGGTCTCTTCTCTCGTTCTTCCACTTCTACCTTAGCCGTACCCGTGATTTCACCGAGTGCATTAGATACAATCACTGAATAGGTCCCTGCATCTTCTGGACGTACATAATCCATTTTCAATCCGATAAGACCGTTTGGTTCGTTCGTGAAATACATTTCCTTCGTATGTCTTAATGGTATTCCGTCTTTGAACCATTGTACCTGTGGATTTGGGAATGCTAAAATTTGAGCTTCCAATTTCAATGGCTGCCCAACCACAGCTTTTGTATCTTCCAGTGGTTTCGTGAACGATGGTCTTCTTCGTTCAGCTGTAACGAACGAAATCTTACATTAAGATAATGATCGTATTATGAATATCATAATACAAAGATTCGATAAAGAGAAAATAAAATTTACTTACGCGTGACAGCGACAGCGCAAAGCGAAGAATTCTCACCGCTAGGATTTGCAACGACGAGCTTGTAGGCACCACAATCGGTAGGCTTTACCATATCAATTGTAAGCTTTGCAGTACCGTCTGGCAAAGTACTGATCTTCACATGATCGTCTGGTGTGATTTTTTCACCGTCCTTGAACCAAGCGACGTTGGGTATCGGGCTACCATCTATCTTGGCCTTCAACTCTAGAGGCTCGCCCTCATCGACTTCCGCTGATCTCGGTAACGCTTTACCAAACGAAGGCGCGGTTAATGTCATGGATAGATCGCAGTTGGTTTGCACGCTTCCGGCGACATTACTCGCTTTACATGTTATTGTACCGACATCTTTTGCAGAGAAAGTTTTGATGAAAAGATTACTGTCCACTATGCCATCCACGTGAGTCATCACTTGATATCTTTCATCTTCCTTGATAATCTCACCGTTCTTCAACCATTCTACGCTAGGCCTCGGAATACCAGTCGCGCGTATCTTCAATTCGATGTCTTCGCGATCGCTACATTGCATTTTCGACAAATTCTTCAAGAAGACTGGAGCTTCAGCTACAAAGAGAATGTAAATGTGTTTTATTCCTTTAATCCATTCAAACAGATAGAAAGATATCTACGAAATATTTCTTCATCTCCTATCGCTTGCGCATGTTATGTCCGTTTGAAAGTCTGATTTACTTACTGTGAGGTGTGAGAGTAGCTTGAGCACTTGTTTCGCCCAAATAATTTTTTGCCGTAACAGTATAGATGCCTTTGTCTTCTAGACTGAGCTTCTTAATAATAAGTTTGTATTTGCAATTTCTTTTATCTTCTTCCATATCATATCGTTCGTCCTTCTGCAGTTCTGTATCGTCCTTCATCCATTTAATATCGGGTTTCGGATTTCCTTTAATCACAGCTTGCCATTCAACTCGCTCGTCAATTGATTCAGCATGATCTCTAAAGCTGTCAATTTCTGGTTTCAATAAAAGACTCAAAAATGCCTAAAAATATAAAAATCTCATTATTAAATGATCTTAATTATTAAATGATCTTCTATATTTTGCAATCATTTGTTACTCTACTCAGCTACTTACGTTACTTTCGGCTTCACCCCACTTATTCTTTAATTTCAAAGTATATTCTCCAGTATCTTCTTTGGTACATTTTGGGACTTTCAATGTGACTTTACTTTCTGTCAATTTATCCGATGCCGGTCCGTTAGTAATAGTCCATTTGATTCTAGAATCATCAGGCGGAATTTCGTTACCTTTGTAATACCTGAAAAAATATATTTGTATACAAAATAACATTTTTCGACTTAAACAATATATTTTAATTATATACAATATATAAATATATTTTTTAAGAAGGATAGACTTATAGATTAAAAAGAAGAATGAAAAGAAGAATATAATATCTTTTTCTATTATTTCTCATTATATTTTAATATTTCTATACATTTTTAATTTTTTCATATAAATAAAATCCTATGTTTATCTTATGATGAAAATCTCTTAAAATCTATGACATGTACTGTAAATATATACCATGTGACATCCGGAATCGGATCGGCTGTAAAGACAGCTTTAAATTCGCCGTTAGCCTTAAAGGCAATATCGACATCGTTAAGAGGTTCGGTAAATCTCGGTTTCCGGAGCTCTTCGACAGTTCCGACAGTCAGGTAGCCGTCTATGATTTCTTCGCCCAATTTGTTCGTCAGAACGCACGAGTAAAGACCTTCGTCTTCGAGAGTGGCCTTGCTGAGATCCATCTCGTACGATTCCCCTGAAGCTGTGATTCTTATCCGTTCCCCGGATCGAAGAATCTTACCGTCTTTAAGCCATTTCGCGTCTGGTCTTGGTAAACCAGTGGCCTTTATCTCGAAGTTCGTGTTCTGTGTCTCGAAGATCATTCGATCGGTGAGATCTGTGCTCACGACATGAGGCGGAGCTACGAGGAAAAAGATGTGAATGAATTATTTATTTAAAAAATTTATTTTGCAAGGAAGCATGCCTTATTTAAACAAACTATTCCTCCTATCAGTAAATTGATAGTAATAGAAGGTATTAGGCTATAATTGACCAAAGAATGTTATTATGCAATCAAATTTTTTTTATAAAGAACGCTATTATAATATATATTTTAATTTATATAGATAGTTATGTGATATTCTATAATTTCGTCACAGTATATTTTTTTTTATATAAATTTTAATTTTCAAATATTTGATTAACTTTATATTTAATTAACTTATACATATTATACATATTAAGTGTAGTAAAAAGAAATCCATTATTTTTCCATTCAATTTCATGCAAAAATAATGGATTTCTTTTTACTACACCTAATATAATTAAAATGAATTATTTAAAATTGCAGGTAAGAATATTAAAATTATCGATAGTAAACATATAATTATTTCAAAATTTATGAATTTAAAAACAACATTACCATGTCTTCTTTTTAAAAAATATGTGCAAATATATAAATCTAAATGCAATTATATCTATTTATTCATCTTCTTTTATTCATCATTTTTATTTCTATTAAGATGATCTCTTGATATACTTACCTAGAAGCTTTTGGTTAAACAGGTGCTCAGAAAACCGCATAGTGAAAATTATATAAAAAAGTTAACTATCATATTTTAGATTAAAAGCCTCACAATCTTACCTTAATATTTCTTTTAAGTTGATGAAGAGATAATGCTATAAAAATCGAAATTCCAAAAATATAAGCAGCAAATATTACGCATGGAAGCATAAATAACATATATTGATTAATAATGAATATCATATTTCAAATAAAAGTTATCACTATATTAATATATCATAAAAACATCAAGAAAGAGAAAGATAGGTTTTTTAAAAATTACAAATATATTTTTGTAAATTCCTATCGATAAACTTTCTATTATAAATATATTTATATTTCCGTGCGAATGTTATATAAAATTGTAAGAGCAACACATGCGAGAGAAAGAAAAAAGTAAGACAATTAGCGAGATAAATCTATCAATCATATTGTAGATAGAGACGGTGCAACAATATGTTTTTCGACGAAATCGTAGTGCTGCGAGATTAGAGTTAACTGTTAAAGCTATGGGAATCTCACAGTCGTACCTGACTCTTTGCTCGATTTTTTATCGAGAATTTCATCTAATACGCTACGTTGTCGTTTAACTCGAGCTAAAAGATCCTTCATCTCCTCATCGATCTCCTCGTCGTCATCAAGCTGTGCTTTTTGAGAACTCTGTCTCGATAGCGTTTCGCTTGATATTGCCGAAGCTTTTGTCTTCTCAAGCTTCGTGGTTTCCTTCGATAACTCGGCAGCTGAGTTTGGTCGATCTAAAGTTTTCTCCGCGACCTTTTTCACCGGACTCGTATCGCTAATTGTAGAACTTTGACTAGGCAAGTTTATTGTCTTCACATCCAGACTTTCTCGCTTTAAAGTTTGATTCGACAATGTCGCCGATAACGATTCTTCCAAGGATCGCTCCTCGGCGATAGTTTCAGTGATCCTGGAGATTCTATGTGATTTAATATCCTCCAAAGTTTTTTGCCCTTCTGGCGTTCCATTGAAGGAAAGTTCATCGAGAATACCATTCGTTGTTTTCTGATCCTCCGGAAGTTGATCAGCCAATTGAACATCCTCTGTGCTAACGTCTCGCGATAGTGCTTTCAAAGTCGATTCATCGTCAGAAACGGAAACAATTGTAACGCCTTGATTGACACCTAAATTTGACTTCTTTTCTTCAGTTTCGGAGAACTCCTCAATCAACACACCGTTTTGTGGTTTAGAATTCTCTTCTTGAGCGGTGTAAGCATAAGAAGCGATTTCTTCAACGCGGGGTCCCGAATCAACACCGAATTCCCGACACTCGACTTTGGTTGCCGTCATCTTGCTGATCGTGTGACTTTCACCGGGACCTGCGAATGGTCTAATCTAATATCTTCGACTACTAATATCCCGCGTACAATTACGCATAACATATGTCTTCCGAATCTTTAAAAACGATCTCTTCGTGCCGTTACTAAAGTTGCGATTATTATACATAGAGCTGTTTCCATAAATTGCACACTTATTATTTAAATCACACGATGTATGTTATGATATGTCAGACAGAAATACGCGCGTATTCAACTATGTTAAAAATAGATGATGACAATTTTGAAGCGAAACGATCTTTGTCTGAGTACGTTCTGTTTTCAAGAAAAGCATTACAGCTTGTGTTTCCCGTTGTTGTGTAACTGTTAGTTATGAAATATCCAGACAACATAAAAGACTTTATAGGATTCTAAAAGAAGTTTTTATATTGATTGGATATTTTTTTGGTTGACTGATAATGTATACGTAAGATTACCTGTAAGTATAGCTTCGTGTGATGTCGTGGAGGCCATAGAGATCGTGATTGTTTCATTGTCCCCTTGAATTACTTGGATGTTTTGTTTCTCCAGTTTGACACGACCTAAATTTATCAGATATTGTTTCTACCGCCAAATGACTTTAACCGTATACCTTCTCGATGCTAAGTTACATAGCGTGTGTGCGTGCGTATTGCGTGATAAACATAATACATAATGCAAATTACACAAATATATACCTAATTTGTTAAAATCGGTATTGTACGTACTTAAACAAACTTTCAAAAGAAATGATCGGCAACAAAGTAACTACTGTTTCTAATCATCAATTCTGAGATCCTCAATGAAAATATGTGTGAAAAAGAAAAATCAAACAATACAATTTTAAAAATCTATATGTTACAAAATTATAATTGATTCTAGCATGCAGTGTTCTCTGATATTAATTGTCTAACATATGTTTCGATTCTAGAGTAAAAGTATTTTTCCTAACACGTAAAGAAATCCTTATCGAAGCGTGCTCTTGTAATTATCAAAACGTTGTAGCGTTTCAAATGCAGCAAAACTTCGCGTTTCTCTGGCATTCTAATTGAGCTAATCAAGTTGCGCACATGATTACCTTCCGATCCCGACTCTTCAGCACGCAGAGTCTCTTCCTGTGACAATTGTTCCTTTATCAATTTCTTCGTCTGAGTTTCTGCTATCTTCACCTCCTCGGCTTTTTCTTTCGGAGGTTTTACCTTCTCATCTTCCATCTTAGCTATAGAAATACATTCTTTCGAGTCTTTGTCATGACGTGTTTCAAGACGCGATATGTCAACATGTTATGACACTTAGAGATTCAAAAAAGTCAGAAAAATATATCGAAAGAATTTCTCAAAGCACCACAAAATCAATTGTATGATAATCTACAAATGGATTAATAAAAATACAGAAAGAAGAAACAGAGAACACATTTTGCGTCAACGTCAATAATGTGACGCGTCAAAAATGTTTCTCCCTTTCGTTTAAGGAAATCAGGAGAATTCTTTTTACACACAGATTTTTTTACACAGAAACTGAGAAAAAATCTGTCCATTGAATCCCTTGCTAAAGGCCGTCTAAAAAATTCTTAAGATGTCATATCGGAACAAAAAGGGAATCATTTGGCTTTATTTATATATTTAATACTTACTGAATGCTGTCAAAATATGACGACTTTACCACTGCGATTTCTCAAAAATTAGAAATGTTTATTGCTGTATATCCAGCAAATGTCACGATAGTCTTCGTAAGATTTTTTAACTCTGCTAAAATTATCCTCGCGATTAACTCTAGAACTCGATTGTAAATTACAAGAAGAAATATTGCTATTCCGCAAGTTACAATACAATCTTAAAAAAATTAATTATTTTTGAAGTACAATTATTTGTTATCATAAATGTGTATCATGCTATCATTTCGTTATTATATTGGTACCAAATTTGGTAATTTGTGACGTGACAATTTTTTTAACTGGACTTAAACTCGCGTCGAACGGACTCAAGTTCTAGAGTTAGAAAAAAAAAATTAAGAGATGCGGAAACTTACTCAACACGATGACTTTACTCTTGCTGGTGACGTAACCCAATTCGTTTTCTGCCCGCACCTCGTACAAGCCTCCGTCGCTACCCTTTAGTAATGTCACCGTTAAATCGTAACTCTCACTGCGCTGACTGTCCCTAGTAATTTTGATTCTGGCATCCGCTGTCACTTCTTCGCCATCCTTGTACCACTTAACTTCCGGATCCGGCGTGCCGGAAACTTCAAATATCAACTGCAGTGTTTCACCCTCTTTTAACCTCTGGTCTGCTAATTTCTTCAAAAGTTTCGGCCGAGTATTTACTGTCAAGTTGGAACTGCTCAAGTTTTCACCATATTCATTCTCCACCTTACAAGTATAATGACCCTTCAATTCGGTTTTCACCTCCTTAATGATGAGCTTATAATTGTCATCTTCTTCTACGCGAGTATACTCCGTGCGCTTCTCTGTGATTTCAACATCGCCCAGAAACCAATGCACACTTGGCTTCGGGAAGCCTTCGACTTCGACTACAAATTCGACGTTTAACTCGCCCTCGTTTGCACTGATGTCACACAATTTCGTCTTGAACCTCGGTATACCACGTACCTGCAATAATATCGCAAAGATATTAGAAGTAAAAAATTAAAAAAATAATTGCAGAATTTTTTAATTCCAAATAAACTTTAATTAAGCAAAATATAAAAGATTATTTTCAAAATATATTTTAGATTCAAGAGTCAGATTATATACCCTGATTCTCGTCTCATCCGAAATCGTTCCATGCTTGTTCACCACTTCGGCTTTATAAATCGCTGCATCTTCTACTTTTGCACCGCTGACTGTAAGTATATAATTGTTTCCGTTTTTCGTCATCTTCACGCGATCGCTCGCAGTCAAAAGCTGCCCGTCTTTGTACCAGTTGATTGTTGGTTCTCCATCAGACTCTACCTCAATCAAGAGATTCAATGTATCGCCTTCGTTAATTACTCGTGGTTCGCGACCCAGTCCCTTCTTAATTTTCGGCGGGCATCTTATACCGACCTTCCAGATCTCAGTTGTCTGATTGATCTCGTTTCGTGCAACAATCGAATATGAACCAGCATCAGTCAATTTGGCATTTTTTATTACAAGCTTGTATGTGTCGCTGTTCTCCTTAATGATCTTGATACGATTGCTTTCCTCAATCAACTGACCATCCTTGTACCAAGTCACTTCCGGTGCCGGAGTAGCCTCCACTTGCACAGTCATCGTGCCTGTCTCTTCAATCATAATCATCATATCAGACTGTTTCTTCGTGATCTTTGGCGCAGATTTCACAATCAGCTCGATTTGTGTACTGTCTTCTCCAAGATCGTTCTTTGCTCTGATGGTATAAACTCCGGCGTCTTTAGCGGTAACTTGTTTAATGACCAATGACAAGGATTCCTCATCTTCCCAGAGGTATTTGATTCTACCACCAGCTATAATCTCCTGACCATCCTTGGTCCATTTGATATCTGGCTTGGGATATCCCTTCACCTGCAGGTCTAACATTGCAGAGCCACCGGCGCTCACCTCGGATTGCTTCGATTCTGTTTGAAGTTTCGGTTTTTCTGGATCCTTCAGCAATTGATTCACAGCGCCTTGTACTGTCAGTTCTGCACTGCAGCTAATATTACCTACGTATTTAAGAATTTATATGAATTAACGTATTAATATAATGTGAAATGCGACAGCAATATTAAATTAATATTAATTATTACAATATAATCTTTACCTGTGCTGGTTTGCGCTACACACGTGTAAAGACCGGCGTCCTCGGGCTTCACATGTTGAAACACCAGTGCCAGAGTGTCTTCATTATCCTTGAAGAGAACTTTAAATCTCTCCTCAGGATCAAACGTCTGTCCGTCACGCGTCCAAATAAATCGTGGCTCGGTTCCAAGCTCAAGGAGACCTTCAGGAAGACCTTGGAAAAGTGGCTTTTCATCGGTCACTGTCACCACCGCCTCGCACGTAGCTTCGCCATAGCGATTCATAGCTGTGCATGAATATTTTCCAGCGTCCTGCTTCTGAACATCAGCAATCACTAATTCATAAAATCCTTTCTCGGCGTTGTCTCGAATGATCTTCACACGTTCATACTTTGCGTCAATTAAGGTACTATCCTTAAAGCTAAGAAAAAAATGCGCGTTAATGTGTTAATTCGCAAACAACAGACATTTGAAAAAAGTGTTCTAATTTTTCAAACATCTTTCTAATGTCTATTGCACATCTTCTAAATTTTTTTGTTATGTAATTTAATAGCTAAAAAAATCCTTTACTTTCTTTTATTTAAAATCAAATTATTTTTATTTCTAAAATATAAATTTTATAAATAGAGATTTTTGTAATAGAGGATGTTTGGAACTTACAATTGTATTTCCGGATTAGGATCCCCTTTGACTTTAATCATAAAACGTAGGTAGGTATTCTCAAGAAGCTCGGTATCCTTCAGACGAACCAAGAATATAGGAGAATTTGCTTCTGCCCTTGCTTTTTTCTCTTCCGGACTCACTGCAATATTTTATATCAATAAAAACAAAAATACTTATGTTTAGAAGTAACATTATGATATTATAACTTACATTGTTGAACCACTAACTGAGCAGTGCATGTCGCTTCACCATTTACATTCAGAGCACGTGCAATGTATATGCCGGAATCTGATTCATGAACGTTCTGGATCTCAAGCTTGCATATATTGTCAGTCAATGTGGTGGTGACACGATCAGCCAACTTGTCCTCCATCGGTTTATTATCCTTCAACCATTGTATCCTTACGGTCGGATCGCTAGTTAACATCGTGCACTCGAAAGTGGCAACTTCTCCGGCTATAAAAGACAACTCGAATTAGAACAAAGCAACGACACATCATGATTCCGAAGGAAATGAGAATGGTGTGAGAAACGAATTCGTCAATTCCAATACAATCGTCCTGTATCTAAAATACTCAAAATAAATAGCATCATACATTATAATTTACTCCTTTACGTGAGCATCAAAATAGGAAGGAATATAAAAATTATTACAGAATAGATTTAATATAGTTATTAAATATGCCCAATACAATTCATACGATCTGACTATACATATATGCATATATTGAATGTGATTAACACTACTTTTGATTCATGGAAATATGAATGTGGATATGTGTATGACAAATTTTAAGATGTAAAATGTATATCAAAGGATATTATCTTTTAATAACTAACAAAAAATTAATTTGCTATAAAAAACTTCGCTGAAAATATAATGTACTTGTATGTAAATATGTATATATTTCTAAACAAATGCTTTAATGTCACTTTACTATCTATGAAAATCGATTGAAGAAGCAATATAATGTGTGAATTGTAAAGATACGTCAATGTAAATGTCTGTATTGATGTGATATTGGTATCAGAGTAACATATCAATGTAATGAATATAAATGTTTAGTGTTGTATATAGCAGACATCTATGGTTTAGCGGTATAAAGCGTGTTTAACCAGCAATATAATATTACGTCTAAAAGCAGTTTGCTCTATTAGCTAGAAGAAGAACACGAAAAGATATGGAAGAAATATAGAGAACAGTGAACGCTGATAAACTAAGCAAGTACGTGTCACTTTACCTATGGCGTGTATCAATGCCTTTTTTGGTTGCATCGCTAAAACAGTAAAAATGTATCTTATATCTTGTGATAATCAAAGAAAAAAATGTATGTATTATGCCTAGCAATTATTTAATGCTATTTCTGTGTACGCCCCAGTTATTAATTAATAATAATATAGTAACTGTTCGAAGATTTCGAAGATCGTCGTATACTTACGTTCTACATTGCACCCTTCTATCGTCTTGATAAACACCGGTTTGCCAACATCAGTGTCAAGAGTGATTTTGGCAGTTCTGCTTTCGACATTCGAATCCATTGCTCTATCACCGGCAATTGCAGTTTCGTAGGAAGTCATGGTTTCTGTCCGACCTATCCCTTGCGACGAGGAAGACATTCTCGTCTCGATGGCGGACGCCGCTGATTCCATGTATGAGGACACGCCATTACGACTGCTCGATATCGATGAATATTCTACAGGGGTATTAGTTGGTAACTATCTTACTACTTGACATATAATATGTCCATAGATTTCAAATTAGGTAATAACTTGAAATTATCTTTTCTGGATACTATATTCGAACAAAATAGTACGATATTTACCGGTGTTTTGTCAAAAGAGAATTCAAGAAGAAAATCTATTAATATTTAAAAGAATTATTTTCGACATTCTTGAATTGAACACATTAAACATAAATATTATAGTGATATATAATAAGCGTTTGCAACTACACAATATACAATCGGCGCAACATTGATTTGCATCAATTTTAACAAGCATCCACATGCTACACCAAATTATGACGGAAGATTTTTGGCGATACAAGTATCAACAAGCTTTCACCTTCCACAACTTTCGAAGAGGCGCTCGCGCTGTATCGACTCGCGGAATATCTTCGGGACATGTCTGCTTGCTCTTCCTCGATCTTAGTCTTCTTTATTTCCGATATGTCGGTCGTGCTCACGAAGTCCTTCCTCTTCTCCACAACTTTCGTGGATTCTTTAGTCACGTCTGTTTTTGGACCCGGATTTGCTTCTACCTTCGTTGGATTACTTTGAGCTTTAAGTAACCCTGGATTCGCTTGAGATGGTTCGATTTTTAACGATATCGATTTCTCGTCGCTTTTGAGCTCTTCCTTGCCTTCCGGTACTTCTTCGGTTACTTGAAGATCATCTGCTGCATGTTCGGCAAGAGCGACCAAATCACTGGCGTACTGACGAATTTCTTTGAGCCAGTAAGCCTTTACGGGGTCTTTGTGAGCTACTAAAGTGATAGGGTAATTGGATACAGCCGGATTATGTAGTTCAAAGGATCGTATATTATCGGGATGATCCTTCACTTCTACTTCTGGTAACTAAAACAAAATGATCAAATTTGTCATATTATTTTACATATTTTTATTATAAATATCACAATGTTATTTAAATTCTCTCTTACTCGAATAATATCTTTTAAGATGAAAACTGATCTATCCTCCGATATGCGTCTGACTTTGCAAATGAGAATTCGTGCTTTGAATAGGAACAAGTATCTTTCTTTGCTCTTTCCTTCTTTATCGATAACTGTGTACCATTCCTGAAAACATATCATATAACGTTATTTTTTAAAATTCTTTTACACTTTCTAATTTACTTACTATCTTTTAATACACATATACTTACATGTGTGAGTAATCTACCAAGTTTATGAATATTCCCTTTATATCCTTCGATATTACTTATAAATTTATTATCAGTCGCTCTATGAGGAATTCCTAGCATCAACTCTAACGCCTTTTGTAAATCGTCGCAGTTTTCACCTAATCGGGTTGAATACTTCACCAGCTCCTGTAACAACAATATACGTGTAAACAGTTAATATTTCTTTATAAAAATTGATGATTTTGTGACGGATTAAACCGAAATAAAATTTGCCTCAATCCGCCTACGATCGCACGAACTTTGCGCAATGTCGTGACTGTCATCCTTGGACCGAATTAACTTGTATCGTATACTTCAATTATTACCGT
>Ga0157363_1000240_pt1 | contig 42932 bp, 41 predicted proteins | sample AttsexASBM1_FD_111477 | JGI IMG/M metagenome (GOLD analysis project Ga0157363, IMG submission 111477) | Fungus gardens microbial communities from leaf cutter ant in Ribeirão Preto, State of São Paulo, Brazil - Atta sexdens ASBM1 | ecosystem: Host-associated > Fungi > Mycelium > Unclassified ... | reverse complement strand
GCCGGGCGCGTCATTTCATAACGCTATCGCCTGGAAAATTTTAATGACGACAGAAAATATTCATAAACACCGTATTCTGATCCTCGACTTTGGTTCCCAGTATACGCAGCTGGTCGCACGTCGTGTGCGTGAGCTGGGCGTGTACTGTGAATTATGGGCTTGGGATGTGACCGAAGCACAAATCCGCGAATTTAATCCGAACGGTATTATTTTATCGGGTGGTCCGGAGAGTACGACGGAAAATAACAGCCCACGCGCACCAGAATATGTGTTTACTGCCGGCGTTCCGGTATTAGGTGTCTGCTATGGTATGCAAACCATGGCTATGCAGTTAGGGGGCCAAGTTCAAGGTTCCAACGAGCGTGAGTTCGGCTATGCACAAGTCGAAGTGGTTGCAGACAGCGCATTAGTCCGCGATATCAAAGACAGCCTTACCGAGCAGGGCGCACCGATTCTGGATGTCTGGATGAGCCACGGAGATAAGGTCACCGCTATCCCCTCCGACTTTACCACAGTAGCGAGCACCGAAACCTGTCCGTTCGCGATCATGGCAAATGAAGAGAAGCGTTTCTACGGTGTACAGTTCCACCCAGAAGTGACTCATACCCGTCAAGGCCAGCAGCTACTTGAGCGCTTCGTGCGTGATATCTGCCAATGTGAAGCCCTGTGGACGCCTGCTAAAATCATCGACGATGCCGTCGAGCGCCTGCGTCAACAAGTGGGCAACGATAAAGTGATCCTAGGCCTGTCCGGTGGCGTTGACTCCTCGGTGACGGCACTGTTACTGCATCGCGCCATCGGCGAGCGCTTAACCTGTGTTTTCGTCGACAACGGACTGCTACGTTTAAACGAAGCGGAACAGGTGATGGAGATGTTCGGTGATCGTTTCGGTTTGAATATCATCCACGTTGAAGCGGAACAACGTTTCCTCGACGCCCTAGCAGGTATCGATGAGCCTGAAGCTAAGCGTAAAACCATTGGTCGCGTTTTCGTTGAAGTCTTCGATGAAGAAGCCTTAAAGCTCGAAGATGTGAAGTGGTTAGCGCAAGGGACTATCTACCCAGACGTTATCGAATCTGCTGCCTCAGCGACCGGTAAAGCACACGTGATTAAATCACACCACAACGTGGGTGGCTTACCGAAAGAGATGAAGATGGGACTGGTTGAGCCGCTGAAAGAGCTGTTCAAAGATGAAGTCCGTAAAATTGGCTTGGAATTAGGCCTGCCGTTCGAGATGCTTTATCGTCACCCATTCCCAGGCCCAGGCCTTGGTGTACGTGTACTGGGTGAAGTGAAGAAAGAGTATTGCGATCTGCTACGTCGCGCCGATGCTATCTTTATCGAAGAGCTGCACAAAGCTAAACTTTACGACAAAGTTAGCCAAGCCTTCACCGTCTTCTTACCGGTACGTTCAGTCGGTGTAATGGGTGATGGTCGTAAATACGACTGGGTAGTCTCTCTGCGTGCAGTAGAAACTATCGACTTTATGACCGCACATTGGGCACATCTGCCGTACGATTTCTTAGGCCGTGTCTCTAACCGCATTATCAACGAAGTAAACGGTATTTCCCGTGTCGTTTATGATATCAGTGGTAAACCGCCTGCGACGATTGAGTGGGAATAATTTAACGTCCAGCAATGGCTGTACTACTAAGTAGTAAAACACCTCTAAGCCCGCGTCATTGCGGGCTTTTTTGTTTTTGTATAAGCTTACATGAAGTGGTTTGTGTTATATGGGTCTATTAATAATCACACTTAATTTTCCTCAAAACTTTAACTTTAAAATAAATTAAACGTTATGATATCAAGTATGCTTTCCTGAAATATTTCTTAATTCTTTTAAAGAGTAGGGTGGGGTTCTAGTGTGTGCAATTCGATGACAGGTCGGACACAGAGAAATTAAATCTTCTATTTTTGTTTTTCTCTTACCTAAACTGATAGGATTTAAATGATGGCAATCGATGATATATTTATTATTTACGAAATGAATTTTTTCACATGATTGGCAAGTGTAATTATCCATTTTCTTCCTAATATCAGCTAACTCTCTGTCTCTAGCGCTAGTCATTCGAATGAAGTCCTTGATGTAGCCTTCTTCTGCTTCTAAGGAGTCAGGGGAAAGAAGTTTAGATTTTCCCTGGCCTTCATTTTCCAAATAAATTTTCTCAAAACCACCACTGCTTCTTCCTACAAAAGAAGTCCAAGATATATTTGTTTGAAGAGCTAATTTCAAATTTTTGATATAAATTCTATAGCGTGGGTATTTTTTTCCTTGTCTCTCAGTAAATCCTTCAGGACTTTTTCCAACAAATTCGCCTATATAGATATCGTTAGTTGAGCTATTTTGATGATAAACGATTACATAATCATCTACTCTATCACCTGATACCACCCAACAACCAGTCGATGATAAACCATCTTCATTAATCAAAAAGTTTTGACCCTTTGTTTTCACTGCAATAGCCGTAGAACCTACAGGTAAAATATCTAAATATGAATCCATTATTACTCCAGATGAGTGCGCTAGAAAAATCTTCGGAACGCGATAAGTTTTGAAGTCTTTAGAGAATGAAATTGAACTTATGGCTTTTGATATATTATGATTTTTTAAATATTTTTCAAACGTTGAGTAATGTAATTAGTAGATTTATGTCTAGAGCAGGGAGAGGTTATCTTTAGAGGTTTTATAAAAAAATTTCGCGATTAGCCACCACCAGAAACCTTTTCTGTCAAATCAAGAGATATCGGCTAACGCTTATATTTTGTTCTAAATAAATTTCCGGTACGATGCGTAGGAGGTTTTGATAGTCACCAGTAAGGTATCTAGCCCAATCCCTCTATCTGTCTTTGGGTTGAAATTAATACAATTTCATACGGTTTTTGCCAACTTATCACTAAGGCACCTTTCTTGTAATATCCCCTTGCGTATAATTTAAATTGCTATAACTGGTTAAGCTAGGAATCATTGTTATGTTATTATTAATTTAAGGGATGTTTAAAACCATTATAACTCTAAAGTTATTGACGTTTGTAAAGAAGGAATTATTATAACTTTAAAGAGAAATATATAAAAATTACGGCCTAAAGCCGGTCATTTATTATATTGAAAATCATAAGATTCAATAATCCACATAATACTTTTGTTATCAGTATAACGTTTTTTAATAAGCTCTCGTAGATGATTAGCCTTCGGACACACAATATTGATTTGCTCTTCGATATAACGCTGTTGCACTTGGGGTAGAATCGAGTCCCATTCACTGGCTAGATGCTGACAATTTTCGGCGTTATTAATGAACTCTTGAAGTAAAGATTCTTTTTTATCAATCGCGTGAGCAGAAAGGCTTAATAAAAGAAAAGCAGAGAGGATTATATACTTAACCATTTCAATATCCATCAATAGACCAGTGTGGTTTATCTTTATTACCACCGTGATACTTAATAACACCAAATGATTGACCTATACTATGAAGTTCTTTATTCATCCCATCATGAGGTAAGCTTGTAATCTTGTAGGATTTCCCATTTTGATCTTTAATCACAATATTTCCATGCCAGGTCAGTAACATATCAATTGCATGGCCCTCAGTGTGCCTACTGGTTAAAGAAGGGGCTACATTAAGGTTCGTCATACCGAATCCGCTAACCATTTCTTTTGCTGCTACAATGCTCTGAGTAAAATTTATCGAACCATCAGAGTTCATATGTACCCAGTCAATATTTACACCAATTCTATACGGAATATGTTGTGGCATTACTAGATTACGGGATAATTTCCATGACCAATGCATAAGATAAGCACGTTCTGGAGGTCTAAGTGTAGAGGTAATAACAACTTTGATACCAGCATTTCTAACACTTTCTAAAAAACGTTTTACTTTATCTCTAAAAGGTTGGCTCAATGAGTCTACTGAATGACTGCCTGAGAAGTGTGAAACCCATACCCGTCCACTTAGTTTTTTCATTAATCACCTGTATAAATAATTTATTTTGGAACTAACTGAGTTGTTAATGATGATGATTTTAATTTTCTACGCCACTTAGATATTTAACTAGTAATGGATTATAATAATTTATTTATGTTATATGTATAGGAATAGTTCATTAATATAAAATGATGTCAGTAAGTATCATTCAATTATTATATTTTATTCATATTATGAGAACATAGCTGACTCGTATTAACATACTTAAAAATGATAACTTATGAACTTCCTAAACTCTGCGTTATTTCGGTTTTTATACCAAAAATTCTTTATTTTCAGCTAGTAGTCCTTCTAAAAAATCCACCACCGCTCTGACCCGACGTGACTTCGCTAAATCTGAATGAATCGCCAGCCAGATAGGCTGATCACAACCGACATCTTGCTGCACACAGACCAAATTTCTTTTTTTAGCAATAAAATGAGGAAGTATTGCCAACCCAATCCCCGCCTCAGCAGCACTGATTTGTGCTGATAAACTAGTCGTCGTCAGGCGGAGGGGCCTACCTTTTACTCTTTTTGTTAACCATTGCGCGGCGGGTAAGTGTTGCTGCATCTCTGACCAACCGATGAAATCGTCATGTTCGAAGGAGGGGATAGAAGTGCCGGTATTTTGTCGGGCCGTTAAATAGGCATGCGAAGCGTAAAGCCCGAACCCTAATAACCCGAGTTGACGAATACTCACATTACCGCGCTCTGGCCTCACCATTCGTAAGGCAATATCCGCATCACGTCGATGTAGGTTAGTGGTGGATACACTGGTGACGATCTCCAGCGTCAACATCGGGTGATCAGCGATAAGTTTCGGTAAAGCTGGGGTAATCAGATAATCCGCCAACCCTTGGGCGGTCGCTAAGCGCACATGACCCTTCACGTGATCGTGATTACGATATGCTGCCTCACCAAATGCCATGCCGGCTTGCTCTAACACTTCAGCTGGAGAAATAAGGTCCCGACCCTCGTCGGTGAGGGTATAGCCCTGTTGGTCGCGAGTAAATAGACGAATTTGCAGTGCTGATTCTAAGCGCTCCAACCGACGAGATATCGTGGCAATGCCCACAGTCAATTGTTTTGCCGCGCCACTTAAGGTGCCTTCTCTGGTAATGGCAAGAAACACTCGAGTATCTTCCCAGTTAATAGACGGTCGATTCTTTACCTTTCCATTTTCGGAAAGTTGATTTGGATTTTTGTGCATAGATATCCCTTTTTACGGAAAATATACTGTTTATCTCACGATTAACCAAGAGATAATCACTATGCAAAATTATGTAGCAGGGAAGCGGCGTCAGATCGTTCCCGATTTTAGGACGACGCAGATAACGCATCTAGTTAATAATTCAGAGGCCGCAGACGTCATGCTGACGATAGAGCGGGTAGGCCAGGCCTTACCAGGATTCCAGCCGTTCAGGGAGCACTATACAACTCTAGGGTTGAAGGGGGATAACCTATGAGCCAGACAAACTCTACCACTTGGCGTGAATGGGTAGCTGTTTTTATGCTAGGTATCGCTTCATTTACGGTGGTGACTTCTGAACTCGCGCCAATAGGGATGTTGTCTGCCATAGCCCAAGCACTACATCAGAAAACGAGTACGACGGGAGTCGTGGTGACCTTGTATGCTTGGGTGGGAGCTGCTGCGGCATTAGTTTCCGTTACGATGATTAGTCATTTACCGCGCAGACCACTATTAGTCGGACTGATGCTAGCGTTGGGCCTATCGAACGGTGTGGCAGCAATGAGTCATCAGTTTAATTTGTTGTTAGTGGCCAGAATGATTGGTGCCCTCGCTCACGGGGCATTCTGGGCCATCATTGGTTCCTTAGGCGCTAAACTGGTCTCAGATAGTCATGTAGGTAAAGCGACTGCGATCGTCTTTGGAGGAGTATCTACCGCGAGTGTTTTAGGTGTACCGCTTATTAATTGGATCAGTGCGCATGCTGACTGGCGTTGGTCATTTTCGCTTTTAGCGATCCTATCTATTATCACAGCGATAATGCTGGCGATAAGCCTGCCCGCAGTCTCAGGTACAGCTCCTATTGAAAGAAGACAACTCTTAACGGTAGTTAAAAATCCGAAACTAAAGATTATCTACCTGATTGCCGGTTGCAGTATTGTCGCGCACTTTGCTGCCTTCACTTTTATCGAGACACTTCTCTCTTCAGTGCTTGCCCTGCCAGAGACATGGATTACTATTTATCTACTCATATTTGGTGTTGCAGGAGTGATAGGTAATATTCTTTGTGGGGTATTCATCGATAGTCACTTGAAGAAAGTGCTTGGCGTTGGACTATTGTTGGTAGCTTTTTGTTTGCTATTGATTAACTTTCCAATGTTCAATAACAGAGTCAGCATATTACTCTTTTTGGCAGGCTGGGGCCTTGGTGTAGCGATATTATTTGTTGGTCTTCAGACATGGATTTTACGAGCAGCAAAGGAAGACGCTCTACCTGCTTCCGCGATTTATGCTGCTATATTCAATGGGGCAGTGGGCCTCGGGGCTATAATAGGTACAGGAGTTTTAGCGCATTGGAGCCTGAGTATACTTTACACTTTAACTTCGATAATAACGTTGATAAGCCTAATTTTACTCTGTGTAGCTCGTAAAAGATTAACGTTATAAGTAACAGAAACAGATCTCAATACATTGAGTTTACCGTACAAGGCTGAGAGCTAATAGAGTGTATGGTGCATAATTCTGCGAAGAGATTTTAATCAGGTACTTTGTATTATAGGGTGGTGATTAGTTATATAATATTTTCACTCCCTATCTTTCTTCGATGTAATTAACCAAGATAGCCAATAAAAAAAGAGGCCACAGAAAAATACCAACAGAAGCATTATAATTCGATCAAAACCCTTGAAGAGAACTAATGAAATAATTGACAACAATGACACGAAGGTAATAATAGTGGTCATTAGAATTGAGGAGATAAATTTTCGAAATAGTCTAATTAATCTTGATGTCACCGTTTACACTCCGATAAATAATTCCCTGAAAACTTATTACTTAAAGTAACTATAACGGGAGATAGGTTTATCAAATAAAAAATACAGCATATCGAGCTCTAGATTATATAACTCCATCCATAACTTAGGGTGTTTAACTTTTAAATGTCTCGAAGATTCCGCTGCACGGGAAAGTAATCCCTGAATTAATATCCCCCCCGTCAATGAACCAACTCCCAGTCTTACGGTCAATCTTGTCAGTGCACCGGTGACGATACCTTTTAGTAAGGAGTGTGCAATCTTTTCTGAGAGCACTAATAGTATTACTTGCCTTGATAGCAGGGAGACGGAAGTGACAAAGAATCTTCCTGCGATCTCTTTCAACAAAGTATCGGGTAGATAAGATAATGAGTTTTTAATGATTAATCTTGCCATGGTAACGAGATAATTCCTATTATCATGGATTTTTTCAAGGGCTCTAAACATTCTCTTGTCATCATTGATATTACGTTGTTGGAGTTTCTGGTCACCAGATAAAAGCGCTAAGTCTTGTAACGTTCTTTCAATTCCTAAGTAAATATCATTGGGTAAAGAGGCTATTCCTTCTAAAATGGAGTTTATCACTAACTTGCTATCCATAAAACTTACCTTATTTAATAAGAAAAATAGGTAAAATAACAGTTCAATATATAAATGTATATGGGATATTTACATTTACCAATATATTATTAAAAATAAAATCATATGCTTTTCATTACTAGATTATTAAATTTAATGGACGCACCTATTTCTAGTTACACTCTTATTTCAATTTTTTTCGAAATTTAAAATTTTAATAAATATAGGGATTTATCCAAAATACATCGTATCACATTGAAAAATGACTGTTGGTATAAGGGAATGGCTGAACCATAAACGGACAGTTCTTTTAATTAATGTGTACCACCATCTACCCACTACTCTCAATAGATAATCGTGGTAATAGCCTACCATCGATTATCCATTTTTATTGCATTCGACACGAACCTTATAAAGGCAGAAATGTTTCGTGCAAATGTCGCCACGCTAATTTGCCCTGTTCATGGGTGAAAACCAAGGTGGAATAGCGCAAGTTACTTGGCTTATCTGGGAAATCTTGCCGTTCTTTATAGGCAACGATCGCATTGTTTTCGCCTTCAGCGATCAGAACAAAGTCGAAAAGTGAGATAGTTAGTCCAGGACGTGAGCCTTGTTGTTGTTCGAAAAAGTCGATGAGTTGTTGATGGTCAAATATCGCCCCAGTGGGCGCTACCATGGTAAACGCAGGATTGAATCGAGCGAGTAACTGTAAGCGTTTATCGCCGCTAACATCGTGTTCACGTAGCACATCACCGATTAAGTGGTGGGCATCGATCACTTCTTGGAAATAACGATTCATTATGACCTCTGTTGTTATCAGAAGGGTGAAAAGGGCAATGGGCTCTCAATTGTCATGGATAACCCAGACAGAGGATGCTGAAAACGTAGAACGCTAGCGTGTAGCATGAGACGCGGATGCGACCCTTGCTCTGTATAATCACGACCACCGTAAAGGTCACAGCCTAAAATGGGAAACCCTAAATACTGGCAGTGAAGCCGTAGTTGATGTGTGCGTCCAGTCAGTGGCGATAATTTCACTTGAGTGACCGGCAGGGATTGGCCGGTGATTAACCGAAACTCAGTGCGTTGTTCCACCTCGAAATGCGATTGGGCCGGTTTACCGGTTGTTGCGTCGATTCTCATTAGTGGGAAGTGCTGAGGGTCTTTGGCGATCGGGGCGTCGATCATCCCGCTATTTTCGGGGAGGTGACCGCAAAGTAGTGCGTGATACGTCTTATCGACAGACCGTTCACTGAATTGCTGGCTAAGGGCTGCAGTAACCATTTTATTCAAACCAACCAGCATCAGGCCAGAGGTACCAAAATCGAGGCGATGCACCAGCAGACATCCCGGGAACTGTTGAACGAGGCGGTAGTGTACCGAGTCCCAATTCTGGGGGTTCTTCCCCGAAAGACTCAACAATCCACTCGGCTTGTTAATCACGACTAGCGCATCATCCTGATACAGGATCTCTATCGATTCTTCACAGGGTGGAGCAATAAAATGATCAACAATACTCGCCATGACACTCTCAGTAGTTACCTAATTAGCCACAGCAGGATAAGGGATTTTACCCTTTAGGTGAAGTTGCGTGCCAGTTAAGCGTAAACTTATTAGCAGCGAGTCATGACGTTAATTTAATCTGATTTTTTGAATGAGAATGGCAATTATTTTCGATATTCAATCCTTATTACACTAGTTAATATAGTCAGTATCGAGGCAAATCCTCATTCTAATAAGCGTAAATTAAGGAATAATGAATTATGAATATCATCAAAAAAATTGTTGTTACTTTTACCTTTGGTCTTATCTCCTTCGGGGCTGCTGCACAAAATGTCACAGCCTGTGCATCAACAATCGATGAGGCTGAAGCCTTAGTCGCCGCGAAGGCAAAGCAAGCGGGGGCTTCTTACAAAATTACTGAATCCTATTTCAATAATGGCGTGCATATGACCGCAAAATTACTCCCTAAGCAGTAGGATGTTTCTAAAATAGTCGCTGTCAGCAAAGCTATCCTCCTTCATCTATACTTATTCTTGATAAGAATACTTTAGGAGGCTTTATGGCAGGCGGATGGGCTGAAGATGGCGCAGTACAAAAGCAGATTGACGATACGGTCGAGGATGCCATTGCACAGGCGAGGAGCCAGCTCCACCATGGAGAAAGTGCGGAATTCTGTGTTGAGTGTGATGCCCCTATTCCACTCGCTCGCCGTCAAGCCTTACCCGGAGTGATTTATTGTGTGAATTGCCAAGAAATAAAAGATAAGCAACAGTCTACAGCTAAGGGTATCAATCGCCGAGGGAGTAAAGATAGTCAGTTGCGATGAATCAGGGCAGAAGCGCTGTCTAAACTAGGATAAGAAACTATCTTATCTATCATACTCTATTAGCTCACTTGCCACGCTTCTTATGTAATCTGCTATTACGCGTGGTGAGCACGATAAATGACCTCTCTTTGAGATAAAATAAAGGCCTCACCTCGCTCCCGATAACGGTGCCATACTATAATAGTTGTGCAGATAATCTATTACCACTTGTCATCAGGGACGGTGAATCGGCTACCGTCCCAACTGCCACGGGCCCTAACCTAGCTCTACCCTTTAAATCCTTGCAAAGAGGTAGAGGTTGCCGTTGATCCCCCACAGACAATAATTAGAACATTACTCATGGCGTTAAGCGCTATTTTTGATTCATAGAGGGCGGCGAGAGCGGCGCCGCAGGCGGGTTCAACCAGTGTACGGTGATCATCTAAAAAAGATAAGCATGCCTGAACTGCCTGGTTATCATTTACCGTGAGAGCAATAATCTCTCTGTGCTTTGTTAGGTTGTACGCCCGCTGACAAACTTGGCGGGCGCCTAAGGATGTTGCCACGCCAGTCAGTTCAGGTAGTGTTGTGGGCTGTCCCGAAACTAAGGCAGCATTAAAAGATGCCATGCCTTCTGTCTCGATAGCATAGATAGGAATATCAAGCTGGTTACGGCGAAGCCCCTCATCGATACCCGCCAGTAAGCCTCCGCCTCCTACAGAAAGGATAACGGCGTCAGGCCGTACGCCTTCGGCGACCACTTCGTCGATCAGCGAAGCGTGACCTTCCCAGAGTAATGGGTCATCAAATGGGTGGATAAAGGCATCATTCTGTTCGAGTAGAGATAAGGCCATTTGGTTTGCTTCAGCCCAGGTTTTTCCCTGCACTCTTACTTCGGCACCCTCTAAGCGTAATAGATGTCGTGCCCGCTCAGAGGTCGTTTCAGGGATTACGACTATGACTGGAACACCAAGTTGACGTCCTGCGTACGCGACCGCTAACCCAGCATTGCCTCCAGAAGAAGAGATAAAACGTTTTGCCCCTCGAGCATAATGCTGCTTGCAAGCGTGGCCGATACCACGAATCTTAAAGGATCCTGATGGCTGCATGGCTTCCATCTTCATCCAGACCCGAGTGTGATTCAGACGGCTTAGCGGCAGAGACTCCAGTAAGGGAGTATTAATGTGTAACGGCATGATTGACTCCATAAAGATTAAACGGCATCAAGCTAATGCTTGAACTTCCATTTCGACATCCAGATCGAACGCCAAGCGGCTTACGACAGTGGTACGGGCTGGGAAGCCATTAGGGAAATAGCGACCATAGGCACTATTAAAAGTAGAGAAATGCGTCATATCGGAAAGCCAGACCGTGATACGGATAATCTTGTCGAAGGAGGAGCCACAAGATTGTAAAGTCTTGGCAATGTTTTCAAAAATAAGCTGGGTTTGTTCCGCTATGGTTCCTTGAACCGGCTCACCCCTATCATTCATCGAGACCTGTCCAGAAAGAAACAGAAAGCCATTGGCTTCTACGGCCTGAGAAAAGGGAAAAGGCAGAGAACTTGGGTATTTTTTCATTAGGTTTTAGTGTGAGCGGGGGGCTCATCTCCATTGTTAAGTTCATCGAGGTAGTTATAAATGGTGTAGCGCGTCACGCCGAGTGCTGCGGCAGCTTTTTCGACCCCCCCTTTAATTAGAAATATCCCTTTTTCCTGCATACTTTTCACTGCCATTAAGTTGGCGCGTTTCATGTCGCTACGACTATTACCTGGACTTGCCGCGGTCGTACTGCCAATAATTTCATGCATTAAGTTTTCGATACTTTCATGGTGATGTTCAGTGGCAGGATCGGGTGGAGGAGGCGCGGAGATCTGTGCTTTTATCCCTGAAAAAGACTGAAGCAGCGTAATCGCCTGCTCGATTCCCGAATTATCAACGTTAATACAGAGCGCTGCGAAAGGTCTGCCTGCCTGGTCACGGTACAGCACTGTACTACTTCTCAGTGGTTTTCCCTCCTGACTGAACGTCTCATAGTCAAGCAGCAAAGATACCGGCTCGTTTTTAACTTCCATCACGTTAATAAAAGCAGGGTCGGTTCGCATCCCCGATAATACCGAATCCCCTTTCTTACGGCCCGTGACTTGTGGGTTGGCAATCTCGGCAATTGAAGAAGCGGGATGACGTAAATCATGCAGGACTATTTCAGAATTTTTTGCCAGTACACTACCGAGGGCACGCACGGTCGCTGACAAAATAAGGATCATGTTTTCGGTATAATTTCTATCTTCGCTAGCGTTCATAAGTCATTTTAGTTGCACATTTTGTTGATTTGATGATTGTTGATCAACATTATGTTGATTTCAAGCGGAACGGATAATTTTGTGTAGACGGGGTGGTCATGAGCGGAGTGAGTGAAAGTAACACTATGGAAATTTATGAATCCGAATCTTAAAAAGCACTCAATACTGCCTCTTGTATGCAATTGTCCATGTTAATTACTTCTGCTTTAGGTCTTAGAAAAAGTAACGCTTAACTATTTTCTAGCTTTTTGAGTAGTGCAGATAGGACTGGGCTCAGTGCGAAAGTGTCACCCGATTATCACCTTCAAAACTAGCGTTAATTCAACAGATTGGTAAAACTGTTTATCTACTCTTTCGGTCATTATTCCGGCGTTTTTTACATAACGATTATAATAAGAAAAACATATATCGACTAACTATCTGTTTTTGAAGTTCTTTTATTGTATTTTCGAAAACTGTGAGCTGAAACATTATAAATATAATCCTTTATGTTTTATAAATAGGTTCACTTTTTTGAATGTATTGTGCCAGCGAGAGACTCTACAATGGAAAAATCATCACACTCCCCCGTACAAGGTACCCCGGAAGCTGGTAAAGAACAGTTCCAACGTTCTATTGGGCTTATCTCCAATTTCTCGTTAGGCTTTACCTATCTATCACCGCTTACTGCTGTCTATTCTCTGTTTGCGTTGGCCATTACCCTTGCCGGTCCACCGGCTATTTGGTGGATAGTCATTGCGGCAGTGGGACAACTGCTCGTGGCATTAGTCTTCGGTGAAATTGCTTCCCAATATCCCATCACAGGCGGTTTGTATCCCTGGGCACGGCGGCTTTGGGGTAAAAAATATGCGTGGATTGCGGCTTGGGTCTATTTATGGGCATTGGTCGTTACCATTACCTCAATTGCGGAATACACCTCGACCTTTGTGGCAAGTTTAGTCTCGTTTAGTGCGACGCCACTTCATTTACTCATCACGTCGGTCGTCTTATTGGCGGTGATGATGGCGGTCAACCTTTCAGGAACTAAGAATCTCGCGCGTGTCGCAAGAATAGGGTTTTGGTGTGAAATCGTGAGCGTGATTGCGTTAGGGATCTACTTATTGATTTTCCATCGTTCACAACCCTTCTCTGTAATTTTCGATTCGATGGGCATTTTATCAAGTAGCGGCAGTTACGTGGGGGCCTTTATGGCCGCTTCGCTAATGGGTCTGTTCATGTTCTTCGGATTTGAAGCCTGTGGTAACGTTGCGGAAGAAGTACAAGATGCCAGTCGTAAAATTCCGGTAGCGATGATTTTAAGTATTGTCTTTGGCGCAATCTCGGCAATTATTTCGGTATTAGGGTATCTGCTTTCCTCACCGAATTTACGTAATATTGTTAGCGGTAAAGTGAGCGATCCCATCCCCGCGATTCTTAACGAAGCCTTGGGGCCCGTTGGCGCCAAAGTATTTATCGTCATTGCAATTATCGCCATGCTCTCTTGTATCTTGTCGTTACAAGCTGCGCTAAGCCGCCTTATTTTCTCGTTCTCACGTGACCAGATGTTGCCCGGTAGTCGGTGGATGGCGAAGATTTCCGCTCATAACGTGCCTGATAACGCGATGATTATCAGCTGTCTATTACCGGTTATCGTTTGTGTCTGGGTCTATTTCCAACCCGATAATCTTGCTCGGATCACCGCGTTTGCGGTAATTGGTATCTACTTATCTTTCCAAATGGTGGTATTGGCGGCATTACGCCAGCGGATTAAAGGTTGGAAACCAGCGGGTGAGTGGCATATCGGGGCATTTGGTTTACTGACTAACGTTCTGGCGTTGGCGTATGGCATTGTGGGCATTTATTTACTGGCTCAACCCGCGGATAGCCCCAACTTTATTGATAAATGGACCGTACTGATTGGCTTGGCTGTGGTTTTGATTATCGGCTTGTTTTATATGCTACTCCAGCGGCCCTACGGTAAATCAAACGCACCGGAAAACGATGCGATTGAGCATGCCGAAGCGTTAAGAGCGATGCGTAACCAAGAGAGATTACGCCGGTAGATAGAGGCAAAATAGTGGGTGCTGGTGAATAACCGCCAGCGCTTCACTTCGCAGAATATCACCGACGCGATAACCGGTCAGCGTGGAAAAAATGACTCGGCCAAAGGTATTGGTCAATACCATTTTAGGACGAGGTTGCGGAAGAATCGTTAATATCTCGTCTTCTATACGGCTAACCAATACATCTACGGCAGCGACCCCATAGAAGCACTCTTGAATAAAGATGGGTGCGGCAGAAGTCATGGTATAGGACGTGTTGCAGATATAGTCGACATAAGGGCCATGGAAGTATGGGCCTTTAAGGGATTTCGTTTTCAGGAACCATTCGAAGGTTCGAAAATCGAGGTGTTGCTGAGTTAAGGGAGTCAGCTCAAGTGTGCTTTCATGATTGCTGTCTTTATACATCCAATAGAGCGACCATTTCGCCTGCGGATTCAAGGGGGCATCAGCATGATAGGCAAAGCCTGCACCGGAACAGAAGGGGTTATCGGCAAGCGCTCGATTAATCAGGGACTCAATCGCCGTTCTGGGGAATGCCGTCGTCAGTTCGCTAGGGTCCGCCGCATTGACCAGGGGAGTGAGTCGCTGAGTCAGTTGTTGCGCTAACTGCTGGCTTGAGTGAGAACATTGTGAAAATAGATGTTCGAGTTGCGCGATGACAGTGTGGATAGAGTCTGATGCGTTCACTTATAACGTTCTCCCTGACGATGAGGCAGTAGTGTTGAGTTTACAGTCAACAAGTTGTTCAGCTAAAAATAGAATAAGATCGCTGACCGCTTTTGCAGCAGCTTCAGTGTCTTGATGCGATAAGGCTTCCAGTAATTCTTGATAAAGCTGTACGCATTGCTGATGTAGCGTGTCATCACCATAGAGAAGAGCAATGAATGATGCCCACTCAGTTTGTAGCGTTAACTCACAATTTGCTAGGCGTGCTGATTGTGAGCTGGCAGATAAAAAGAGTAAGCAGCGCATGTCTGCTTGGGCGCGTGATTCAGCGGAACTAGCCTGTTGAAACTCGTCAATAAAGGATGAAAACGTGAGATGTTCCGTTTGACTCATACGCTTGGCGGCAAGTCGCGCACTGTGTGCTAATACGGCACAGTGCATTTCGCCAAGATCGAGCAAGTAATCACTGCTTAATAAGTGGAGAGGGTGATAGTTATGGGCACGATTTTCAATATTGTCGCAGACAAAGCTACCACCGTGTCGTCCTCGGCTGGTGTAGATCAGCTCCTTAGCGCGCAGTGTGTTCAATGCTTCACGGACCGTTATATGCGAGACCCCCAGCATCTTGGCCAACTCAGCTTCGTTAGGCAGCTGTTCATGAGCCTGCAACAGCCCAGTCATAATGGCATTGGCGAGGCGGGTCACAATCTGCTCCGCTCGGCTTGCCTGTCCGATTGGCGCGAATATTATCGCATGCGTCATCATCGTAATGCTTTACCAGTAGTCCTCGAGGAAAACAGTCTTAACACAGCAAGGGTATTTTTCAAAGTGCTGCGCCATACCTTAGGGTGAGAAACCGCGGCGAGTGAATTTTTTCTTAGCTATAAAGTGAACTTATCAAGGATAAAAACGATGCAACGACTGAAACATTTTATTGATGGTCAATACGTTGATACGGCGTCAACGGCCTACTTTGACTTGATTAGCCCGGTGGATGGTAGCTGTTATGCCCAAAGCCCGAAAGGTGAGGCTGCTGAAGTCACGCTAGCCTACCAGGCGGCAACCCGTGCCTTTAAGCAATGGCGCTGTTCCACCCCTTCCGAAAGACAAAAAGCGTTGCTCCAACTGGCAGAGGCGGTTGAGGCGAATACGCAACGCTTCGTCGAATTGCAATGTCGCGAAACCGGGCAGTTAAAGCACTTTATTGAGAAAGAAGAAGTCGCTGCTTCCTGCGATGCTTTGCGTTTCTTTGCTGGCGCAGCGCGTCATCTAGAGGGACGTGCCAGCTATGAATATATGGAAGGCTTTACGTCGAGTATTCGTCGCGAGCCATTGGGAGTAGTCGGGCAAGTCACGCCGTGGAACTATCCTTTTATGATGGCCATTTGGAAAATTGCACCTGCCTTAGCCGCCGGAAACACGGTAGTGCTCAAGCCTAGTGATACGACGCCAATGAGCACATTATTACTGGCCGAACTGGCGGCAGAATTTTTCCCGAAAGGGGCTTTCAATGTGATTTTAGGACAAGCGGAGACCGGGTCGCTGGTGGTATCGAACCCTAACGCTTCGCTCGTCTCTATTACTGGATCGGTTCGTGCAGGAGTACAGGTCGCGACCTCGGCAGCGGCCAACCTGACTAAAGCCCACTTAGAATTAGGCGGTAAGGCACCTGCCATTGTTTTTGCTGACGCAAATATTGAGAAGGCGATTGAGGGTATCACTACCGCAGGTTTCTTCAATGCGGGTCAAGACTGTACTGCCGCCACCCGAATTTTAGTCGAAGCCTCTATTTATCCGGCTTTCTTACAGCAGCTTGTCGCGAAAACGGAGCATATCCGTTTCGGCAAGCCTGATGATACCGACGCTCTATTCGGTGCGCTAAACAGTGCTAATCAATTGGCGCAAGTTGAGGGCTTTATGCAACGGTTACCCGCGCATGCCAAAGTCGAAATTGGTGGTAGTGCGGCGCAAGGGACAGGCTTCTACTTCCCCGCGACCATTATCTCGGGCTTAAAGCAGGATGATGAAGCTATTCAACAGGAAGTGTTTGGCCCAGTAATGACTATTCAATCCTTCGAGGATGAGGCCGATGCGCTTAGCAAAGCCAATGATGTCGACTATGGGCTCGCCGCCAGTGTATGGACCGGCTCGGTAGCAAAGGCCCATCGACTCACGCGTGATCTCGATTTCGGTACGGTATGGGTCAACAACCATATTCCATTGTGCGCAGAAATGCCTCACGGCGGCTTCAAGAAGTCAGGTTACGGTAAAGATCTTTCAGCCTATGCGTTGGAGGAATATACCCGAGTGAAACATGTGATGGTCGATCTTGAACAAGACTAAGCGAGGTGATAATGCGTAAATTCGGTACTTACACTTTTCTCACGTTCTGTTTGACGAGCGGGCTAAGCTATGCGGATATAACGCCCCTGACGGTCGTCACACAGTATATGCAGGCATGGAACCAACACGACAGTCAAAAGGCCGGGACCTATTTCGCTGATAACGTCAGTTATTACGATGCCTCGGTCGGTGAGCCCGTTGTGGGTCAGCAACAGGCGACACAGCAGGTAGTTAAAACCTTCGTCGATGCGGTCCCCGATTTACGTTGGGAGATGACCAGTAAGCCGGTCTATAACGGAGACACTATTGCGTTTCAATGGCGTTTTACTGGCACTAACGATGGCGCTTGGGCCGGAACTCCGGCGACGCATAAAAAGATCAGTTTTGATGGGGTAAGTTTTATCAAGATCTCACAAGGTAAAATTACCTATCAGGGAGACTATTATGATTCGAAAAAATTGTCAGATCAGTTGAAATGAGGGGATAGGCTGCCGCGCGTGCGGTCAGCCTTTCAAATCAGATTAACTGAGCGCTAACTCGTTCAGTACTTTAGCGATCTCATTCACTGCTGAATCGGGGAGTGGCCGAATAGGGCGAGGCAGACAATCCCTTTCGGTAAGCCCCATGATACTGGCTGCAGCCGCGATAACACGTAAACTTCCGTTGTATCGGCTAAACAACTCCCAAAGTGGAGAAAGTTGTTGGTTGAGCGCTTCAGCGTGTTCGTTTTTACCGGATAACGCAGCGTGGGCAAGACGCTTAGCTACGACAGGAAACACACCTGCACAGACGGAATACCAGACAGCACATCCGCTTAATAAGCCATTCTTGGCAAAGGCATCACCACTAATCCCTAAACTAATGTCAGGGGGTAACTGCTGACTCAATCCGCTGATCTCACGTTTAGCATCGGCTAACTGTATAGCAGTGCCGGGAATTTTTATCGAGCGGACCTGCGATAATTTGGCTAACTCGGCATAGAGCTCAGGGGTGAAATGAAAGTGAGTGGTGCCAGGATTATCGTAGACGCATAGGGGAATAGAGCTGTTACGGTTTACCGTTTCATAAAGCTCGAACACTTCCTCGTGAGTTAACTTGTGGTAAGAAACTGGGGCTAACAATAGTGCATCGACGCCGAGCCGTTGCGCTTGCTCCACACGTTGGAGAACCTCTTCGGTACTGATAGCTCCGACACCGGCGATTACGGGGGTTTTTCCAGCCAAAGATTTAGCCTGTTGAATAATACGTTCACGCTGCTGTGCAGTGAAGTAAGCATAACAACCGGTTGACCCCATTATACCGATTGAATCAACCTCTGCCTCGAGCAGGCGAACGATAAGCTTTTCAAAGGACACTTCATCAATACATCCTGCTTTACAAGGCGTGAGCGGGAAGGCACTTAAACCAGAAAACATCTTGTTATCCTCACGAGGTGAAGGTTGTTGGGCAGGGGCGTTTTATTTAGAGTTATTAAAATATCCCCAAAAATGATATTTGGAAATGGTCATTTTTCATCTCTGTACGTCCTTCTTCTACGCTATGTTCATTAGGTCTATTTGCAATATATAACCCCATTAGACGTCAGAATGGCGGTAACTATCTTGATCATCATGTTCTAAAGAAGAGCATTATGTAAGGTGATACAGGACTGGCAATTCATATTAATAATGGCTTTGAGGGAGTTGGTACGGTCACCTAAGGGAGATTCGGCTAAATAATGACGAAGGGTATATTTTAAACGCCAAGTGAGTAGAACACCGACAACATTCTGCTCCAAAATTTAGCGGGCAAATCTTTTTAAAGGAGCTTTCTATTAAACCAGAGTTTAGAAGTAATGGTTTGGCAAGAAACGCATAGCGTTTATTGCTAAATCAGCAGTGAAAACCATCGAGAAAGGTTAGATTGGCTATCTGTAAAGTCTGATGATCGAGCGCAAAAATTCTAGGATTCGCTTGGAAGTGATATTGTGACTGATAGGATTTATCGACGAGTTTTTGGTGAAAAGTTGAAAGTCCTTGCTGGAAAGCATTGAGTTAGATTTTAGTAATTATTTTCAGATGAACTGGATACAAAACTATCGTTAGCAGTACCCTCTAGTTAATAACATTACACTTAAAACCCTACGCGGCGGACACCGTTACAGGCCTGTAACGCTATTCGTAATCATCATGATATTAAATAGAAGAGGTATAACAGGCCTGTAATGGTCGTATCATTAGAGATGAAAACCTATTCGTTTTCCTGTTGGAAGCGTTATATCGATGCTCAGCTCCCCACCTAATGCAGAGACATACCGTTTTAAGGTTGACAAGCGCGGATCGTTCTCTGGTCGTTCCATTTTGGCAATGGTCGGCTGAGACACGCCGATCGCTTGAGCAAGCTCAGTCTGGGAAATGTTTAGTTCTTCACGCAACTGGCTTAACACCACTTCCTGACGCAAGGTCTCCACTTTTTCTTTGATACGTTGCTGACTTTCAGGACTTTGTTTTGCTAAGAGTTCTTTATAAGTGGACATATTACTTCTCCAAATTGGTCAAATGTTTACGGTATTCATTTTCTGCAAGGCGGAGCATGTCACGATAAAACCGCTTTTCGTTTAAACCTGTCTTAGCACCGGCACATAATACGATAGCCCTACGGATCGGGTCGAAAGCAAAAAAGGCACGTATCGGGCCCCCTGCATGTTGTATCCGTAACTCTTTCATATTAGGGATATCAGAACCTTTTAAGGTATCCACATAAGGTCTACCTAATTGGGGGCCCATTTCCTCAAGAACGCCGATAGCAGCCAATACATCTTCTCTTAAACTCTCTTCCTGCGCGAGAAACCACTCATCAAAAACGTCTGTTGTTATTACTTCCCACATGGACAGACCTCATTCCTTTGATCTCATTAAACTATAGCATAAAGGCTATAAAATAGAATAGCTAAGTAGTGGTTAACTATCGTACGGGGCACAATAATCTGAGTGAATGTAGACTATTTAAATCACTCTCTATACGAACGATGAGGGAAAATAATGGCAGATCAGAAGCTTCAGAAGCAGATTCACTTAACTAGATAAGTGTTGGATGAGAAGGGGAGAGGTGGTGTACAAAGTCGAATAATTGACCTTTATGTTCTGAAGGCTACTTTACCCTGTCGTCCGCTATAAAATTCTGTTTAAGAAATTCAAGGATACCTAGGGGGAGACTTTTCGCTTATTCCACTCCTCACGCGTAATCTCCCACAAGGTCGAAGGGATATCGCCGAGATGGTATTCGCCGATCTCCTCACGGATCATTCGCATACCGCTCTCCTGTGAAATTTTGAGTGAGCGATGGTTCGCTTTCGCTTTTGGCGCCCGTAGAACGGGTTGTTCTAATTCGGTAAACCAAAAGTCTGTCACCGCGTGACAGGCTTCGCGCATATAACCTTGGCCTTGCCACTCTGGAACTAACCAAAACCCGCGATTATTATCCACTTCTAATGCAAGGCGTATCAGGCCGATAAATTGTGCGGGCGAAGCGCGTGGACGTAAGGTCCATACCCACTCCTTTTGCTGCTGCATCGCTTGCAGAGTTATGGCGCAAAACATTTCCGCCCCCTTGGCTGGATAGGGCCAAGGTACTTTACGTGTCAGGTATTTCACAATCTCCCAGCGTGGGAAAGCCTGTTGAATCAAGGGAGCATCGTCTGCCACTAGCGGGGCGAGGATAAGTCGAGCTGTTTCTAATCGAGGCACCATCACGACACCACTCCTTATCAATGAGAGAAAGTTATATGTACGATATTTTTTCCCCTCGCTCAAGAGGTGAGTTCAAGGCAGGCATCATGGTACTGCTTGGCTAAAATCTCGAAATAGCTGGGCGAGATAGGCGCTGATCGGTCCTAATTGATGGTCTTTACGTTGAACAAGGTAAAAGGTTGCTTGTGGAGCAGGGGTGGCAAGCTCAAGAGGTAGCAGTTGATCGCTCAAAATTGGCGTGTTGACGATTTGTTCTGAAATAATACTTAAGAAATTACTTTGCGTCACCAAACTCGCACAAGCGATAAGGCTCTCACAAGTGACCCTGACTTGAGGGAGCGAATGACCAGAATAGAGTTGCTCAAGGAGCGAATAGTAACTACTGGTCGGTGGCGGCATTGTCCATTTAGCCTCGCTGAGTTCGGAGAGCTGTTTAGCAAATCGTAATGGATGCCCCTTTCGGACGACCACTCGATAGTCAACGACCGCCAACGGCTCGAAGCTTAATTCGCGCTCGAAGGGAAGTTGGGTCACGGTATTCAAGGTAAAATCCAAGGTCCCTTGACGTAAAGCGGGCAGCATTGAGGAGAGTTGTCCTTCTACTATATGCACATTTACATGGGGGAAGCGCTGTTGAAACCGATCGATGACCTTGGGCATTAAGGTGCAAGCCATGCTACCGCCAACGCCGACGCGAATATGACCCGTAATTTCTCCAAGATGTTGCGACACTTCCTCCTGAGCGATACGAATTTCCTCTAATACCAATCGAGCATGGCGGTAAAAATGCTCACCAACATGATTCAGCAAGATCCCTTGTGGATGCCTTTCCAGAATACGTGTTCCTAAAATTTGTTCGAGTTCTTGAATCGCCTTGGTTAATGCGGGTTGTGAGAGGCCAGCGCTCCGACTGGCCGCACGAATACTGCCTTGACTGACGACATTGACTAAAGCACGGAGGTGATGAAGTTTGAGGCTCGTTGACATAATAAGTGATAGCTATTGGTTATCAGACATAACAAATTAGCATCTTATGTCGCCGTGATCCATTCGCTAGATTCGAGGTTTAGGTATTAAACAGGAGAGCGGATTATGACCTTTTTTACTCAGGTAGTGGATGATTTACAGGATGAGATGCGTTGTCAACGACGAGACTTGCACCGTTTTGCTGAAGCCGGCTGGGTGGAGTTTCGTACCGCCTCGCTGGTCGCAGAGCAACTGCATCAACTCGGTTATCACCTAGCACTGGGGGAAGCGGTGATTGACGCGGCGTCAAGAATGGGATTGCCGAGTACTGAATTTCTTGCTGAACAGGAAGCGCGCGCGCGGGAGCAAGGGGCGTTAGAGCCTTGGGTTTCCTCTTTTTCAGGCGGTTTTTGTGGCGTGGTCGCGACGCTGGAAACGGGCAAGCCTGGTCCGGTAATGGCTTTTCGGGTGGATATGGATGCGCTAGATCAAACAGAAGCCAAAGACAACGAGCACTTCCCGCAGCGCGAAGCCTTTGCCTCGATCAATCCAGGAATGATGCATGCTTGCGCCCATGATGGCCACACGACGATCGGCCTAGCCCTTGCTAAGGTGCTGATGCGTCATAAAGAGCGACTTAGCGGCAAAATAAAATTGATTTTCCAACCGGCCGAAGAGGGGGTGCGCGGCGCGAAAGCGATGGTTGCCGCGGGAGTCGTTGATGATGTCGATCTTTTTACTGCCATCCACTTAGGCACAGGGGTGCCTGAGGGGGAAATTGTCTGTGGCAATGATAGTTTTCTCTCTACGACCAAATTTGATCTGACCTTTACTGGTGTCGGTGCGCACGCGGGGGGGAATCCAGAGCAAGGAAACAATGCACTGCTAGCCGCTGCCCACGCGACACTGGGGTTACATAGTTTAACGCAGCATAGTGGTGGTGTAGGGCGGGTCAATGTCGGGGTATTGCAAGCGGGCAGTGGCCGAAATGTGGTGCCCGACTTTGCGTTATTGAAAGTTGAAACCCGTGGAGAAAGTAATCGGGTCAACGACGACATCTATCAGCGCTGTCAGCAAGTGATTGCGGGGGCAGCAGCGATGTTTCAAGTGGAGTATCAGGTCGCACTGATGGGCAGCGCACGAAGCTGTTCACCTAGCCCTGAGTGGGTAGGGTTTATTCATCAGCAAGCACAGCAGCTGGGTCTTTTCACGTCGGTGACTGATCGACAAGCTCATGCAGCAGGTTCAGAGGATGCGACTTACATGATGGAACGGGTAAAAGAAAAGGGGGGACAAGCCTCTTATGTCATCTTTGGCTGTCAACTTGCCGCCGGCCACCATAATGCTCGTTTCGACTTTGATGAGTCGATCATGAGTAAAGCGGTAAAAACCTTAGCGGCATTGGCCTTTAATCAAACAGATTTTCAGCCGTCAACCGTTAAGAAAGATAATTAATGGCATAGAAATTGCCTGATAACCGCTGCAGGCGCCCTCAACCTGAGTCGCTGAGGGTTGCCGATATTCGCTTTAATCTATCGTCACGCAGGAGTGCTAATGAGTGTTATAACGCCAATCAGACAACCCAATAAGCTCTTTTATTGGATCGAAAAAGCCGGTAATAAACTTCCGCACCCCTTTCTTCTGTTTCTCTATTTGATCGTGATACTGATGGTGGCGAGCGCGGTTATTAGCCATTTTAACTGGAGCGTGATTAGCCCGGTGAATGGTGAGAAAATAACCGTTAATAATATTCTCAGCCCCGCGGGGATTCAGTGGTTCTTGCCGAACATAATTAAAAATTTTAGTGGTTTTGCGCCACTCGGCTCAATTTTAGCACTAGTGCTAGGGGCGGGATTAGCGGAGAAAGTAGGGCTGCTGCAAGCGTTAATGATCAAGATGTCATCGCTGATCCATCGCCGTTATGCCAGTTATATGGTGCTATTTATCGCATTCTTTAGCCATCTCTCTTCGGATGCAGCCTTGGTCGTCATGCCTCCGCTTGGCGCACTCATTTTCTTAGCGGTGGGTCGGCATCCGGTCGCTGGATTATTGGCCGCCATTGCTGGCGTTGCGTCGGGTTTCACAGCAAATCTATTGATTGTGAGTACTGATGTTCTACTCTCTGGGATCAGTACCGAAGCGGCTAAATCGGTGAATCCCGCCTTGCAGGTGACCGTTATCGATAACTGGTTTTTTATGGCGGCCTCAGTCGTGGTGTTGACGGTAGTCGGTGCGCTGTTAACGGATAAGTGGATTGAACCTCGACTGCCGGTTTGGAAAGCGAATGCCGAACAGACATTGCCCAAGTTGACACCCGTTGAGAACCAAGGGTTGAAAGCTGTCGCCGTGACCGCGTTAATTGTGCTCGGTGTCGTGGTGGCGTTGGCCGCGCCCGCTCAAGGTATTTTACGCAATCCGCAAACTGGTAGCCTTGTTCCTTCGCCGTTAATGCAGGGCATTGTGCCGATTATTATTATTTTCTTCTTGTTGACTTCCGTCGTCTACGGCAAACGTACTGGCCAAATCCGTCAAGCGAGCGACATTCCGGTGTTACTGACGGAATCGATGAAAAACATGGCAGGATTTATTGTGATGGTCTTTCCCCTTGCGCAATTTGTCGCACTCTTCACCTGGAGTAATATGGGAAAGTTTATGGCAATGGGGCTGACTAATTTGATGGAAAGCGCCGATATTCACGGTGCTCCGGCCTTTATCGGGTTACTGCTGCTCTCCGCATTATTGTGCATGTTTATCGCCAGCGGGTCAGCGATATGGTCGATCCTTGCGCCGGTATTTGTGCCGATGTTTATGGTACTAGGCTTTCACCCTGCCTTCGCGCAAATTATCTTTCGTATTGGTGACTCTTGTGTCCTACCGCTTTCCCCGTTATCGCCTTTTTTGCCGTTATTCTTAGGTTTTTTACAGAAGTATATGAAAGAGGCCGAGCTGGGCACGTATTACCGACTTATCATGCCCTATCCACTGGTATTCTTTATCAGCTGGATTGTGCTGCTCAGCCTATGGTATGTCTGCGGTTTACCGATTGGGCCTGGCGTATATCCGCATCTGGGCTAACTAGTCTTTCGATGAGGGCGGCAAGTGCTGTGCTTTATGCCGCTGAGCGCGCCCTAAGGCTACACTTAATCCTGCCCAACCTGCCGCTAAAATCATGCTAAGTAGTGTTAAGGGTAGGGCGGCGACTCCCAACAGACTCACCGCCTGATAGCTCCATGCCCCGACTTGGTCGCCCATACGGTAGACTAGGGTATCGATAAATACCTTAGCGTGATACTTCTCTGAGGTAGGGACCACGGTAAATAAGATCTCACGGCTAGGGCGGGCCAGCGCAAAGTTAATGGCTCTTCGCACTATGGTAAAGCCGACCAGGACCGATAAACTTGGGGCTACACCCAACCAACCAAAGCCAAGGATACTGACTAACGGGAGTAACGTTAAGCTCACCGCAACACCCCAACGTGAAATGATTTTACCGCTCGCTGTCAATTGGCAAATTAGGGTCAATACATTGATTGCTAAATCAACATTCGCGAAGAAAGTGGTACGTTGGTCCGCTTGGCTAAAAGCGTGTTGCACAATAGCCGCCTGCTGAAAATAGAGCAGTGTTGAGGTCACCGAATAGAAAAGGATGTAACCACAAATTCCTAGCAAATAGGGGGAGGCTATTGTTTGACGAATACCGATCAATAAGGGGGTGAGACCACCACCAGCCGGGGTTTCGTGAGGTTTATCTTCCGTTTTGCTGTGTGACAATTGACGACCACAACGTGATAAGCGTTTAGCGCTAAAAACGGACACTTGGATAAGCACTACGGCAATGATCAGTAACACCGGAGTCGAGAGATGGTCAGCGACTAAGCTGGTTAACCCAGAGCCACCAATCGCTCCCAACGTTGCCGCCGCCGCGAGTAATCCGAACAGACGCTTTCCCCGCTCGCTATCGAAGATATCGACAATTAAGGCCCAGAAAACGGATACTGCAAACAAATTGAAGACCGATACCCAGATAAAAAATGCGCGGCCCAAAAATAGGTCATACAATCCGCCATGGCGTGCAAAACCCAAGGCAAAACCACAGAGGATCACTGCACAGGCTTGATAGCTATAGCTAATAAAGCGTTCTCGAGGAAGGCGTTGAGAAAGTTTGTTATAGGGCCACTGGAGTAGCAGCATAGTGATCAATACTGCCGTGAATAACCAGGGTAGTGAGTGGGCGCCAGTGAGTGTACTCACCGTATCGCGAATGGGACGCAGGATATAGTAGGCGCAGAGTAGCGAGAAAATGTATAACCAGCCCCAGCAGACTGGGGCCAGCTCTTCAGGCTTGATCGATACTAGGCGCTGAAAGCGCCTGAGTAGCGGTGACGTGGAGTGATCAGTCATCATTGATTACCGAGCGTCAGCGAGTTGCGCGCGCAGTGCTTTCTCATCTAATACCTGTAAAAACAACGATGATCCAGGTTGGAAACGGGTCGCCGTAGTGAGATCACCCGTCTTCACTGGTGCAAAACCGGCCTGCTGGATTAATGTTTTGGCTTGAGCCAAGGCTTGTGCGTTATCACCCGCATAAGGTACTGCAATGAGCGGTGAGTGATGGGCATTCGAGGCAATCGCGGTCGCGGCCAAGGAATTAAAAGCCCTCACCACATGTGCGCCTGAGAGATATTGTGCCGAGGCTTTACCGCTCCCTAGGCTTAACGCTTTGGCTGCCGTGGCACCATCACGACCTGGGTAGGGATTGCTGACATCGATAACCGTTTTACCCGCAAGTTGTTGATGCAGAGATTTACCCAGTTGTGGCAGCGCACCATAGGGGACTGCCATCACCACCACATCACCAAATTGGCTAGCCTGCTCGGCGGTTCCAACTTTGGTACCATGGCCGATGTCATTAGCCGTAGATTGTAAACTGTCAGGATGGCGCGAAGCTAACATCACATGGTAACCCGCATCTGCCCAAAGTTTACCTAGGGTTTCTCCCATATTTCCTGCCCCAACGATACCGATGTTATGCACGCTAGATTCAGAAGAGGGGCTTGCCGCCAGTGCAGTATGACTGCCTAACGTCGTGGCGAGCAGCAGGGAAGCGAGCGCGGTGAGTTTTTTAACAGACATAATTTCCTCGTAGTAGTAATGGTATCGGTTCCAAATGAAATCAAAAAATTAGGCTTTCCACAGCGTCTTAATACCGCCTTGTTTGCCGGTAACGGGATCGGTACTGGGCATAGCGATATTCGCAATATGGCGCTGAGCTTCGGCCAGTTTACTCGGGTCGTCATGGTAAAGATCTGGACTTAACCCTTGAGGATAGGCCCCCAGCACTTGGAAATCTTCGCTGGCCGACAGTTGCTTATGACCAACTCCCGCAGGAATTAGGATTACATCTCCCTGTTTAACCGTTACCGTTGGTCCCGTTTCGCCTCCTAGCTGAACCTTCGCGCTACCTTGGCTTACCCCTAGCAGTTCATGAGTATTGGAGTGGTAGTGGGTAAAAGGAAAAATCTGGTAGCGCCATTGTACTGGCCAACCATTTTTTGCGAAGAGTTGACTCAGATAGTCGTCAGCGTTTGAAGCTGATGCGGGGACAGCTTGCTGATAAATGAGTAAAGGTAATTTGTCGTTCGGCACGCCATTCACGACTTTGGTCAGCGAAAGGGGCTGAATAGCAACATGGGGAGAGGTTGACTGCGACTGCGCATAACTGCTCAGCGGCATCGCCGAAGCGGCGAGTAATAATTGGCAGAAGTTGCGTCGAGAAAACTGCGAAGGAGAAGTCATCTTCATCGTGCGCTCCTGGTTAAGATAAAAAAGGGTGTACCTTTAAAATATGTGACCTAGATCGCTATTCTGTCAAGGTGGGGTCAAAAAAAGCACTGTCGTCAGAGGGCTGACGCAGTGCCAACATCATCCTTGAAGTTATTGAAAGGATAAGTGAAACAAAGGACTAACAGGAATTGAAGAAAAATAGTGAATCGCTTATCTGCTACGGGTTAGCTGATAGTGATCCGCAAGCTTATCGAGAAAAATAAATAACGTTTCATTCATCTCTTCGTAGTGATGCGCCCGTAAAGTGCTAATCGAATCGATAAATGCACGGTCCTGAGTTGCGTGCAGGTCGGCTCCAGCATCTCTGATAAGCAGTTCGATAACCTTCGGCGTAAACTCCATATGACATTGAAATCCATATACGAGATCAGAATAAGCGACAATTTGTCGAGGACAGCCTTCGCTGACGGCGATGACCTCTGAATCAGGGGTTAAACCAGGCATATCATTATGCCAATGGCCCACCTCTAGACTGTCACCAAAATGAGAAAAGAAGGGATGATCTTTCCCCCGAGTCGTTAAACTTATCGGAAATTTACCTATTTCTGGATGCGGGCTGCTGCTAAAAGGTGCGCCCAATGCTTCGCCCACTAATTGGGCGCCTAAACATACTCCTATCACCGATTTCTGTTGCTCAATCACTAAGCGAATAAGCCTTTGTTCGGCCATTGAATCGAAGTGAGGGCACTGAGCGAGAGTCACATTTGGGTCTTGTGGCCCGCCCATCACGATTAACAGATCGATATCTTGGGTACTATCAGGTAATTTGTCACCAAGATAGACACGAGACGAGCCGATGGTGTGGTGCCGTGACTCAGCCCAGAGTTCATAAGCGCCAGGCGCTTCAAACGCCTCATGAATAATAAAATGTACGTTCATAATGGATCTTCTTATCAATGGGTGAAGTAATAGGATTGGTTTAACGCACAGATAAGCGTGTTATCGTTAAGCGTTCAATGAGGTCATCTTAAAGGGAGAGGGCACTTTTCAAATGCCAGCGACTATAGATAAAGCGCCAAGACATAGTGAAGCAGTGGGCTGGTCTTGTACTGCCATTGATTACCAGCAAGGTGAAGAAGATCCCCCTCATTACCATCGAGAAGGACAGCTTCTCTACGCGACACGCGGGGTGATGTTAGTCAAGACTGAAGGGAAGAGTTGGGTGATCCCTCCACAAAGAGCATTGTGGATCCCACCCTTGCATCAGCATAGCTATCAGATCCTTTCGCAAACTCATTTGAGAGCGGTTTACTTCAGTCGTTCATTTATCGAACAGTGCGATGCCTTCGTTCATAAAGAGGAGGTGCATGTTATTAGCACGACCCCGCTACTGAACATCCTTATTTCGTCCCTATTCGAGCAGCGCTACAGTAAACAGAATCAGCGTAAAATGGCTGAGTTATTAATTAATTTATTCCATGAGGCGCAACCTCTCGCGGCGGAGTTGCCAATGCCTGAAAAGGCACCCTTGTCATTAGCCATTAGGCCGTTAATTATCGAGCAACGCTGGAATTTACCGATGAGCGATTTAGCGGATATTGCCGCCCTGTCGGAAAGAAGTTTTACTCGTTTATTTAAAGCCGATACGGGGATAAGTTTCAGAGTCTGGAAGCAAAGGGCGAGAATCTATTTGGCGTTAGACCTCCTCGCAAAGGAGGTCTCGATTAAACAAGTCGCTTATCAGCTCGGATTCTCTTCACCCGCATCGTTCACGGCTGCTTTTCGATCGATTACTGGTAGTGTTCCGCGCGACTTTAAGCATTGTTAGATCATAAGGGAGGTTAATTCTCCCTAATGCCTAGTGTGTGCGTGCCAGAGTGCAAGACGAAAGGCCACACGTTTTATATATTTTGGATACTTGGCAGAGAGTAGGTAAGCACAGAGACGTTGCATGGTACACCTCACTAGTTAAGGGTCAGAGAGAGTACAACAGATAGAGATGTCAGAAATATTGCAATAAAACGCCCAAAACTGGGCGTTTTACTCGGTTAAGCTTTTTCAATCGTGGTGGGGACGGCTTCTTCCTTACTGTAACGCTTACGCATCATGGTTTCGATCTCTTCCAGAGATTTATCTTTGGTTTCAGGCAGGCAACAGCAAACAAAAATCAGTGAAATGAGGTTAACCGCAGCAAAGACATAGAACGTCTGGTTACCCATTGCCGATAACATCGGTGGGAAGGCGAAGGCAACCGCAGCGTTACATATCCATTGGCAGGCTACCGCAGTACCGGTCAAGGCGCCGCGTAATTTCATCGGGAACAGCTCAGACATCAGTAGCCAATAGATTGGCGCCACGCACATCTGCATAAAGAATAAAAACAGCAAGATACAGGCTAGGGCGAGATAACTCTGGGTCAAGTCTTTTGGTAGGAAGATCAACACTGAACCCAAGGCGACTTGCATCAAAATCACCGCAACTAAGCCGAAAATAAGCATCGAACGGCGCTTGACATGGGATACCGCTTTTAAGGCAATCAGCGCGGCGATGACTGCGACCACGCCGTTGCCGATGGTTGCAGTAAGTGAGGCGTTAGTTCCCATGCCTGTCGTTTTTAGGATGATTGGGGTGTAGTACATGAAGGCGTTGACGCCGGTAAATTGTGCGACAGCCCCCATACCAATTCCCAATAACAGCAAACGTACCACCCAACGCTCTTTTAACAGCTCTTTCGTTGTCGGTCCTTCGCGTGAAGCTTTCGCTTGTTCACGCATCTGATTGATCTCTTTACGAACTTCCTTACGTGAGCGACGCAGTTTACGCATAATGCGAACCGCTTCGCGCAGCCTTCCTTCGGCCACTAACCAATGTGGTGAGCCTGGAACAAAGAAGGTCCCGATAAAGAGTAATAGGCCTGGGATGGTGGCAAGCGCCAACATGTAACGCCAGAGATGGTTGTCATGCAACAGGACGCTCATTAAAGCGCTGACAATGTAGGCGGTTAATTGTCCCGCGACAATCATCAGCTCATTGCGGCTTACCAAGGGAGCGCGATGACGCGGACCAGCGATTTCGGCAATAAAAACCGGTACGGTGGACGATCCACCGCCGACCGCTATCCCCAGTAAGAATCGCATGACGACCATGATGTGTACGTTTGGCGCAAGGGTAGTTCCTAACGCACCCAAGACAAAAATCAGCGCCAAGGTGCGTAAGGTGATTCGGCGACCAAAACGGTCGGAAACGAAACCGCTGATGAAGGCCCCAATCGCGGCACCGAAGATTAAGGCTGAGGTCACTAAGCCCTCAGTAAAGGGCGTGAGGTTTAGCCCACCTTTATCCAGCGGTTGCGTCATGAAAGGTAATGCGCCGGAGATAATCCCAGTGTCATAACCAAAGGCGAGGGCGCCCATGGTGGCAACTAGAACAATAAAAAAGAGTCGTTGTTTTATCGTATCCGAAGACACGAATTTTTCGTCGCTAGACGTGGATGGTTTAGGCATCGCTTATCCCTGATGAAACATTGTTATTATTAGAGAAAGCTTAAGTATAGTGCAGCCCTAAAATCCGACGGTTTTATTTGTTCAGAATTACCTTATTTTTTTGATGACGTATTTTTGAGTCCGCGGTGTAGTTCTTGCAGTCTTTTCATCGACTTCACCGCCCTTTGCGACATCGACGCGGCGGTGGCAACCACCAACATTTCTAAGCAGGCAAGGACCGGGCCATGTAATGGCATTTTGCCCTGTTCGGTGCCGCGTGGGACGTGAATCACCACATCGGCTTGCTGGACAAATTTGGACTCTTTAGCATTGGTCAGCAATATCGTGGGCACCCCAAGGCGTTGAGCTTCGCGTAGGGTTGTCATCCCTTCTCGATGAGCTGATTTTTGTGCCATCATAATCAGTACGTCCCCTCGCTGGAGCGAGAGCAACTGTTCTGCCAAACCGATGCCAGAACGATTCAACGGGAGCGCAGGTAAACCATTACGATGGAATAAGCGGGCCGCATATTCAGCCAATATTCCCGAAGCGTTAATCCCGAAAATCGCTAATTGTCGGGCATTCACGATTAAAGAGACCGCTTGGGCGATGGCTTGACGATTCTCATCACTACGGAGCGCTTGAGCCGCAGCGAGATGGCCCTCCACCACATAGTCTATTGACTGGTTCACATCTTCCGCCAAGTGGCTCAAGGTCGTGTCCATCTTATCTGCGGAGTTTAACGGCGGGTCGAACCACTGTTCAAGGACCGATTTTAACTCTCTTAAACCACTAAAACCGAGTGCTTGAATCGCACGAACCACCGTCGCATCTGAAGTTTGGGTGACTGCAGCGATCTCCAACGCAGTGCTTTCAATGACCAGCGCACGGTGTTGATCGATATAGAGTAAGACTTGCTGTAGCCCTGAAGAGAGGCCATCAATACGTGCGCGTAGGCGTTCAGAAAATAGGTCGTGTCGCATAGACATAGTCTCTACCCTTAATGTGTTGCCGAGGGAACCGTCATCCCGGCTAAACTCGTTTCAACTACGGCGACCATTTTCGATAAGGAGGCGAAGCTATTCACGATGGCATCTTCGCGCGACACCATTATCCAGTGCCCCTTTTGGCAAGCCTGCATAAACTGGCACCAGCCTGGCAGGACAGCGTCCATGGCCTTACGCTCATCGTCTGCGGTTAAGTCCCCGTCTCCTCGCCACGTATCAAACACGATGTCAGCGTCCAATGCCGGTAACTGTTCAGCATTAAGGTTCGCACGCCCTTCTTCAGGGAGTTGGTCGATGAGTGCTGGAAAACTGAAGCCGGCATCACGTAATACCTGTCCTAAGGCATGATAAGTGTGCAGAATATTGACCTTGCCATTATTGGCTTGTAGCACGGATACCGTCACCTTGTGCTTACCACGCAAACGTTGCAACTCAGTAATCTCCGCCTGATATCGGCTGACCAACTGTTGATACTTTGCTTGAGTGTGCGTAAGGTCCGCCAATCGTTGATAAAGTCTGACCGGGCCACCTTGGCGGTTATCGATACTGACCGTCGGGGCAATTTTTTGCAACTGTTGCAAACTCGTTGTGCGGCTTGGTTCAGTAATAATCAGATCGGGATGCAATGCCGCGATTTTCTCAAGATTGATATCCGCCGTCCCCAAATACTGGATAGAGGTGTTATCAAAATCGAGGCCAGTAAGCCTTTTTGCTGAACGAAGGTAGGGCTTTCCTTGAGCGGTTACCCGACCGTGGCTGCCAACGGGCGTGACGCCAAGCTCCAGGAGCGGAATAGTAATATCTAAGTCATGCAACGAAATAATACGCAACGGCTGTTGCGGGATCACCACATCACGTTGGGTATCATCAACAAAATGGCGGGTAGCAGGCGAGGCCGCCGAACAGACTATGCTCACACAAAGCCCTAACATTACAATTACTGATCGCATCCTAACTCCTGGTCACTAGCGGTGTGTGGCGCGTTTCCACAATAAAATAAATGAAAAAGGGCCGCCAAGTAAGGCGACGACAACCCCTGCAGGCAGTTGAATGGGGGCAAATGCCAGGCGCCCCACGCAATCAGCCAAGAGCAATAACAAGGCACCCACGAGGGCACTTCCACATAACAAGTAACTTTGTCCGCCATTAATGATGCGCCGGGTGAGATGGGGGGCCATCAAGCCAATAAAACCAATACTCCCCACCGTAGAGACGGTCAGCGCAGTCAATATCACCGCGCCTATCACCCGCAGCTTAGTGATGACGAGAGGATTAACGCCGAGTGAAGTCGCCGTCGCATCGCCGAGCTGTAGCACAGCACTGGCGCGACAGCTAGAGAGTAAAAGTAAAACAATAGGCAGGGAGATCAGCAACATCAACTTTGCGGTATCGAGCGTGGCATATTGCAAGCTGCCTGCCATCCACAGTATTAACTGTTGTGCTTGTTTAGGATCGAGAGTAGTCAAGATGACGCCAAGCAGTGCATTAAGCCCCCAACTTATCCCAATACCGATCAAGATAAATCTTGAGCTAGAAGTGCTTCTGGACAATATCATGACGATAGCGGTTACCAGTAAGCCGGCGAGCATGGCGGAAATCGGCCGCCACAGCGGCGAAAGGGTGGGGAAAAATAATAATTCGATCCAGACCACTACGCAGGCGGCCTCCTTGATGCCCAATAGTGAGGGGTCAGCAAGGCCGTTACGGGTGGTGGATTGCATCACCGCCCCCGCGCCACCCAGTACGCCACCGGCAATAATGGCCACTACGCTGCGCGGCAGTCGCATCTGCCAAAAGAGCGTATGGTTAAGTGAGGGGGGAGCTGTAAAGTGGGTCAGTTGATAAGCGACTTCACTCAGGGGCAGCGTTAACTCGCCTTGGGTCAGCGAGAATAGGCATAACAGCATAATTATCAGCGCTAACATACCACTGACCACCAAGGCGGCAGGGGAGAGCAGAATACTCTTGCTGCCTACGCGCAACGTTTTATCGGCTGAGCGTAACAAAGAAGGTCTCATCGAAAATACCTTACGGCTAATACCACGAAAACTGGCGCGCCAAGTAGTGCGGTAACGGTACCGGTGGCTAATGACTGGCTCTCAATCAGGTGCTGGGCGCAAAGATCTGCGGCCAGTAAGAGTACAGCGCCCATCAAGGCATTCACCCATAAGGCAGCGCGTGCTTGGACGGTAACGAGTTGCCGGACAATATTCGGGACAATTAAGCCTATGAAGCCTATCGGGCCGGCCAAGGATACCGCAATGCCACAGAACAGCGCTATGGCACATAGCCCCAAGATCCTAGAGCGTACTATCCGCACGCCAAGTCCTTCAGCAAGCTGTTCGCCAAGACTCAGCACACTCAGGGCTGGGGAGACCAAGAAAGCAATGGCTACCGCGAGTAGAAAAGGCGGTAATACGGCATAGACTGCCGACCAACTGAGTCCAGCAATATCCCCATTCAACCAGAGAAGGGTAGATTGCAATGTTTGCTCATTAAACAATAACAGTAGCGAAGTCATTGATCCGGCAAAGGCTGAAAGCGTAATGCCACAGAGTGTCGTGGTCACCATTGCTAACCCTTGGCGGCTCAGGTAGGCGGCAAATAATATTGCACTGAACAGCGCACCACCTCCGACCGCCGCAACTAACGGACGCATAAAGGGTGAGGTCAATAATGCATTACCTAGTGCGCTACAAGCCACCACCGCCAATGAGGCCCCAGCATTGAGACCGAAAATATGAGGCTCGCCTAATGGATTACTAATAATTGTTTGCAGTAAGTGCCCAGCCATGGCTAAGCAGGACCCAACCAATGCCGCGACTACTAAATGCAACAGGCGGATATCGATAATGATGCGATCGCTGAACACCGTGGGTTGATAGTCGAAAAAGGCGTGCAGGAGGGCCTGCAAGGAAAAATGCATCGCGCCTAGGCTTAACTCGGCAAAGGCTAACAAGGCCAGTAAGAAGAGTAAAAGCGCGGCTACCCAAGGTAAAGGTAAGGTCCTAGCGTTCATTGGCTAACCATAGCGGAATGACGATTGGTTTCTGGGTGCGCGGATCAGTTACTAAGTGGGTGCGCACACCAAAGGTCTCCTCAATTAATTCGGCAGTACAGTCGTTCACATCATTGAGTTCTGCAATGACTTTGCCCGTTTTCACGAACAGCAACCTATCGGCGAAATGTAGGGCGAAATTAAGGTCGTGCAGCACCATGACCACGGTTTTATGGTGTTGCTGAGTGAGCGTTTGTAACAGGGTCAGCACATCGACCTGATAGCGTAAATCAAGATAGGTCGTTGGCTCATCCAATAACAGGAGGGGCGTCTGTTGTGCCAGTGTCATCGCGATCCAACAGCGCTGGCGTTGCCCGCCTGAAAGTGCCGCGACAGGATGATCCTTAAAGGCAGATAGCCCAGTAAGTTGTAGGGCGTCATCTACCGCCTGCTCATCTTGGCGCGACCATTGATGGAGCAGACCTTGCCAAGGGTAGCGTCCGCGAGCCACTAAGGTAGAGACGGTTATCGCGTCTGGAATAGGCGAGGATTGCGCTAAAAAGCTCATTCGTTTAGCAACATCCCGGCGCTTAAGCTGGGAAAGATCGCTACCTTCCAATAACACTTTACCAGCCTGAGTCGAATTAAGACCGGCGAGCGTATGCAGCAGAGTCGATTTTCCAGAGCCATTAGCCCCAACGATAATGGTGGTTTTTTGCGCGGGAATAGTGAGAGTAACATCATGAATGATCTGATGTTTATCGTAACCCGCGCAGAGGTTTTCGGTGGCAAGCGGAAATGACATGAATACATCGACTCTATTTAACTAAGAATGACTCTCATTCTCTTTGTAGTGATTTTGATAATAATAGCTGTAGTAGTCAAGATGTAATTGAATGTTAACTATTCAATGCGTTGTGATGATGGTTCTAATACCGCTATTTTTCTGTGGGAAATCGATGGAATCGGTTTTTTACTGACCTTGTTGAACGGGACGAGTGGTGTAGTGAATTAATTTTAAAATAACTATACTACTACATTACTTCATGCTTGAATGATTCTCATTATTATAAATATTGTTAAAGTGAACCCGCTTTTTCGTCAGAGACAAGACTTATGCACAACACCAGGATTTCATTCTTTTCATCGCGCCGACGTAATCTTATTACGCTTAGCTTATTTGGCGGCTCACTCGTTTCACCTTTCACTCTGGCGGCTGATGAGACGCCAATTGTGGTCACAGGAAAAAATAGTGATACCCTGAGCACCAGTTATAGCCAACCTGAAGCTAGCATAGGTAGCTTAAAACCTGTTTCGCGGTTAGCTGAAGCGCAATCAATCAGTGTCGTCACGCAGCAACAGCTCAACGATTATTCGACAGACACCTTGGCTGATGCGATGCGTTTTGTCAGTGGTGTTTCACAAGGTAATACGTTAGCAGGTACTGAAGATGGCATCGTGCGCCGTGGTTTCGGGAGTAATAGCGACGGTTCGATCTATCGCGATGGGATCCGTAGTAGCGCGGGGATGAATCTTGATGCCACGACTGATCATGTCGAAGTCTTAAAGGGCTCAGCATCGCTGCTTTATGGCATACAGAATCCGGGTGGAGTGATCAATGTGGTCAGTAAAAAACCGGAATATCACTGGAAAACTAAAATTTACGGTCAGGCCAAAAGTGCGGGGGGAGGCACGGGTGGCATTGATGTGACTGGCCCGCTGGGGGGTGGTTTTGCCTTTCGTTTAATAGCTGAAAAACAACATGAGCAGTACTGGCGAGATTATGGGCATAATTCTCATAATTTAATCGCGCCTTCCCTACAGTGGTACGGCGAGAAAGCCAGTTTTTCGCTTAACTATGAACACTATCAATACGAGATCCCCTACGATCGAGGGACTGCCTTTATTAATGGTAAACCGATCAACGTCGGGTATAAAACGCGTTTAGATGATTACTCAAACTATGCCTGGGGGATTAACCAATCTCTTAGTAGCCATTGGGACTATCAGCTTAACGATACTTGGAATACAGGAGTCACTGCTGGCTGGAATCAGCGTAAGTACAGCAATAACGAAGTACGCGTTACGGCGGTGAACACCACGACTGGCGTAGTGACTCGGCGAGCGGATGCTAACCGTGGCTTTAATCATCAGACCCATTACCTAGCGTGGAACCTGAGCGGGACGCCTGAAATTGCTCATATGCAGCACGCGATTACACTGGGTGCTGATTATGAGATGAACCAAACTTACCGAGCCCATGCGTATACGGGCAAAAGTAATACTGCCTTTACGATCGATGATCCGCAGTATGGATTATCGACGATCACCAATGCTTCGACTGAAAAAGCCAGCGGTAAACATTTACTTAATCGTATTTATAGCCGCTCGGTTTACGCGAAAGATAGCATTACGCTAGCGCCGAAATGGACGATGGTAATGGGGGGACGTATGCAGCGGTTTACCCAGAACCAGAGTAGTGGCGTACCTAAAGTCACCAACTATACCGATAGCGGCGACAAGTTCTTACCTCAAATGGGACTGATTTATAATTTGACTCCCGAGGTCTCTTTATACGGATCTTGGAGTAAATCCTTTACCCCATCAACGACTGTGGACGACAATGGCAAAGTGGGGAGTCCAGAGCAGGGAACTACCTACGAAGTCGGTAGTAAATGGCAAATTTCTCCGGCGTTGTTAGCCAGTGTGGCGCTTTACACTATCGATGAGCGTAATATTGCGCTATCGCTAAATGGCGATACTTATGAAGTAGATCGTGCACGTTCTCGTGGTGTAGAGGTCGAATTAAACGGTGAAATCGCTAAAAATTGGCAATTAAGTACGCAATATAGCTACAACCAAGCAACTATCACCCGTGACAGCATCAATCCTGCGAATAAGGGTAATGCTTTACAGAATGCACCCAAACATTCCGCTGCGACTTACCTTAGCCATCAACTCACTGTACCCGCGCTACCCGGTGAGTGGACACTTGGGGGAGGTGTACAGTATATGGGAAGCCGAGCGGGTGATCCCGATAACAGCTTCACCTTACCGCACTATATCGTGGCTGATAGCTTCTTACGCTGGAACCACCGCGTGCTGGGACAAAAAACGCAACTACAATTGAATCTTAATAACTTGTTTAATAAACACTATTACACCTCAAGCGGCGGTAACTTGCGCGTGGCAGAAGGGCAGACGCGTAATGTGAGCTTATCGGCAAGTGTTGAGTTTTAAAAGTCAGCATCCTATAGCGGTTTAGCCCTCTTTCTGAGGTATGATGGAGCACAGTCATACCTCAGAAATGTCATTGATATAGAGCGATTATTATTTCTGACAATACCGATTTGGGCGGAGGATGGTCGAGTAACCTCATCGTCCGCTTCAAAATTAATGCCTTTCTTAATAGATAATAGACAACGTCTGAATCCCTTTTATACCCACTACTTCCATCGACGAATAGTAAAGTTGGCCCGCTTGACAAGGAAAATACCTCAAGTTTTACCATTACAAAATTCTAGGCTTTCTGGCGAAGACTAGCGGGTGGTACTGCTAAAGTGGTTTAACCCTGAATCCGGCTAATGTCACGAAACAATCCTTATTTGGAGGCCCTTTTTTGTGGGGGATGTGACACTTTTGGCCGTTTGAGAGAATTTTAATAATGAAAGTAGTAAGCTAGTCGATGCCTAAGGATTTTTATATCCGCAGTACGAGGATATTAGGTTTTCTATGGTTCTAATTAAAAGCCCGTCGATTGAAGAAAAGAGCCATTAATTTAATCATCATTCACTGTCATATTGCTCTTCAACGTTGAATGCATCGTTAAAATAAACGATAGAACGAGGTAGTTCACCATGAAAAACAATCGCTTGGAAGTACTCTTGAGGGACATCTGGTAAAGTAAGTTTATCCTGGGCTTCGAATCCAAAGCGAGAATAATAGTTTGGATCACCCAATACCACACATCCTTTAGCAGATAGATTTATTAACTCACTGAGTATTTGCTGGATAAGACTAGTTCCCACGCCCTGATTTTGGTAGTCAGGCAGTACTGACACGGGAGCTAAACCGTACCAACCAGAATCATTGTTATCAAGTACAACTGGAGAAATAGAGGCGTGCCCAACTAGGATACCATTTAATTCAGCTACTAAAGATAAAGTGAGAGCATCATTGTCACGCAATGCAGAGACGATATATTGCTCTTTATGGCTGGTATGCTCAGCATTCAAGAATGCAGTAGTAGTCAATTCAGCTATAGTGGAAATGTCAGAGGGTTTTTCGTGACGTATAGTTATCTTCATAGTTTTCCTAATTAATCAGACTAAGTCAGTTATCAAATTAAATATTTTAATAGATTTTAATTTATACCCTTTCGAGCGAAGTGTGTTAGCAGAACATTTTCATAGGAAAGGAAACAATTTAGTATCAGAATTGTTGGTGGCTTTTTAGTAACCTAATAGCTCTCTTAGTTCTTAAAATAAAACGATAGGCAAAAGATGGTTACTGTGTTTGTTCTACTAAAAACTACTGTTTCTTGGTTACGGCTGAGCAGAGATAAGCGTAACGCGATTGCCGACAAAGTACTAAGTGATGTGCTCGTCAATACCGACGTTACATTAAGAATGTTTGATGCAGAAGCTTTTACAACTCGCTGTACGGATGTAGCGATGTTTCAAGCTAAGGATATGCAGTCATGTTATTTTACCATTGAGCGATTACGTGATTCGATACTCATTACAGAGCCTTACTTTGAGCTGGTAGAGATCATTCCAACCATCGAGGACGGGTTTAGGCTTTTTGAAGAACAAGCCAGCTCTTAATATCGTTGCTATTATTTAATACAAGCCCCCTTACGAGTCCCAATAATTGCTAGCAAAATCCCCAGCTTCAGGCTTTGTCTAATTCAATATCACGTCGGGGAGAACCTGATTAGCATAATGTGGGCAATCAACACCGTACTCACGCTACTTAGTTTTGGCGATCCTGGTTTCATCTATTATAGGAAGGCAGCGGCAGAGTAAGTGAAACCACTAATAAGAAGGAAAAGCGTCCTTCCAAGAACAGTGGCCTTTTCCGTATCCAAAGGCACAAAAAAATGTCAGTCAGTTAAGCAACTGACTGGCATTACCCAAAAGGGACTTTTTTTACAATTACAGCGTTTCTGCCGTTTGCAAGACTAACGCTAATAGCGTTTTGATATCGTCTAACGTCACGGTAGGGTTCAGTAGGGTCAGTTTCAGACAAGTCACTCCATGGTGTTCAGTGACACCGACATTCGCTCGTCCTGAATCCAACAGTGCATCACCAATCTTCTGATTGAACAGCGCAATTTGCTGATCGTCTAAGCCTTCACGACGTACACGGAACAGGACACTCGCCAGCTGAGGCTTCATCACCAATTCTACGTCGGTCATGCTCTCAACATAGGCGGCAACGTCTTGCGCTAAGCTTACGCCGTTGTCGATGATCGCGGCATACTGTTTTTGTCCCAAGGCTTCGAGTCCCATCCACAGTTTCAAGGCATCGAAACGGCGGGTGGTTTGCAATGATTTCGACACTAGGTTAGGAACGCCTTGTGCTTCATCAAACTCTGAATTGAGGTACGCTGCTTGATAGCGCATTAACTCGTAGTGCTTCGGATCTTTCAGTAAGAACGCGCCACAACTAATGGTTTGGAAGTATTGCTTATGGAAATCTAAAGTGACGGAGTCAGCCTGTTCTAAGCCGGCTAACCAGTGACGATATTTCTCCGAAAGTAGTAAGGCTCCGCCCCATGCAGCATCGACGTGTACCCAGATATCTTGCTCCGCCGCTAAGGTGGTGATAGCGGTTAGGTTATCGATAGCGCCGGCATCGGTGGTTCCCGCAGTCGCAACGATAGCCATGACTTCTTCACCTTGGCTTTTCGCGGTTGCGAGCTTTTCCAAGAGGTCATTGAGATCAATACGCGAATATTCATCGGTTTTGATCTGCACAACCGACTGGTAACCATGGCCCATTAGCGCCATATTTTTTTGCACAGAAAAGTGTGCGTGCTCAGAGCAGAACACTTTATAGTTACGCAGATTATTCGGTAAACCGTCTTGTTGGATTGAGTGGCCACGACGGGCGAAAAATGCATCGCGCGCTAGCATCAGTCCCATCATGTTGCTCTGTGTTCCACCACTGGTGAAAACCCCGGCATCACCTGCCGGGTAGCCGATTTGGCTGCGTAGCCATTCGACCAGTTTTACTTCCATAATGGTGGCTGACGGGCTTTGATCCCACGAGTCCATACTTTGGTTGGTCGCGTTAATAAACACTTCCGCTGCTTGGCTAATCACCAAACTTGGGCAATGTAAGTGCGCCACACACTGTGGATGATGGACGGCGAGGCTGTCTTTTAAAAAATATTCGACAGCACGATTAATGGCTTCTTTATTCCCTAATCCTTCCGCCGTGAACTGTAAGGCAATCCGCTCGCGTAATTCTGCGACAGATTTGCCTTGATACATTTCTGGCTGTTGCAACCAAGCGGCAACCGCTTGTTGGCTCTGCGTCATCACTTCTTGATAAGCCTGCAGGCTCTCAGGTGATCCGGTCAGAATGGTATTGGTGGTCGACATCGTAGTCTTATCCCTGAGGTTGAAGGCCAGCGCTTAATAGCGCTTGCTCGAATTTTTCGAGGAATAAGGTCAGTTCTACTTGGCTGATCAGTAGTGACGGCAGTAAACGTAACACGCAACCATGGCGTCCACCACGTTCTAAAATCAGACCCGCTTCGAAGCATTTCTTCTGCAGCAATACCGCTAACTCTGGGTCAGCAGGATAGCAGCCTAAGTGGTCGGTAGGTTCTTGTGGTTTCACAATTTCCATACCAATCATTAAGCCTAAGCCACGGACATGACCGATTTGTGGGAAGCGTTTTTGCAGTTGGGTTAACTGCGCTTTCAGCCACTCGCCTTTAACGGCGACTTGACCGGCAATATCTTGTTCTTTCAAGATTTTCAGAGTAGTCAGGCCGGTGGCCATCGCGAGTTGGTTACCGCGGAAAGTGCCGCTATGGTGACCCGGCGACCAGGCATCAAACTCTTTCTTAATGCCTAGTACGGCGAGAGGTAAACCACCGCCAACCGCTTTGGACATTACGATGATATCGGGTTCGATTCCCGCATGCTCGAACGCAAAGAAACGGCCAGTACGAGCAAAACCTGCTTGCACTTCATCGATAATTAATAAAATACCGTGCTCTTGGGTGACCTTACGAATGCGTTGTAGCCACTCGACTGGCGCTGGGTTAACGCCACCTTCGCCTTGAACGGCTTCTAAAATCACCGCGGCTGGTTTACGGACACCACTTTCGACATCGTTAATTAGATTTTCGAAATAGTAACCTAAGGCATCGATACCGGCTTGACCGCCAATCCCCAGTGGGCAACGATAAAGATGTGGATAAGGCATAAACTGAACTTCAGTCATCATGCCGCTGGTCGCTTCTTTCGGACCGAGGTTGCCGGTAACCGATAGTGCACCATGAGTCATACCATGGTAGCCGCCAGAAAAACTGATGACGCTGTTTCTGCCCGTGGTCTTTTTCGCCAGTTTGAGGGCAGCTTCGACAGCATCTGCACCGGTTGGTCCGGTGAATTGCAGACAATAATCTTTACCCTGGTGAGGGAGCAAAGAGAGGAGATATTCTGAGAATTGATCTTTTAACGGAGTCGTTAGATCAAGAGTGTGTAACGGTAAGCCGCTGCTTATAACATTTTGGATG
>Ga0157363_1000239_pt1 | contig 43033 bp, 19 predicted proteins | sample AttsexASBM1_FD_111477 | JGI IMG/M metagenome (GOLD analysis project Ga0157363, IMG submission 111477) | Fungus gardens microbial communities from leaf cutter ant in Ribeirão Preto, State of São Paulo, Brazil - Atta sexdens ASBM1 | ecosystem: Host-associated > Fungi > Mycelium > Unclassified ... | reverse complement strand
TGGCGGTATCGGCGCTGCCATCCAGCGTGTCATTGCCAACGTTATCGCCGAAATTGAATGTTTCCTCATTGGCCCCGGAGTTATGGCCGTTGAACGTATCGCTGGATCCCCCGACATCAATGGTATCGCCGGTACCCACGAGATCAAAGCTGTCGTTATTCGAGCCAGGATCGACGTTGAGGTGCTCACCGTTGCCATTTCCGTCGATCTGATCGTACCCGGCATTCTGGAAGGTTACGCCTGATCCATTGCCAAGTATGGCGGTATCGGCGCTACCATCCAGCGTATCATTGCCAACGTTATCGCCGAAACTGAATGTTTCCTCATTGGCCCCGGAGTTATGGCCGTTGAAGTCTTCGCTCGAACCGCCGACATTCACGACGTCCCTCGTGCCTTGCATGTTGAACGTGTTGTTGTCCGAGCCGGGATTGATGTTTACCGTGACGTTACTACCGGGATTGAACGTGTCGTCAGTTGCTCCGGATAGGGTAATCGTGCCGCCATTACCATTCGTTATGGCATCTGATGCGCCGTCTACTGTCAACGCGTCATTCGCCCCGCCGTCGACCGTATTGCCTTGTCCAACTATGGAGCCGCTTGCGTTATCGCCAAGGGATAAATTTCCATAGGCTTCGCTCAGGATGCCAAAATTCCCATTCAGTGTGTCAGAAATTTCCCTTCCATCGACGACGCCTTGTTCCGAGAAGTCCTTGTCCGAATCCGGAGAACTGTAATTCTCTAGGATATTCTGCTGTAAGCCATTATCGGTCTCATTGTAGTTAACTGAACTTCCATCCGAATTTCGGATGGTCATCGTGCCTGTAGATGGATCTACCTGTATCGTGCTTGAACCATTTGCTCCGCTTTCATCAATAGTCTGCGTCATATCTCCCAAATTGAAATTGGAGTTCAGGAGTTGCGTGCTCGGTATGGTGACTGTTGTGCCGTCTGAAAAATTATAGGTAGCGGAATTTCCATTTGCGGACGCCCCGGTGGCACCCTCCATTTTTACGCCGGCGATGTTTCCTGATCCATCCAACACCGGGATGCCGAACACAGATCCCAGATCTGGGATGTTGACAGAGTAATTTTGGTTAGCTGCCTGTATAGTATCCTGTACAGCTGAATATGCAGAATCTGCGTTACTACCAGTGGAGCTGTGCATCATGAAGGAAGCTAGGGTTAAGGAGTTCCCAAAGACTGTGAGTGCATCGCCTACAATGGTGCCTTCTCCTTTGAACAGCGCTATACCACTCCCTGCAAGAGCAGCGGCTTGGCCCGCCATTCCCAATGCATCATCGCCATAACTAAGCCAGCCAGCGTCAGATTTAATGTCAACACTCAGCTGGGCCACTTGCGCCACCATATTGGCCTCGCCGATCGACAAACCTGCAACCGGATTTGCAATCTCGGCTACGGTAGCCGCGACTGCTGTACTGCCGCTGATTATGCTTATATTATTGGGCGCAGCACTCAACTGGTTAATACCATCGAGAAGACCTATCGCTTTAATAGCGCCGTCATAGTCTGACATATGCACACTCCGATACACTGATCTAACGTTGCTTGTTGAATTTTTTAATCATAAAAATACAGTAATGTTTACTAAAGACAATACAAGACCAAATTATACCAATAACCAAAGCTGGAAACCAGAGAACAAAAAGTAGAATTAAAAATTCTATATCCTCTTCTTTGCTATGTTTTCGATTTAAAATATCTAAATGGGAATAATGCGCCCACACCCAACCTACAATACTCAATATGGCTATGATAGATAATATGTGTAGAAAAATCTTTAAAGGAAATGGCACAAAAGAAAGTATTTTGTCAGTGAAATTTTTATTATCTATATAATATTCAAGTGATCCCTTCTCTATGTTTTTTTTCATATTGTCCTTAGCTCCGCGCCTAAATTGGGTATTTATTATCACCGTTCTCTCCCTGCGTCATGAACGTATTTCTCGATGGGCGAAAGGAAGTAGGAAATTATGCGTCGTTTTCCTGTGACGATCCCTGCTGTTATGGCCATACCGGCCCTGAGCTGGGCCATTCCCGCCTCTGTCTCGATGTTCTGGCGATCGAGCGCGATCCGCGCGACATAGCCGCTTCCCTCGCCCCCATCGAGATCGGTCTCCGAACCCGCGCCGGTCGCCTTGCCCGCCCTGCCATGTCCATCGGGATCGTTCAGCGCATCGACCGTCTTCAGATCATCGGCCATGCTGGTCCGGCTGATCGAGACTACATGCCCTGGTATCAGGCCGTAGCGCGTGAATTTGAACGCCGCCACCTTCACCTGCACTTTTTGGCCCTCGCTCACGAAACCAATATCCCTATTGGTGATCTCTGCCTCGACATCGAGCTTGCCGTCATCGGGGACGATGACCATCAGTCGGTCCCCGGCCGTGACCACTCCGCGCACGGAATGCACGGAAAGCTGCTGCACAATCCCCGAGACTGGCGCTCTCAGTTCGGTACCCGCAGCCTCATGCGCGGCGGCGCGGTAAGACGCCTCGGTTTCGGCAAGCTTGCGTCGCGCCTCGGCAAGCTCCTTGAGCACGTCATGTGCGTAAACAGCCTGTTGCGCCTCGTATTGGTGCCGCAGATCCGCTACGGCGGCGACCGCCTCATCTCGATGCGCGCTCTGGATCTCCAGATCGTTTTTCGTATCAGTATAGTGCTGCAAACTTTGAACCACGTTCAGGCGGCTCGCCAGATGTTGCTTATCAAGCCGTGCATACATATCTCTGACTGAGGCTAGCATGGGCAGATCGGCGGACAGCTTTGCAAGCGTATCCTGCCCCTCAAGGATCTCCGCCCGCTTCTCAGCGATTTGCGCGCTCAGACTGGCAAGCTTCCTGGCCTGATCCGCCGCACGGGCGCGGATCGCGGCGAGCGCCTCTCTCGCCGAAAGGGGATCCGAACCGGTCGGAGCGACAAAAGAGAGATCCAGATCCGGCTCGGCCAGCTTATCGGACAAGGCTGACAAGCCTGCAACGTCCAGGCGTGAAGCGTGCAGGTCAGTGAGACTCTTGTCTCGGGACGCATAGGCGGAGACCGGATCAAGCCTGATCAGGGTTTGACCCGCCATCACGTGCTGGCCGTCCTCGACGAGAATGACGTCGATATTCGCCGTTGAAACGGCCTGAACGATTTTGGCTTTACCTATGGGTACTATGACGCCTGGCGCATTGGCGACGATCTCAACCTCGCCGATCGACGCCCATATCAAACCTACAGTGCAGGCCGCGCAGATTGTCAATGCGATTGCGCGGGGTAAGGGGGGCGCAGGTCGCTCCACAATTTCCAATGCCACGGGTAAAAACGCATAGGCATCGTCATCCTGTGCGATCAGGCGCGAGAACCAACCTCTACGCCGCCCCCTTGCAATGGGCATTACATCAGACAAGGCGGCCTTCCCCTCACCCGACCGCATCGAGGCCGCCCTGCAAGGCATGGAGAGACGCGTAGCGGCCCCCGCGATTTACCAGATCCTCATGAGACCCTTCTTCGACCACGCGCCCTTTTTCAAGTGTGATGATCCTGTGGGCGTGGCGTACAGCGCTCAGCCTGTGCGCCACGATCAGAACAGTGCGCCCCTTGCAGATTTGCTTCAGGTTGTTCTGGACGATGCGTTCGCTCTCGTAATCGAGCGCGCTTGTCGCCTCGTCCAGGATGAGGATACGCGGATCGGTCGCAAGTGTGCGGGCGATCGCGAGACGCTGCCTCTGTCCTCCCGACAGGGAAGTGCCCCGTTCGCCCACAGGCGTATCGTACCCCAGAGGCAGGGCAGCAATGAACTCATGGGCGCCGGCAAGGCGTGCGACCCGGATCACCTGCTCTATCGACAATCCGGGCCGGGCCAGGGCGATATTCTCGCGTATCGTCATGTTGAACAGGACATTATCCTGCAGCACCACGCCTATGCCCTGCCGCAGGGTGCTTACGTCCATAGCCGAGATATCTAGGCCATCAATGAGAACGCGACCACGTTCGGGACAATAGAGCCGCTGAAGCAGTTTGGTCAGCGTGCTCTTGCCAGAGCCCGATGATCCTACGATGCCGATGATCTCCCCGGGCTGTATGTTCAAGGAGATATCCTCGAGAACCAGGGGGCTATCTACCCGATGCCGGAAGTTCACATGCTCAAACGTCACGGCGCCCGTGAGGGAGGGGAGCGCCATGCCGTTGCGGCCGCTTCGCTCGGTCGGTGTATTGAGGATATCTCCCAGACGCTCGGCCGAGAGGCGGGTCTGATGAAAATCCTGATACATCTGAGCGACGCGAAGGACCGGCTGGCTGACACGACCTGCGAGCATGTTGAAGGCGACCAGGCCTCCAACGGTCAGGGACCCCGACATCACCTGATGGGCACCCAGCCAGAGCGTCCCGGCCGTCACGAGCTTGCCGGTTGCCTGGATGATCTGGGTTGCTACCGTGCCGATCGAGGTCACGGACTGGCTGGCCCCTACGTACCCAGCCAACTGCTCCTCCCAGCGTTGTTGTAGCCTGGTCTCGACCGCCATTGCTTTGACTGTCTCGATCCCGCTGACCGCCTCGACAAGAAAGGCCTGGTTTTCGGCACCTCGACGGAACTTTTCTTCAAGCCGCACACGAAATAGTGGTGTCGCGATAAGACTCACAAGCGCATAGACTGGGATAGCGGCCATCACGACCAGCGTCAGGCTGATCGAATAGGTTAACATCACGCCCAGAAACACGAAGGTGAACAGCAGGTCCATCAGCAGGGTCAGGGCCGAACCGGTCAGGAACTGCCTGATGGTTTCGAGCTCCCTGATCCGTGCGATTGAGTCGCCCACCCGCCGCGACTGGAAATAGGGAAGAGGGAGAGCCAGCAGGTGACGGAACAGCTTGGCGCCCAGCTCCACATCGACCCTGTTCGTCGTATGCGAGAACAGATAGGTCCTCAATCCGCCCAGAACAGCCTCGAAGATGGCAAGAGTAACAAGTCCGGCGATCACGACGTCGAGCGTATTGGTGCCCCGGTTGACAAGAACCTTGTCCACGAGAACCTGAAAAGCGAAGGGCGTAGCCAGGGCAAAGATCTGTAAAAAGAAGGATCCGGCCAGAACCTCGGCGAGAATGCCTCGGTATTTGTGCATCACGACAAAGAACCAGCCAATGCCGAAAGGCCGTTCAGCGTCCTGGATGGTCGCCTTGCGTCGGCTCAGGATCACAACCCCGCTCCATCGGCTTAGGAAATCGTCGATCTGCTCCACCGCTGGGCGGTATTGCGCGGCGTCGAAGGTAAGCACCTGGCTTTCAAGCAAGCGCACTATCATGCACAGCTTCTGGTCCCGCATCACGGCAAGCGCCGGCAGAGGGATACGGGCCAGACGATCCGCACGGACCTGCCTGAAGCCTGCTTTCAGTCCAGAATCTTTGAGGAGCCGGATGACCTCAGGGATGGTGAATGCAGCGCCCAGAGCATTGCGGATCTGGGTTTCTTCCGCACCAAGTCCCTGCAGACGCAGGAATTCGGTGATTGTGCGGATATCATCTTCGGATTTTCCGATCGTTGACTGGCGTCGATCTATTCCGGTGATGCCATCCATGACCCTACCCTCACATTGAAGGGCATGAACCCTCTACTTCATGTCAAAACGTTGCTGTATCCTGCACTGCAACATAAAGACATAAAAGTGAATTTTCCGATAAACTCAGGCGCAAACAACGCGGAACAAGATGATGGTGGCTTTGAAGTTAAGATGTCAGCATCGACCCGTGCGGGTGCAGGGAGGCAATTTCGCCATAGGGTTTTCGGCTGCAATTGCAGCTGGTTTGACTGCCAGTTGGTTTGTCGGCTCTTTCATGACCCGTGGACGCGAAACCTTTGTCGATCCCGCCTCATCCCCATCGCAAGATTTCGACCTTGAGAGCCTGGATGGCATAACCATCGCGGCGACATTCAGACCGGGTCGACACAGCCGTTCGCCATCTGTCCTTCTTTTGCATGGCTTCAGAGCTTCACGACAAGCCACTGCCGCGAATGCAATGTGGTTGGCCAGCCTCGGCTACGCAACGCTTACGATCGACCTCCGCGGACATGGCCAGTCGACGATTGCGCCATGCACGTTTGGTCTCAGGGAAGCCATGGAGGTAGGGACAGCGTTCGATTGGCTGAGGAAAAGGCAGGAAAATGCACCCGTTTGCATTGTCGGTATATCGCTTGGGGGTGCAGCCTGCCTTCTGGGAGAAGCCGGCCCTATTCCTGCGGATGCTCTCGTCTTGCAAGGCGTATATTCGGACATACGCCACGCGATCAGAAATCGGATCGCCCGATATACCCCGAGCTTGGCCGCAACGCTGCTCGAGCCATTGCTGAGTTTTCAAGCTCTGCTGCGCCTGGGTATTTCGCCCTCACGGCTGGCGCCGGTAAGAGCATTGTCTCAATACCCGGGCCCCGTTTTGATCATAGGCAGCCAACAGGACAGGTCGACCTTGGCTACCGAAACGCGCGCGCTGTATGATGCCGCTAAAGGCGGAGGGAAGCTGATGCTTATCCCGGATGGTGATCACATCGATATCTGCCGTCTTACAAGCGCTGCCTACCGAGATTGCTTGAAAGCGTTCCTTGCCCAGACCATCGGTAGTGCGAACATCGGGGATTAGCCCTCTTGTGGGCGGACCTGTATCAAAATTAAATTGACGCCTCTCCCAAGTGCCCACCTCGTGGTTGAACGCGCGTTCCTTCCGAGATTTCTACCTACTTCCGATAACCAACGTGCATTATCGGAAGTAGGTTGAATCGGCGCAAAGCGGCAGCAGATGGGCTTGGAAGCGTGCCTCAGAGGCACGCTTCCAATGCGGCGCAGATCGTCTGTCTGCCTGTACGGCCGCGCTCCAGCTCGGATGTCAGCTTCCGCCTACAAGTTAGACTTCGCAGGCAAGCTTTGCGCTTCAGGAGAGCCGACATGTTTGCTCAGCGTGCGAACATTATTTCCCTTCAATCCCAAAGCGGTTTGTTGCCCCCTCATGACTCTCCGAGCGTATCGTGTGGGCGGGACGGCAGCGTATGCGCCAAGTAGCGCAAAAGCTTCTGCTGCAATCCGGTGGCAGGAAAAATTCCGGCGATGTACCCGTCCGGACGTACAAGTACCCACTCACCGGGCTCGGTACCGTAAGCTTCGGCGATATCGCCATCTTCGTCGACGAGTTCATACCCTGCACCGACGATGACAATGCGTACGCCCGGAATGGCCGACGGCCGGTCGTGCGGCTGGTAGCCAAGCAAGGTCCAATGAGTTCCTTGGAAAATATTGAAGAGCCGTGTCCGTTGCCCCCCCTGTCCGCAACAGGGCGCATCAGGCGCGCGATCGCCCGCCTGTACTTTTCTCGCCGCCGAACCGGGCACGTTCAACAATGACCCGCGATAACCAAGGTCGAGCTGACGCGCTTCGCGATCGCGTCGCATGGTGCCCTGCTTTACCTCCCCGAGCAATCGCGTCGAAAGACGTAGCATATTCGACGCGATCGGCCGACGCTCTGCCTCGTAGCTGTCTAGCAGAATTTCCGCCCCCCCCGAGAGCACGGAAGCCAGCTTCCAGCCGAGATTATAGGCGTCCTGAACGCTAGTATTGAGGCCTTGACCGCCGGTTGGGGGGTGAACATGCGCGGCATCCCCCGCAATGAGGACGCGCCCGATCCGATAGCGATCGGCCAGACGCGCACTCATCGTATAGACCGAGGACCAGGATACCGAACGAACCGTAATATCCCCTCTGCCGGTCCGATCTCCAATGAGAGCGGTCAGTCCGGCAGAAGACAGGTCGATATCTCCGTCCAGTGCCACAGGAGCCTGAATCTGAAATAGATCCGTCCCTGCTAGCGGACAGATCATAATCTGCGTTTGGGGTGGACCAAACTGGAACCGATGCCAGGCGGACCGATCAAGCCCCTTCAGCTGCACATCGGCAACGATCGCACGCACGCCCAGTGCTTCCCCCGGAAAATTGATCTTCAATGCATGACGCACAAAACTGCGACCACCATCAGTTCCCACAAGAAACCGGGCACGGACAACCTGCTCGCCGGCCTCATGTTCCATCCTCACCGTCACACCGTGGGCGTCCTGTTCAAATCCAGTCAGTCGTGTCCCAAAGTGCGAATGATGGCCCAACTCGGAGAGCCGCTCCCGCATGACGGCTTCAGTTGCGAACTGTGGCAACATCAGTGGCGCAGCATAAGGCTCGGCTGCGGTCGGCGAAACGTCCGCTTCCGTGAGAACCGACATTTTATGGGTTCCATCCGCACGATACTGACAAAGCGGCGGATAGGGACCGCCTGCCGCAGCCATCCGATCGACGACGCCAAGATCCTCGAAGATCTCCATTGTCCGGGGCTGGATGCCTTTGCCACGTGACCCGCTAAACGGCAGCGTGTTCTGCTCAATCAGTCGGAACGAAACCCCGCGTCGGGCGAGGTCAATGGCAAGCGTCAGGCCCGCGGCTCCTGCACCCGAGATCAGCACGTCTGTATCGAAAGACACTGGCAGCTCCGTAAAACAATGTGTAATATTCACATATCTTAGTTGATGATTGAAAGCAATGAAAAGCGTGAATAATGCACACGACTCTGAAATCCTGCGTGGCCTTCATGCCGCGATCATCGATCTGGTCGATGAAATAAACCGGCCGCGTCGGGATGATCGCCTGATCGAAGAAGCGGGCATTCCGCTGGATCGGGCCCTGTTTCCGCTTTTGGCGCGCGTATGGCGCTACGGTCCCATCGGGGTCGTCGACCTTGCGGACCGGACGGGCCGCGATCATACGACCGTCAGTCGACAAATGAGTAAGCTTGAGGAGCTGGACCTCATTGAACGCAGGCCGTCCTTAGCGGATAGGCGTGTTCGCGAGGCGACAGTGACTGGAAAGGGGCAGGAAATGGTCGACCTGCTTAATGCGGCGCGTGAGAGACTGGCGAACCGCATTCTCGTCGAATGGACCGACGAAGACCTTGATCAGTTGAGGGGGCTTTTGCGGCGTTTTGCGAACGATTTGATGCGATGATAAATTCAGCGACCATATGCCATCAGGATCAGGGTCGGTTTCTTCCCTCGTACAACTGTCAAGTGTGGAACAGACAGACGGCAATCGCCTCTTTTTGGACACCAGCACGCGATAAGTCCTTGCCCTCGAAGCGGACATGGATTCAGGTGGCGCGCTCAAGGGTGCGGCCCCGTTACTTTCCGTCAGGACCGCTCAGCAGATCGATGAGTCTCAGGTGAAACTTCTTCCCATCGATGGTGTCAGCGCCAGATTGCGCGGGGCTGTCGGCAGCGGGCGCGGCTGTTCCCCATCGGTCGCGGGCCCGAACGACAGGTCGGCTGCATGGAGGCGTCCCGCCCCTGAGCCGAACAGGACACCCATGGAAATATATCGTGCGTCCTCCGGCACATCGACCGTCACGCAACGCATCTCCCACCCGGTCGTACCGGAGACAGGGCTATTAGGTCCGAGCTCGATGCCCAGGTTGTCAAATGCAATCGCGCGCCGCCCTTCGTGGCCGTCCACGCGTATCCAGATGCGCCCGTGGCCGATCGCCTCGTCCACGCGCAACGCAGCACGAAAGCTGATTCTGTGCCCAATGAAATCAGCCGCATCAAAACGCTGCATGACGGTCAGGAATTTACCGGCATTGATCGCCTGCGTCTGTGCCTCGATCAGGATCGCGGGTCGGCCATCCAGGGTGGTCAGGTCGTGCCACAGCAAATCCTTGCGCCCGGCTGCAAACCACCCTTCCGGTACGCGGCCTGCCTCGTCGACCTCCGGTTTTGGCGTTATCGGCGCCTCGTCATGTCGAGCAGCAAGGACGTTCCAGTCGCGGCAGCCAAATTGCCGCGCCACTAGTTCCAGCGCGTCGGAGTGCGAAACATTGACACCGCGCTCTGCCAGCGATGTGCGCAGCGCGCGCCATTGTCTTGGGTTCAGGGCGAAACGAGATCGGGGCCTGCACTTTGTTCGTCATGAATCGTCTCCAGTCCGTGGTGAACAGCGAGACATCATCGGGGCCTGCGTTGCCGATATTCGGTTCACCACGTCATGAGAGCGACTGCATGGGCGTATCGAACAGGACGCATTCACCAAGCCTCAGGAGGCGCAGGCGGCGGGTTGCATCAAACCTCGCCCAAGTTATGACACGAGAGAGGGCTTGGCGCAAACAGAATATGCCGCTTTGAAGTAAGCGGCGATGACAGCTTCAAACCTTCAGAGACCGGAAAGCCGACGGTCCGCTGTCCCCCCATTCCGGACAATGAGTTCCGGTGTGGCTTCCTATGCGTTGACCTACTTCGGATAGCTTTAATTATCGAAAGTAGGTGGGGTGGACGTGAAACGGGTAATGTCACGTTTACTGACGGGAGTTGGTTGAAGCCCGAGAAATGGGTACTCAGACGCTGAAAGCGGTTGTTCTGCTCCACTGAGCGAAGGCCCTGATACGATGGATGTGCCGGGAAAAGGCGGTGGTGAAAGAGGCGGATGGGACGAAGAGATTACGAATGGCCGAAAAGACAGAGACGAAGCGCTGACACCCGCCTGGTGAGCGGAATTTCTGCATAATGCGCTAGCGTTTTCGTAGAGGGAGATCGCTGTTCTCTGTCCTGTTGTTCAGACCGCTTATGCGGGAGATGTCGTATTGAGAAACACATTTTGCGCCTCGCTGCCCCGTAGGATTTTAGCTTGTCGGTTATCATGCGACCGGAGCGCACCCTCTGCCTCTTCACCGGCCCTGTCAGCAAACGTCCGGCCGCTTTGGTGTTGCGCCGTATCTCCAAGATTTCGTCGAAGATATACCCGCCCTGATCCACGGATCGCCACAACCAGTGAGGGTTGCCAAGGATCACGACCCGCACCTCGTCTAGGTGCCAGACATCATCAGGTCTTGCTGCCTTGCGACGCAGGTAGCGAGCGTAGGCTGTGCCGAACTTCAGGCTTTACCGACGGAGCGTCTCATATGAGACGACTATATTATATCCTTCTCGATCAGCATTTCCTCGACAAGACGAAAGTTCAGGGGAAAGCGGAAATACAGCCACACCGCATGCGCTAGCAGTTTACATAGAAAACGATGCCGTTTCGAGCTCACAGATGGCGTTCTCATCGTCTGCATCTAACACGCCGCACTTAACGTGACATCATCCGTTTGACACAGGTTGCGCGGCGGCGCTTTGCCCTTGGGCTGCACCGCCTCGATCAGGGGCTCCCAGACCCGCCACGCGTCATCGACATTACAAACTGCAGCACGCTCATCACGAACATCCGTGCAGATACAAAATATTTTCAAGCCTTAACAGAGCCTAGAGGGCGGTCTTCACGCGAAAGCAAAGCGCTTTTTTTGCTTTATGTGATCAGCATCGGGGTCGATGCTGGTCACGGAGAGGTCTCACAAGGCTCAGAAGCTGACGCCTGCTTGGAGAAAAACATACCGACCGATAATCTGCTGAGGGTACATAGAGAGGGCCGTATTTGTAGCGCCATCGGGAACGAAGGGCGGTTTCTTGTCCAGGATGTTCTGGACTCCACCCTCGAAATTCCACCGCCCCGTGCGATAATCGACGGTCACGTCGTGCGAAAAGATGCCCGGAACCTTGCAATAAACGAACGACTTGCAGGAAAGATCGGTCGAACCGTCGTTGAAGTGCATTCCCCCTATATAATTCATCATGTAGGTCAGGGAGATGTTGTTATGGCGCCATGTTGCTGTCGCGTAATCGCGCACGCGCGGCTGACCGCCACCCGCCTGATAAAAGAGCCTGCCAGCGTAGTTGTACCATGAACCGCCAGGCGTGTTTTGCTGCAAATAGCTGACCAGCTGCTGGAAGTTGTTGCTCACCGTGAGACTGTCATGTCGCGTGACACGCAGCGTGTAGCTCAGGTCAAAATCGATGCCGCTCGTCCTCAGTCCGCCCAGGTTCTGATAGGTATCGTTGATCTGCGTAATCTGTCCGGAGGCGTTTCGTGCAGAGATATAGCTGCAATAAGACGGGTTGGCACCGGTGTAGCATTCATCGGCGATGTACTGGCCGGGCAAGGTGCCGATCATGTTTTTGAGCGTGTAATGCCAATACTCGACGGAGGCCTGTAGATTGGGAATCCAGCGCGGTGTGATGACCGTGCCGACCGTATAGGTACGCCCTTCCTCGGGCTTGAGCGCGGCATTGCCGCCTGAAAGCTGAGGGAGCTGGCCCGAGTTGGCGTTGACGAAGGTCGCCGTGTTAACCCCTTGCTTGGCACAATTCGCGACGACCATGGCCGAGAGTGCCCCATAGCTGCTGGCCTGAGCGCAGGGATCGTTACCCGAATAATAACCGATCGCATGGCCGCCATAGAGTTCAGTGATGGTCGGGGCGCGGAAAGATGTGCCGAGGGTTGCACGGAAACGGATATCGCGTACCGGTGCCCAGTTGATTCCGACCTTCCAGTTATAGGCGTCGCCGAACGTATTGTAATGCGACCAGCGCCCCTGGCCATCAATGGTCAGATCCTTGGCCAGAAACGCGTCCTGCAGCAGCGGAATTTTACCCTCAAGATAGGCTTCGGTCGCATTATATCCGCCACCGGTATAAGTGGAGCCACCGCCCAGATCGCCATTTGCCGCCAAAGGATCGGGCGAATAACTACCCTGCTCGCTACGATGCTCCATGCCAAGCGCGATACCGACGGCGCCGCCATGCTGATAGGGAAGCTTGACCACGTCGTTATTGTGCACACGCAGATTGAAATCACGCATCTGGTAATAGGCATGGTCGATCTGCGTGTGGCGCAGATAAGCTGCCTGGGCGGTCGTCAGGGATGTCCCGGGATTGATCAGCGAGCACCCGGTAGAGGCAACACAGATCGAAGGATCATAGACGACCGCGCTGGCCGCATTCGTGGGATCGACCTGACGTGAGCCGAGTGCCTGCAGATAATGCGCGTAATTCAGCGAGTTTTCCGCGTTCAGCATGGCCTGAGAGGTGCCGTAGGTCATAGAAGCGTCATAGAACCAGTTGGCAACGATACGTCCCTTGGCCCCGCCCATAACCTGAGTCGTGTCTACTGCCTCTTCGTAGCGCCGAGACCCGAGATCCGTGAAACGGCGATAGAGCGAGACATCCTGACCCCAGTAATTATAGGGGCTGCCGCTGGGCAGGATGATCGAGGACTCCAGGGTCGACGGATAGGACGCTCCCGTGGTGGGCCATCCCGCCAGGAAGTTGTTGGCGGTTTTGTGCGAGTAACGCACATTCGCATAGAACTGGAGATGGTCATTGACGTCGTAATGGGCGTCACCGCTCAGATTGGACGATTGCAGGCTGTTCGACAGGTTCTGCGCCGACGCGAAATTGTAACGGTCGGCGTTCGTGAAGCTGTGATAGCCGGCTGCCGTGCCAGAACCATTCGAGACATAGCTGTTATCGCCGACAAACACGCGCGTATTGGCGGTAATGGAACTGCCATATGGGATGGTCGCCCCTGGAGCGACATTCGCATTCCATGGCAGAGCCGACCAGTCGCGGTTACGCTGCATGACGCCGCTGGTGGTCAGATACTGGCCAAAAACGGAGATGTTGCCGCGTCCGTGGTCAAAATTGAAACCCTTGTAGCCGGAAATCTTGCCCGTCGCACCATCGCCTACGTCGGTGATGCCGCCGCGTACCGTGATCCCGCCCGTGGTAAGGTCGTGCTTGAGCTTGATATTGATGACACCCGATACCGCATCGGCACCATAAAGCTCGGAGCCGCCATCCTTGAGAATCTCGACCGAGGCGATCTGGTCCACTGGCAAGGCGTTCAGATCAACGCATGAGGAGCCCTGCCCCATTGTCTGGACCTGGCGTTTACCATCCACCAGAACCAGAACACGGTTAGGACCCAGATTGCGCAGATCGGCACAGGACATACCCAGACCACCATTAGATTGGGTATTGGTCGAAGTGCCGCTTGCTCCACCGGTACCGATGGACGGCAGGCGCTGCAGATAATCACCGATCGTGACGGCCGATGTCTTCTGAATCTCACGAGCCGTGATGATCTGGACCGGGTTGGCGTTCTGGTCCTTGTTCTGGCTCAGCGCCGAGCCGGTCACCGTGACCGTCTCGATCCTGCCACCGTCAGACGCTGCGTTCGACAACACGCTTCGCTTTGACATCGTACCTGCCTTGGTCCGGGAGACGCTGGCAGACACGGCTTTCCTGCCCTTGCTATCCTGCGTGAGTCCTGCTGCCTGTGCGGATGCCGTCATTGCAAGGAATGACGCTCCGACGCAGAGCATGAGGCGATGGGACTGTCTCATGGAACTTCATGTCCTTCTCTGGCCACAACGTGGCAACACCGCCACCGATGAGATACCAGATATCGTATACGCTACGATTCCGCAACGTTCCATTTAAGATACGATGAGCTTTACGTCAGCCTCGTGCCAGAGTAATCTCGCACTGAAACGTTCGTGCGTCACCGGAGCGCACGATGAGTGTCGATCCTGACAGGACGAGAGCATGAGGCGGTAGATTACCCGTCACTGAAAGGGGGATCCTGGATTTCGGCAAGCGCAGGGAGAGCCTGATCGTGTCGGGCAAAGCACGCTCAGCAGTCACCCGCATATCAAGGAGCGATCCGTCCGATCGCCGCCTCAGAGTGAAGTTGATCTTGCCCCATTGCGTCGGCGCGTCCGACACGGCAATGCCACTCTCCGACCACACCCAACTGCGTGGGACGCCGCGGGCAAGATGGAGAGTGGTGCCATTTTCATCCTCATGCACAAGCGCCTCCCGTAGGAGGATGGGCAGGGTCATTTGTGCAGGGAGACAGAACAGGGCAAGCTCCCCTTTCAGCCCTGCGACCTCGGATGCCGTCCAGCTTCCACGCGTATGGATGTGATAGCGATGAGCATAGAGGAACAAGATAAATTCCCTGATACGATCCTGACGCAGAAGAGCCAGCGCATAGCCGTAGGAAATGAATCCAAGCATGTCTCGGCTTTCGGCACTTGGGGGAGCCAGATTGCCAACAATGCCCATAACCGTCGCGCCATGGGCACGCATCGAATTGATAAGCTGATTTTCCAGATCCGGCGTGAGCACCCCGGACTGAAGCAATTCGGCATAAACTCGATGCGCCCATTGCTGCTCACTGTATCGATGCGTGAGCAGAGACTTGCGAAAGCTCTCGGACACACCGGGGAGGATGGGAACATAGGGAGGTGACTGGTTGTGCTGGATCGATGACGACAGCGCTTCATTCACCCGAACGCGTAGTTGTTTCGCCCGTTTCAGCCAATCGTCACTGCGGGCTGTCTCGCCTGTGGCGAGGGCCCTCCAGAGGGTGGCGCTATCCTCCAGGCCGCGCGCAGCGAGACCGGAATTGCTGAAATAGGGCTTCCACCAGATCGATGGATCGGGAAACAGGCACGCATCGCTCTCGCTCCAGCCCGCGATCAGCCCGTGGGCCGGGTCCGATGCCGGCACTGCAAGGGCTTTGTTGTGCAGAGTCACCAGCACCTGGGCCATGGCACCTATCTTCGACTGATAGCGTTTAAGCACAGAAATATCGCCGCTCAGCCGCGCATAAAGCGCAAGCAAAGACAGTGTCAGCCCTGTCTGTCCCACTTCAGGGCCGCGCATTGCGACCAGCCCGTCCGGCGTCACAAAATGCTCGAACTGGTCGATCAGGATCGCCTTCGCCTGATCGAAGCGACCCCAGACCAGATTGGCATAGAGTGAAGCCGTAAATATGTCCTGGAACCCGTCATATTCCGGACCGGCATAATCCCTGTCGACCACACCGTAACGCGCGCCCGTCCCTCCGCGACGCACAATGAGTTCCTTCACAAAACCATGGGTGGCAATATCGCTCCAATCTGCCCGCGGAAGGTGAATTTGCATTTGACCAACCTGGGTCTTGCGCCAGAAAAATACACAGCGCAGCAGCGCCGCGTTGAACTGGCTCTCATCCGGATCGGGTCGAAAAGGGCCGAAAGGCGGGTAGCTCGTTCCATAGACAACCCGTTCGACTTTCCCATTCGAAACAAGCGTAACCCGCTGCCAGCTCGGCACCTGATGGATTTCCGTAGTGTCTGTCTCGGCAAATACCATGACTTCCCAGTAGCGGCCTGGACTTGTTTGGAACTGCTTGACAATGATCGGCAGATCCCCACCAAGGAGCCCCTCCCGACGATGAGCTACCAACGGTGCTCCGGCATGAAGTTCCGGGGCGATACGATCAACATGCCAGTTGCGCGTGTTGCCCGCAGGCGTGAGCGGCATGACATCATCGGCCTGGGGCGTGCCAATAAAACTGGTCCAGACGATGCGGCCAACCTGCTCGCTCTCGAAATGACTATCTACCGGTGGTGCGGCATCGCGCACCGCCATCTCGTCGGGGTCGTCTTCCCCACGCAGCAATGTATCGGCCAGCAGATCGGCCTCGGCGAGGGCAAGGCGGGGAAAGGAAAGGCCGCAATAGGGCGCTCCAGCAGGAGCCTCGTAACTTTCCATAAAGCGACTGAGCCTGATCGTCTCACCTGTCGATGAATGGAGCGTAAGCGCTCCGTCGGGTGCTGCCCTGTCCTCCATGATCCTCCATGCCTGCCCCCTGCCAGACATTACAGGCTGGACAGCTTCCCCCTGCCCCAGCGCGATGCCGCGCATCGCGAGGCTGGCGGCAGAGAATACACCGCCCGACAGGATCATCCTTCTCTTCATCATCATTCGCTCCGCCGCGATTAGACCGAGAGCCGTCCCAGAATCTTCTTTGCAGGACGCATGCGGACGCGGCACAACCTCTCCGGTCGGCCGCGCCAGACACAGTGCGCCACCCAAAATGACTGGTAGCCTCGTTTTGTATACGATATATGATTGTGTCACTCCCCGCGGATCGTGACAAGACCGCAACGAAAAGGTAACGCCGTTTCATGACTCTCGCCGCGCGCAAGATGCAGCCTCTGATCGTCAGGTCCATTACGGACCAGCTCTATGGCGTGTTGCGTGAACAGATCCTCTCCGGGGCACTTCCCGCTGGTCAGCCGGTCCGCCAGGATACGTTGGCAGCCGAGTTCAACATCAGCAAAATCCCTTTGCGCGAGACTCTGGCGCGTCTGGAGCAGGATGGTCTGGTCAAGGCGCAGCCCAAGCGCGGCTATACCGTTTGTGAGCTTACCTCACGAGAGGCAGAGGACGTGTTCAAGCTTCGTCTGAGGCTCGAGCCCAGCGCTGCGGCAGAGGCCGCCCTTCTGGCTACGGCCGCAGATCAGAAAACAGCCCAGAAGGCGCTCAAGGAGCTGGAGACTGCCGCAAAGCAGCATCGTACCGATCTGAGCAATTTCAACCGCGTGTTTCATCTGTCTCTCGTGCGGCCGGGCGCCGGGCGTCTGACACTTCATGTGATCGAGACGTTAAGCGTGATTGCCGAGCGTTATGTCCGTTTCCACCTTCATCCCCTGGGGCGTGACACGCGCGCCAATACCGAACATCGGGAAATCCTCGCCGCCTGGCTTGAGCGCGACGCTCTGACTGTCGAGACCTTGCTTGTCGAGCATCTTCAGGACACGCTGGAGGATCTACGCTCCGAGCTGGACATCAAGCAGCCCGTCAAGGCGACACTTCAACCCGAAGCATGACACCCTCAGGCGGCAGGTTAAGCCCGCTATCGGTCTCGTCACCATTCCAGATACGCGTTCCATGCCAAGCTCCCCGGGCGTCGATCTCCCCCTGCTCGACACGCCTGACTTCGTGAAGGCTGGTGTCGTGTAGCGCCGTTGTCAGACCGATGCGCGACGCGGCGCCGATAACGAGGAAATGTGTCTCGTCTAGACGCGCGACGACTGCGCGACCCATTGGCTTGTCACGGATCGGCGCCGATGAAGGATCAGGCTGTCCCCATTGCGCGCCATAACTCGCCTTGATGATCCAGTTGCCCAGGCGACGCGTGGGCGACGGCGCTCCTGGTTCCTCAATGAGGGAGACCACGTCACCGCGTGCTGCGAGAGGCACCAGTACAGGAGCCGCTTGCGTGAGGAGGCGGTTATCGGCCCCATGCAGACGAATGGCCGCATCGTGCAGACCCGGATCATCGACGCCGAAAACGGAGGCACCGAGCGCCCCGCGTGACAGCATGTCCCACGTCCATCGCACATTTTCTTCCGTTATGCCGCTTTCAGACAGGAAGGGCGCGTTATCTGCCCGCTGATAGGGCAGCACCCCCGCCTGATATTCCGCGAAATTACCCGTATAGGTATCGGTGCCAATCACGTCGATTGTCGGGGTCTCCCGCTTCCAGAGATCGAGCACGTTTACGGTGGCACCGCCACTCGGATATTCGACCCCTGGTTGTGTCAGGCCGCGATAGCGCAGCCAGACATTGACGTAGAATGGCAGCGGATACGCTGCCTTTCCTGCTGCGGCGACGGCATTCACGTAACGTGATACTGACCAGGCTGCAAAATACTCGGCAGCATCATTACCGAAACGCCCCATCCAGTCGGTTCCCCGCACCCCGTTTGCAAGATTGGCCGGAACCGGCGCGCGGAAGGCAGCCTCAGCCTCGGGGCCATGGTCGCGTACCGTGCCGAGCAGTCCGGGCTCGTTCTCCACCTGAACCATAATCACCGTATGTTCTACAGAATCGCGCTTACGCAGATGCCCCATCAACGCGCTGAAAGCCTGCTTGTCCTTCTCGAGTGTCTGGCTACCGAAGGGCGACATACCATCTAGCTGGCGGCCATCGGCATCACGCAGGCGAGGAAAACGTTTGGTATCGCGTTTCATCCAGAGCGGCACGTAATGTCCTGCGCCGTTTTTCCAAGTGCCAAACCAGAGCAAAGCTAGGCGTTTGCGATGGGTGCGTGCCTGGGTGATGAGGGTGTCGACCATCGAAAAATCGTAATGCCCCTCAGCAGGCTCCATAGTTTCCCAGTAGACCGGGGCCTGCACCGTGTTGACAGAGAGGGCCTCTGCCGCCTTCCAGAAAAATGGAAGGTACTTCAGCCAGGCGCTTGAATTATGCATTTGGGCGGCGAGAACGAAGAAGGGTCTCCCATCTACCTCCATATGATAATGCCCGGCCTGTCCCGTTACGCGAGGCATCGGCATGACACCACCGAATGCCGCCGGGCACTCGAAAAGAAGCACAGCTGCGCAGGCGGAGAGTAATCTCCTCATGAGACCTGGAAACCGTGGCAGAAGACATCTTCAGGATCGATCCAGAGAGTATTGAAACCGGTTGACACCGCGCGGCCTTCAATCAGCGGTATGATTGCCGGGATGGCCCCGTTCGGCCCGGGGAGCGAGGTGACCGATTCGATCGTACCGACGAACCGGCTGTGGGTATAACTCTCGTGTATGAAAGGATGGCCCGGCTGCAGGAGCCCTTTGTGATGAAGATGCGCAAGCCGTGCCGAGGTCCCTGTGCCGCATGGGCTGCGATCAATCGCATGATCGCCGTAAAACACGGCATTGCGACCTTGGGTAGGTAAAAGCCCCTTATCCGCCCAGAGGACATGTGAGACGCCGTTGATGGCAGAGTCGAGTGGATGGACCGGGTGACACTTCGCCTGCACCGCCTCCCTGACTCGCGGGCTCAGGTCCAGAATGCGTTGTGCCCCCAGCGCGTCCAGTCCTTCATATCCGGCTTGCGGCTCGATGATGGCATAGTAATTACCGCCATACGCCACGTCGACCACAAGGGGGCCGATGCCGGGTACGTCAATGTTGATACCAGTGGCGGCAACATAAGAAGGCACATTGCGAATACGCACCTTCGTAACCCGCCCTGCCTCTTCGGTGTATGAGATATCGATCAATCCGGCCGGGACTTCGAGCTTCAGCGTCCCCGGCTCGCGAGGCACAAGCAGCCCATGCTCGAGGGCGAATGTGACCAGACCGATCGTGCCATGGCCACACATGGGTAAGCAGCCGCTCGTCTCGATGAAAAGGATACCGCCATCGGTATCCTGCCGGCTCGGAGGATACAGGAACCCTCCCGACATCATGCTGTGACCACGCGGTTCATAACAAAGCCCGGTTCTGATCCAATCGAAGCGTTCGAGAAAATCCAGCCGCCTCTCTCCCATCGTCGCACCACGCAGCAGGGGCGTGCCTCCCGCAACGAGCCGCACAGGGTTACCGGCCGTGTGGCCGTCGATACAGAAAAAAGTGTGACGCATGGATATCCCCGGTTTGCCTGAGATCAGAACGGACGACTGGCGGCGGCGGTCTCGACCATACGGGTCACCGCGTCCCGTCGCGCGCCCTCAAGAGGCAGACGCGGCAGACGCACGCGCTCGGAGCCACGCCCCATGATCTGCTCTGCCAGCTTGATGGACTGGACAAGGTCATGATCTGCATCCAGATGGAGCAAGGGCATGAACCAGCGATAGATACGCAGCGCCATTTCAAGATCCTTGCGCTGCAGCGCCTCGACGAGGGCGACCGACTCCTTGGGGAAGGCGCTGGTCAGACCTGAAATCCAGCCCTCTGCGCCTAGCAACAGGCCTTCGAAGGCTACGTCGTCGAGCCCGGCCATGATGACGAAGCGATTGCCAAACGCATTGGCGACATCGGTATAGCGACGTGTATCGGCAGAACTTTCCTTGATGGCCTGAATCGTCGGGCATTCAGCCAGGCGCGCAAGAACGTCCATCTCGATGTTAACGCGGTAGGCCGTCGGGTTGTTGTAGAGCATGATCGGCAGATCCGAGGCTGCAGCAACCTGCTTGAAATGATGCTCCAATTCATGGGGTTTGGGGACATAGACCATGGCAGGAAGCACCATCAGCCCATCTGCGCCCACACGTGCCGCCTGACGGGCGAATGCGACCGCGCGTGGCGTCGTGAGCTCTGACACGCCGACAAAATAGGGGACGCGCCCTGCAATAACTTCGTGAGCGGCTTCGAGCACACGGATCTTCTCATCCGGTTCGAGCGAGTTGTTCTCACCGCATGTTCCCATGATCACGAGCCCATGGACGCCGTCATTGATCAGGTTATCGAGAACCTGCTGCGTCGCGCCGAGATCGACCGAAAGATCCTGCGAGAACTGGGTCGTTGCTGCGGGGAAAACGCCTGACCATTTCATGATTTCTTTACCTCTTACGATAGCGGAGCGACTTGCTCCCTCACCTCATTATCGTCTATCGTATACGTAACATAATCAACATGAATTTTGAGGGCAGGCTGATGAACCATTCGGGGACACCCCCTCTTCGCATTAAAAAATCTGAGTTCGAACAGCGCGTTTCCGCCTGCCGTGCAATGCTTGCAGAGCAGGGTCTCGATGCCGTCATCGTCAATGCGGGTGCCAGTCTTCACTATTTCGCGGGCATACCCTGGACGCCGACAGAGCGACTCGTAGCCCTCGTTATTCCCGCCTCAGGACGACCGCGCATGGTCTGTCCACATTTCGAGATCGGATCGTTGCGTGAATGTATCATGATCGATGTCGATCTACTTACATGGGAGGAAGATGTACCGCCCTGTAACGTCGCTTTGGATGCATTCCTCGCTGGAGCCAAGGTCGGGCTCGATCCCGAATTCAGCTTTCGTTTCGTTAGCGGTTTCAAAGACGCGCGTCCTGATCTGCGCTTCGGCAGCGCGGAATCGGTGATCGATCCGATGCGGGCTCGGAAATCGTCCTCCGAGATTTACCTCATCCAGCATGCAATGTCCCTGACGCTGCGTGTCCATGAGGCCGTTTTCCACGCCTTGAAGCCGGGCCTCACGGCCAGTGCCATCCGCAGGATGATTGATGAACAGCATGTTGCCTTCGGTGCGCCGCAAGGTTCCTATTTCTGCGCCGTGCAATTTGGCGCGGCGACGGCTTTTCCCCATGGTCTCGCAGGCGACCAGATTCTGGAAAGGGACAGTCTTATTCTGATCGATACAGGCTGCCGCATCGCCGGTTATCACTCCGATATCACTCGGACCTATGCCTTCGGCAGCATTCCCGACTTGCAGGCAGAAATATGGGCGATCGAAAAAGAGGCGCAACTTGCTGCCTTTTCTGCGGCAGAGCCAGGAGCGCCCTGCCATGCCGTCGACGATGCCGCGCGCGCGGTGCTCGAGGCGCATGGCCTCGGACCAGACTATGCGCTGCCGGGGCTACCGCATCGCACGGGCCACGGCGTCGGGCTGGCCATTCATGAAGCACCCTATCTTGTGCGCGGCAATAAGACCCCTCTGCGTGCCGGACATTGCGGGTCGATCGAACCGATGATCGTGTTTCCGAATGCCTTCGGTATCCGACTGGAGGACCACTTCTACATGACCGAACAGGGACCGGAGTGGTTCACACGCCCTGCCCATGACGTCAGGCACCCTTTCGGATGAGCCCGGCCCTCACGCGCAGAGCCCTTCTGAGCGGAGTGGCTGCCCTCACCTGCCCAGCCATGGCCAACACGCCCCCCATCGACGCCGGAAGTGTTGAGACCGACGCAATGAAGGGCGGCCCACGTCTCACCGCCCTCCCCATGCACCAGGTGCGGTTGCTGCCTTCACCCTGGCAGCAGGCGCAGGCCGTGAATGCTGCTTATCTAATGCGTCTCGAGCCTGACAGGCTCCTCCATCATTACCGCAGTCAAGCCGGACTGGCGCCCAAAGGCGCTGCTTATGGCGGATGGGAATCCGACACGATTGCAGGCCATACGCTCGGCCATTATCTGAGTGCCCTCAGTCTGCATCATGCCCAGACCGGTGATGTAGCGTTCCGAGCGCGCGTTGCCTATATCACCGCCGAACTTGCACTCTGTCAGGCCCGCGATCCATCGGGTTACCTCGGCGGCTTCACCTGTCGTCAGCAGAACAAGATCCTGCCGGGTAAAACCGTTTTCGAGCAGATACGGCTGGGTCAGATCCATTCGACGGGTTTCGATCTGAATGGCGCCTGGTCACCACTTTATAACTGGCACAAGCTCTTCGCGGGTCTGCTGGATGCGGAGCTCCATTGCTCCGATCCGTGCGCGCGCGGTCTCATGACAAGGCTGGGAACCTATATCGAAGGCGTGTTCAATCCTCTTTCCGACGCGCAGATCCAACAGGTCCTTGCCTGTGAGTATGGGGGGCTGAATGAAAGTTTTGCAGAACTCTATGCACGCAGCGGCGATCCCAGATGGCTTCGGCTCGCCCGGCTCATCCAGGACCGCCGCACCCTTTCGCCCCTCATCAAGGGGCAGGGTAATCTGGCCAATCTGCATGCCAATACGCAGATACCGAAAGTCATCGGGCTGGAACGTCTGTACGAGATTGTCGGGGCGGCAGGCGACGCGGTCGCATCGGAGACATTCTGGCACGCCGTGACGCAACGATACAGCTATGTCATCGGCGGCAACGGAGACAGGGAGTATTTCCCGCCGCCGGATACGATATCGCGTCATATCACAGAACAGACCTGCGAGACCTGCGCCAGCTACAATATGCTCAAGCTCACGCGGCAGCTTTATGCCCGGCAACAGGATAACACCTTCTTCGATTACTATGAGCGCACGCAGCTCAACCATATCCGTGCGCAGCAGCATCCGGGCACCGGCATGTTCTGCTATATGACGCCACTGATGTCGGGGGCGAAGCGCGACTATTCCACGCCTTTCAATGATTTCTGGTGCTGCGTCGGTACGGGCATGGAGAGCCATGCCAAGCATGGAGATTCGATCTACTGGCAGGAAAACGAACGGGCACTCCGTGTCGTGCTCTATATCCCCTCACGCGTCTTCTGGAGCGCAGGCGGCATGACCCTGCGCCTGGATACTAAATACCCGGATGACGGTCGCATCCGGCTTGTAATCGAGAGCGCGCCCTCACAGGCGCGCACTCTCAGTTTCCGTATCCCGCACTGGAGTCATCTGGAAACCGTTCTGCTGAATGGGGAGGCACTCGACGTGCAGGCCGCTGACGGTACACTGCGGATCGAGCGTATTTGGCAGCCGAGAGATGTTTTGTCCTTCACCCTGTCCTTGCCGCTGCGCAGCGAGACGACCCCGGATAATCAATCCGTTATCGCCATCATGCATGGTCCTACCGTGCTGGCGGCCGATCTCGCCCCTGCAGCGGCGGCATGGGACGAAATGGCACCTGTGCTCGTCGGGACGTCAATCCTGGACGCGCTCACTCCCGACCCCACCATGCCCGGGAGCTGGAAAACAAGTCATATCAGTCGTCCACAAGATCTGGTCCTGCGCCCCTTTCATGCGCTGCATGATCGCCGGGCCGCCGTCTATTTCCCGGTATTCACCGAGGCGGAATGGCGACAGAAGAGCGTGCTCTACGCCGAGCAAGAGAAGCGCCGCCATCTGATTGCTACCCATGCCATTGACGTTGTCCATCCCGGCGAAATGCAATCCGAGCGCGACCACGCCGTCACGAGCGCCTTCTCATACCCCGTCATCTATCGCGGTCGTAATGGGCGTGACGCACGCTCTGGGGGCTGGTTCTCCTGTCAGATGGCGTGCGGATCGCACGACCCGCTACTGCTGCAAACCACCTACTGGGGGGGGGAGCGTCGGCGCCATTTCTCGGTTCTGGTTGATGGGATCGAGATTGCCCGTGAACGTCTCGAAAACGATGCACCCGACAGCTTCTTCAACCGTCGCTACCCTATTCCACTCGCCCTCACACGTGACAAGCGACGGATCACAGTAACCTTCCGCCCCGAGCGGGATGTCAGCGCCGGACCTGTCTTCGGCCTCGCCCTACTGGCTGCCGCGAACCTGCCGCCCCTCAAAAACCCTTCACAGGAGATTGCCTGGCCATGATGTCTCATGCGACGCGCCTCGCTGCCCTCCGGGCCGAACTCTCTTCACTGGACGTCGACGGTTTTCTTCTCCCTCGAGGTGACGAGCACCTTGGCGAATATGTCTCAGACAGTGCTGCCCGCCTCGCCTGGCTGACGGGGTTTACCGGCTCGGCAGGATGCGCGCTCATCCTCCCCGACCGGGCGATGATATTTTCAGACGGGCGCTACCAGCTTCAGCTTGCACAGCAGATCGATCCGGCTCTCTGGCAATACGGACATCTCTATGAAACGCCCCCCCAGACCTGGCTCGCCCGCCATGGCGGGCGAGCCCGTATCGGCTACGACCCGAGGATCATCAGCGAGGTTGAACTTCGTCCCTTCATAGCCGCTGGCTGCCTCATGATCCCTCTCGGGCGAAACCCGGTCGATGCGATCTGGAGGGATCGCCCTGCGGAGCCTGCCTCGCAGGTCACAATACAACCCGATCGCTGGGCCGGACGCAGCGCGGAAGACAAAGTTGCGACACTGGCAGCGAAGCTGCTGGATGAAGGGCAGGATGCGGTCATCCTTCCCGATCCCGGCTGTATTGCCTGGCTATTGAACATCCGTGGATCAGATCTGCCCTATCTTCCCGTTGCACTCTGTTTTGCCATTCTGCATGCGGAAGGCACCGTGGATCTTTTCATCGATCCCGGTCGCCTTGCCGATCCAGTACGGGCGCATTTGCACGCCACAACGCGGATCCACACCCCGGATGCCCTTAAGGGGGCCTTGATCGCTCTTGGCGGAAAAACCATACGCATCGATCAGGCGAGATGTCCTGTCTGGTTCGCGCAGACGCTGCGGGAAGCAGACGCAACCATCGTCGACGGGGTCGATCCCTGCCTGCTTCCAAGAGCCTGCAAGACTGCAGCCGAGCGTGAGGGTATGCGCGAAGCGCATCTCCTCGACGGGATCGCGCTCACGCGATTTCTCTGCTGGTTCGAGAAAAACGGGATCGGGCTGAGCGAGACCGACCTGGCCGGGCGTCTTCTCGCCTTTCGTCTCGAGGCCGATTCCTGTCTTGGGGCGAGTTTCGACAGCATCGCCTGCGCCGGGCCGAACGCCGCCATCATGCATTACATGCCGCAACGGGGCGAGGACGCTGTTATCGGTCTGGACATGTTTTTCCTGATCGATAGTGGGGGCCAGTATCGCAGCGGGACCACGGATGTGACCCGCACGATCTGGACAGGCGATCAACCGCCCGCCTCATGGTGCAATCAGTACACGAGGGTCCTCAAGGGGCTTATTGCGCTAAGCCGTGCTGTCTTTCCAGAGGCTACTCCCGGCTATCGGCTCGATCCTCTCGCGCGCCACGCGCTCTGGGAGGCTGGGCTGGACTTTGATCATGGCGCAGGTCACGGGCTCGGCAGCTATCTGAGCGTGCATGAATGGCCGCTTGGCTTCACGCGTCGCCCGGTGCTCGACCCCGTACACGAGCACATGGTTCTGACAAACGAACCGGGCTATTACGCCGCCGGATCGCATGGCATGCGCCTGGAGAACGCCATGCTGGCCAAGCTGGATACTGTCGGCGAGGCGGCGCAATATCTGCGCTTTGAAACCCTGACCCTGGCACCAATCGATCGCCGGGGCATCGACGTGACACTCCTCACGCAGACCGAGATCGACTGGATCGATCATTATCACGCACGTGTCTTCCGGATGCTGTCACCCTATCTCGGTGACGATGAATGCGCCTGGCTCAATCAGGTCTGCCAGCCGCTATGAGCCGCGTCGTCGTCATCGGTGGGGGAATCATCGGTCGTGCCGCAGCTTTCAGGCTGCAGAAATCCGGTCATGCCGTCACTCTTGTGGCCATCCCGGACCTGCAGCCGGCATCATGGGGCAATGCCGGTCATATCGCCACCGAGCAGATCACCCCTCTCGCCCGCTTCTCAACCCTGCGTCGTGCCCTCACTGAGCGTTTTCCGGCCGGCCCGGTCGCCATCGACTGGCAGAGCCTTGCAACCCTGCTACCCTGGTCCCTTCGCTTCATGCGTGCCTGTCTGCCCGACCAGACTGCCCGTGGCGATTTAGCGCTCGGCCGACTGATGAGGCGTGCTTTGCCCGCATGGGAACGGCTGGTAACGGATCTAGGCGCTCCCGATCTTCTCGACCGGTACGGGGTCGTCAAATTATGGGAAGGCCCCCGGGCGCGGGACGTTCAACTGGCTGCGCAATCCGCCGATCACGGCACAGCGAGGGGGATGCCCCTCGTTGAAGCCGAATTCTCCGCCATACGTGACCGCATCGCGGTACCGCTCGATGCGGGGCTTCGATATGAGGGCACCGCGCATGTCACCGATCCATGCCGCGTTCTCGATACCCTTATCGAGGCGTTTCTGAGCGCGGGGGGACGGTCGATCGAGGCAGAGGCCCTTTCCATCCAGCGTCATGACAGCGGGATATGCATCGAGACCACGAGCGGCGCGCAAGAGGCCGATCATGTTGTTCTGGCATGCGGCGTACGTTCCGCCACGCTGGTTCCGTTCCTGCGCGTCCCCCTGATCGCCGAGCGGGGGTATCATGTGCAATGGGCGCATGGGGGAAACTGGGCACTCCCTAATCTGATCTTCGAAAATCGGGCGCTCGTGGTGACCCGCTTCAGCACGCAGTTGCGCGCGACATCGTTTGTCGAATTTACCAGTCCGGACAGCCCGCCCGACCCACGGAAATGGCTCTGGCTCGAAGACCAGGTACGCAGGCTGGGTCTGCCGGTCGCGTCTCCTTTCACCCGCTGGCACGGCGCCAGACCGACCCTTCCGGATTATCTCCCTGCAATCGGTCCCTCCCGCACCATGCCAGGGCTGCATGCCGCGTATGGCCATAACCATCTCGGTCTAACGCTGGCTGCCATCACAGCAGAGATGCTTGCGGACAGCGTTGCAGGCCGCGCACCCATGCGGGCTTTCAGTCCTGATCGCTTCGGCCGCCCGCTCTTTCGCAGAATGAGGAAACAATGCTCATGACCCTTACAGGTGCCCTCCTGATTGGCGACCAGCGCATCACGCGCGCCAATGGTTTCCGCGCGCGAAATGCCCGAAGCGGCGCGACGCTCGACGGCCACTTCACGAACGCCATTGCCCAGGATGTCGACCAGGCCTGCCAGCTTGCCGATGCCGCTTTTGGCTCCTATCGCGCGACCTCACCCGAGATGCGCGCCGGATTCCTCGATGCAATTGCTGACGAGATCGAGGCGCTCGGCGACGCGCTCATTGTCCGGGCCTGCGCCGAGAGCGGTCTGCCAGAGGCACGGATCAGAGGCGAGCGTGGACGTACCATGGGCCAGCTACGGATGTTCGCCTCTCTCCTGCGAGAAGGAAGCTGTTTCGACGCCCGTATCGACACCGCCTTGCCTGACAGAAAGCCACTCCCCCGGGCTGATTTGAGGCAGATCCGCATCGGGATCGGTCCTGTCGCCGTATTCGGTGCTAGCAATTTCCCTCTGGCCTTCTCGGTCGCAGGCGGCGACACAGCCTCGGCGCTTGCCGCAGGCTGTCCGGTCGTGGCACGCGCCCATTCCGCTCATCCCGGCACGAGCGAACTCATCGGCAATGCTATCATCCTGGCGCGTCAGCATTGTGGACTGCATGAGGGGGTGTTCTCACTTATCGGCGGCGAAGGCCATGAGATCGGTGCCTCGCTGGTGCAGCATCCTGCCATTCAAGCGGTCGGGTTCACAGGGTCACGTCAGGGTGGGCTAGCGCTCTCCCGCCTCGCAGCGGCACGCCTTGTTCCTATTCCCGTTTATGCCGAAATGAGCAGCATCAACCCGGTCTATCTCCTAGGTGGTGCCCTGCGTGAAAAGGCTGAGGCCCTTGCTGAGGGTTTCGTAGCATCTCTGACCATGGGAGCGGGTCAGTTTTGCACCAATCCGGGCCTCATTGTGGCTCTGGCCGGCCCCGATCTGGAGCGCTTCGTCGAGCGCGCACAAGGCGCGATCGCTAAAGCGGTGTCGGCGACCATGCTGACACAGGGCATTCGTCATGCCTATGACGAAGGAGTCGAAGCCTTGGCTTCCCGCCCGGGTGCCGTGCTCGTGGCGCAGGGGATTCTCGACCACGAGGCCGGATGCCGCGCAGCTCTGTTCCGAAGCGACGCACAGGCCTTCATGGCCGATCCTGTCATGAGCCGTGAGATCTTCGGTGCCTGTTCGATCATCATCGCCTGCGACACGATCGACACCATGCTGGATGTAACCCGCAGCCTCGAGGGGCAACTGACAGCCACGCTGCAGATATCCTCAGAGGATCTGCCGGTCGCGCGAGATCTGTTGCCAATTCTCGAACGCAGGGTCGGACGTATTCTCGCCAATAGCTGGCCAACGGGGGTCGAGGTATCGGCCGCGATGGTCCATGGCGGTCCCTTCCCCGCGACATCGGATCCACGCAGTACTTCTGTCGGCACCGGGGCAATCGAACGCTTCCTCAGACCCGTCTGCTATCAGGATATCCCCGATGAGCTCCTTCCTGATGGGCTTCAGGATGCCAATCCTCTCGCCCTGCCACGTCGGGTCGATCCGGCGATGTAACACCACCCTCACAGAGTGATCGCCCTCACCATGCGCCCCCCCCATCGGAGGATGACCGATGTTACAGGATGACAGCGAAGGTTTTCGCAAATCGCTCGGCCTGCTCGACCTCACTATGATCGGTTTCGGCTCGATCTTCGGTTCGGGTTGGCTTTTCGCGGCGCCTCATGTGGCAGATATAGCCGGTCCGGCCAGCATCGTCAGTTGGTTTACCGGCGGCGTTGCCGTACTTCTGATCGGGCTCGTCTATTGCGAGCTCGGTGCATCCTTGCCCAAGGCGGGCGGTGTGGTTCACTACCCCGAACGTTCTCATGGACCGGCCGCTGCCTTTGTGATGGGGCTGATCACAACCATCGCCTTCACGAGCCTGATAGCCATCGAAATCGTGGCAGCGCGGCAATATGCGGGGGCCTGGATTACCGGGCTCAACCGCAACGCCGCGGGCGATCCGACATGGCTCGGCTGGGGGCTGCAGGCTGTAGTGCTGCTCGGGCTCTTTGCCCTTAATCGGAGTGGCATGTCACGCTTCGCATTGGCGAACAATGTGATTACCCTGTTTAAATTCCTTGTTCCGCTTGCTGTCATCATCCTTCTCTTCATGCATTTCGATGCTGACAATTTCACGGCGCAGGGCTTTGCACCGTTCGGCGCACAGGGGATTGAAACGGCCGTCTCAACCGGGGGGATAATCTTTGCCTATCTTGGTCTGACGCCCATCCTGTCGGTGGCCAGCGAGGTAAAAAACCCACAGCGTACCATTCCGATCGCCCTTATCGCCTCGGTTGTTCTGTCCACCCTGGTCTATGTGCTACTTCAGACAGCCTTCATAGGCAGTCTCCCTGCTGCGCTGATGCATGATGGCTGGGGGGCAATTGGTGGCCATCTGCCATTGCCCTTTCATGACATCGCGCTGTTGCTGGGTCTGGGCGGCCTCGCAATTGTGGTCGTCCTCGACGCGATCCTCTCTCCGACAGGAACCGGCAATGTCTATATGTCGGCGGCGCCGAGAGTAATCTATGCCTGGTCCAGAGCCGGCGTTTTCTTCCCAATATTCAAACAAGTCAATGCGAAGACCGGTGTGCCCGATCCAGCTCTCGCGCTTACCTTCGGCCTCGCCCTGTTCTGGACACTTCCTTTTCCCTCATGGCAGGCTCTGATCTCGGTTGTTTCATCGGCCCTGATGCTGAGCTACGCTTTTGCACCGCTCTGCGCAGCCGCTTTGCGTCGTAGCCAACCTGCCTTGCCTCGACCGTTCCGGTTGCGTGGCTTCGACTTCTTCTCGCCTGTCTCCTTCGTGATTGCGAGCCTCATTGTCGTCTGGACGGGATGGACTACGCTGAGCTGGCTTCTGCCTTTCGTCATTGTCATTGCGGGCGCTTTCATGCTGTTCTGCAAACGTAACGACAACGCAATCCGATCCGTGCTCTGGATGCCAGGCTATCTCATCGGTTTGCTAGTTTTCTCATGGCTTGGTCCCTTCGGTGGCCGTGCAGTGCTCGATACCCTCGCTACCGATCTGGGCGTGGGTGTTTTGAGCCTTGTTATTCACGAATGGGCGGCACGCACTGCCCTATGAAAGTGCTGCTGAATGCCTGATCCTGCGCTCCGCCATTCCAAAACACATCCGGCAGGGCTGTATTTCATCGCCGCAGCCCAAGGTGCTTGGTATTTTTCCCGCTACAGCACACAGGCGATACTGGTCCTCTATCTTGCCCATGTGGTGTATACAGCCCCCCAGGGCGGCGCTTTTCCCGGAGTTGATACGCTGCGCCGTCTCCTCTCCTGGGAGGCAGAGACCAGCAACCCTCAGGCCCTGGCCTCGACCACCATCGGATTGCTGGCCCTGTGTATGATCCCGACACAGATCCTTGGCGGCTTCCTGTCAGATCGCTTCCTGGGCCGTCGCTACGGTGCCATGACCGGGTTAATCTTCTTGACGCTGGCTCCGATCTTCTGGGCGTTCGATACAAGTTTCATTCTTGCGCTGCCCTGCTTTGTTCTCGGTCTCTCATTCGCAGTGAATCTCTTCGCGCAGGTGGGGGATCTGTATGCCGATGACGATCCTCGCCGCCCGGATGCCTATCAGATCATGTCGTTGGTGCAGGAGGCTGCCGTCATCATCGGTCCGACGTTCTGCGGCTGGCTGGCCGCACGATATGGCTGGCATTACGGGTTCGCCGCAGCGGGAAGCGTCATGCTTGCCGGCACTCTGGCCTATGGGATGGGCTGGCGTCATCTGCCTTCACCTGCCCCATCGCGCGATGGAGCACGGGGCCGTGGGTCGTCACCCCTCGCGCTGCTCAGGCTTGGCGGCCGTATTGCGCTCCTGATCCCGATGCTTGCCATGATCTTCATCTGTAACGAGCAGATCTACGATACCTATCTGATCTGGGGTGAACAACACTACAACCGCCATCTCTTCGGCTGGGTCTTTCCGGCAAGCTGGCTCATGTCGTTGGACGCAGGAGTGAGCTTCATCACCCAGATCATGGCAATTGCATTCTGGCGCCAATATACGAAACGTCGAGGTGCCCCGGGCGAGTGGGGACAGATCGTCAGTTTTGGCGGGCTCGGGCTACTCGCACCCCTTGTTCTTGCCTGCGCATCGGCCGATCATACCGGGCCGGAACAGATCAGCATGGTTTGGGGCCTGATGTTCCATTTCGTGAATGATCTCGCCATGGCGACCATCATGCCTATCAGCCTTGCCTTGTTCATTCGGCTGGCCCCGGGCAACGCGAAGAGTATGGCGGCGGCGGCCTATGCACTGGTGGCTCGCCTCGCCGACATCATGGCAGGTCAGATCGGCCAGAATTTGCCTAGCTGGGGTTCTATTCGTTTCTGGCTTTTACATACAGCGGTCATGGGGATCGGCCTCGCGCTACTTATCATCGCAAGGCCGCTATACAAGACGGGCAAGCTGCCAACATAGTTCGTTCTAGGCGGATACCGACGGCTATAGGTTCTAAATCATTGTTGATGTGACACCGTGCCTGTACCTGCTTCTCTCTTCTCTCTTCTCTCTTCTCTCTTCTCTCGAAGTGTCGAGGATGACGGCGGCGGTATCATTACGAGATAACTACTCGGCGTCGGAACCGCAGCGACTGGCACCGTGAGGCCAGGATGTCCATATGCCCCGTCAGTTTTTGTCGCTGGCGGCGATGCAGGATGGGGGAAGCCTGAGAAAGTAGATCTTAATGAATGACCGAAATCCCATTGTTTCAGTAACGTGATGCGTGACAGCAAACGCTTGAGAGCTATGACCACGAAATTCTCCTTAAAGCCCTTCTGGAAATTCGTGAATAAGCGGCTCGGCGTCGCATGAGTCTTCCCATGGCGATGTAAATCATGGCCTCTGCTACGCCGGTACGTTGCTCGTAATCCTTCACAAGTCAATGCCAGCGGATCATCAAGCCAAATCTCCGTTCAACGACCCAGCGTCGCGGCAGGACTTCAAACCCTTTTGCGGTGTCTGATCTCCGGATGACCTCGAGACAGTTGTCGACGCTGCGCTGCCTGATATGGGACTCGCCTGGGTCTCGTTGGCTGGTCATGGAGCATCGGGCCTCGGGCAACCTCGTTGAGATCTGGCCAGATCGTCCGGTCGCATCTGTGGATTGCTTTGTTGTGTGGCCACCTACTAGGTATTCGCGGCAGCGGTGCAGGTTAGTAATCGATGCACTTGTTTTAGGGCTGGCGAGCGCATCGACACCAAAAGTGCTGTCGTATTAACTGTGATTGGTGTGTTTGAATGATAAGATCGACGATCAGAAAAATCGGCGGTTTCCCGCCATTTGCCTACTTTCGTTTCTTTTGATTATCGGAAGTAGGTGGGGGAACGGTGAGTCGAGGGCCTTGGAGCCTGTCGTCAAGGGCTTGCCTCCCCTAACCTCGCCGTCGTGAAATCCTGTGTTAGGTCTTTTGCCAACGGGACCTAGAGGTGAGCGCAAAGCGCCAATAAAGACTCGATTTCTGGAGAAGCGGCTTTGATGCGCGCAACAAACGGTATGCGCTTCGACATTCTTCGTTTCTAGATGGGGAAGTAGTCATATAATCAGCCCGTGTTCGATCAACTTGCAACCGAGAAAGGCAGGCAAACGTCCTCCCCCTCCGCCGCCTTGGAGGACGACGTGCAGAACGGCGGACTCTGGGATGACGGATCGAGAAGCGATGGGCACACTCCGAACTATCTCTGGAACACCAGTTCGAAGAATAATCGTTCCACCCCAGCGAAGCATGATTAGTCAAACCGTACGACTTTTGGATGGTATCCTTTTCCGTGAGAAGGGTTGGGGTGGCGCAGGGCCATAATCTAATCCAGCCCGGTTGATGGTGATCAAGCCGGAGACAGGCAGAGCCCCTCTCGAAATTGTAACATCAACATCTTCCCCATCCAGATTAACGATCCTGCGCGCAGCCATTATACCGGATTAGCAGGTCAAAACAGTTTCATGGAAACCACGTTAGCATCGGCGACGCAGGGTGATCGCCAACACTTATGGTTTGTCATGATGTAAATAAAATATCTGGATAAAACTCTCTCAATCCAAGTGGTATTATCTCAAAGAAATTAATATTCCAGGTCTAGCTCGGGGCTCATGCGATGCCGTCCGTGTCAGCCTATGATATTGACCTAATTCGGCATTTAACGATTTTATTGACGAATTTCAAAAAAGTTTCATTCCGATTAACGAAATAATTCATACTATCCAACACATTGAGAACACTCATTAATTTCCATAATTACAACATGTTAATCGTATGGAAATAGATTGAAACGTTAAAACATGTAACCGACGTAACGCCAATTTTGACTCAGCGGTCGGGTTGAGGCGCAACCGCGCCCTCACAACCCTTGCAAAAATCCAAGAGAGGGTGTGTCGGCGTGCGCAGAATTCTTGAGCCTCGTAGAGTTTTCGAAGGACAAAATCTTCATCACGACCATTCGTCGGCCCCGGTTACCGAGCATCATGACACTTCGGGCCACGCATCTATCGGCGCCGAAAGGGCGTCCGCCCAAACTGCGAGCGCCAGCCAGTCCATCGCTTTCATCGACACGGGCGTTTCCAATTGGCAGATGCTGGCGGATGCCCTGCCCTCGGGCACAAAAGTCATCAAGATCGCACCTGGATCAGATGCACTCAAACAGATCACGGATGTTATCTTAAAATCCGATAACCTCGATACCGTCAGCGTCATCTCTTACGGCAGTGAAGGGAAAATGTCCCTTGGCAGCGGCCTGGATAACGCTGCGCTCGAGGCGAATAAAGACCAGATCGCCTCGTGGTCGGGCCATTTCGCAAAGGACGGGCAAATACTTCTCTGGGCTTGCGATACAGGTGAGGGTTCTGCCGGGCAAAGCCTCGTCACGTCTTTGCACGACCTGACCCATACCGATGTCGCTGCAAGCTCCAATCCTATCGGCAGCAGCGCGGAAGGCGGGGACTGGACGCTCGAGAGTAAGAGTGGCGATTTTTCTGTTCACGACGTATTCGGCACCTCTGGCGTGTCCGCATACCAGACTGTTCTGGACCAGGCACAGCCTACAGTTGCCTTGTCTCACGAGGATGGCATCGTTCCCGTTGGCAGTACATTTGCGGAAACGATTTCGTTCTCCAATGCTGCAACGAATGCCGTCGGATACGGGCCTTATATCGCAGTCCTCGTGCCGAAAGATACGGGCCACAGCGCCTCACTGTCGTCTCTCACCTATCTCGGCAATGCGCTCAGCACCGATACGACAACAATCAGCAGCACCCTGGCAGGCCATCAAGGTCAGCTTGGTGTGCTCAATCCTTATGCTCGGGACGGCAGCGGGAATGCCATGTTTGTAGAGGCCCCCTCGGGTGCCTCCGCTGGTGATCAGCTTGTTTTCGCCAAACTACCCTTCGGTAGTTACTCTCCAGGCCAACCTGCCGCCCAGGTTCAAGCCAACTTTTCGGTCGACTCTTCAACGACAGTCGGCTCATCCATTCTGCCTGTATCGGCTTTTGGCGGCTTTTACCTGGGGCAGGATGCGCTGAATAATCCGTCTGTCGATGCACCGATTACGGGCACAGTCGTTTCTGACCCCCGCGATACTTCACTTGTGACCGTCAAGACGACCTCGAAAACGACGACGGCCACTGACAATTCCGAAACGGCGACAGGGTCGGACTTTCCGATCACCTACACCACGACGATCACGCCCGCCCCGGCGACAACATCCAACAATACGCCAATCACGAATTTCGAAACGACGATTACTCTGCCGTCGAATACGATCTATGTTCCGGGCTCACAAACGCCGCAGCTTGTCTATGCCGATGGTACGCCCGTCAACGGCGCCCAAGTAACCCTCGTCTCCAGCAATAATGGTTATGGGGCGACATTCAGCGTCAAAATTCCATCGCTCGACGCAAGCCACGCGCAGAACGGTGTCTCCAATGTTAGCGTTGCTTTGAAAGCCTATGTCCCCCAAAGCAATGCGGATGGGTCTTCGGTGCTAGGCAATTCGGGGGCATCCGCGAAAGTCGCGGCACCTACCGTCACCTATAGTGCCGATAACTGGCTCTCCGGCAATGGCAGCTCGATTGCGGTGTCAGGCAATGGTGACACAAGTGAAGCCGTCGTTACGGCGAAATCTGTCGCCCTACAAAACAGTGCCCAGGATATCACTACGAGTTCGCTCACAGGCACGGGCTACGTCCTGCCTAATGACACGATCCGATATACCGCAGCCATCCAGACATCTGACTATAACGCGCTTTCCAAGCCGGTTATCACCCAGACTATCGACGACGGTCAGACCATTGATCCCACCTCAAGCCCCGTTTTCACCTATTCTGTCAAAGGCGGTGCAACCCAGACCCTGAACCTCGGCACAATCACGAACGCATCCACCCAGACAATCAACGGCGATCTGGTGAATGTCAGTGGCAGCAACTCGCTCTGGTCCTTCATGCGGGACAGCCAGACAGGACGAACGACAGCGACCTTCAATGTCGGTGACGCAATCCAAAGTGGCATTCTTCCGGCCGGTGCGGTTGGAAGCCTGACCTATCAGGCGAGGGCCCTCACCCATTACTCGAACGGCACGACATCAACAGGCACCCTGCTCACCGAAGCCGACACATTAACCGGCTCGGATACAGTGCAGGGAGGCTATGCCAGTGCAGATGGCACACTTCCTTCAGGATCAGGGGCACAAATTGGCGACGGTGGTCAGACCGGCCTGAGCGTACCTGACGGCACTGCCACGATTCAGGTTGTCGCAGTCAATGGCGTTGCGGCATCGGCAAGTGCCATACGTCCCGGTGATCAGGTCACATATGCGCTCACCTACTCAATGCCGTCAGGCAACTATAACAGCCTGCACCTGACTTCGTACCTGCCACAGCAGGTCTATTCCACAACGGATCCTACGCAATCCGGGGGCACCTCCACACCGTACACCCAGTCAACCGACGGCAGCACCTACCCGCAGACCGGGCAATACTCCCTTGTTTCTGCTCCCACGGGTGTCAGCATAAGCGGAGCGCCCAGCGCGAATTCAGCAGCTAACAGCCTCGACTTCGGACTTTCGCAGTCGTCCAGCACGACTGGCCCTTCCGCCGTGAAAATCTATTTCACCACAACCGCTTCCAGCGCCCCTATGGCCGACGGTTTGCCTCTGACCAATATGGTTGAAGGCACGCTCACCAACGGCACGGGCAATTCTGTTGTTTCCCAGCAAATTGCTTCTGCCACCTTGTCTGAACCTGCACTTAACACCGTTACGGGTGTTGTTTCCGTCGTGGACGATTCAGGGAACGTCAAAACCCTCCCCTATACCAACCAAAGCTCGGGGGCGTCCGGGGATCCATCTGCTGTATTCAGTAAGGCTGGAACCACCGGCAGTCCATTCGTGAACGGTGCACCCACGACAGTCTCGGCAATCGACAATCTGGATATGAACAGCGTTGGGTCGAGCCCGGCGACTCAAATTGACGGTGGCGATACCTTGCGTATTGCGACGACGGTGCAGAACACCGGCACTTACAATGCCTATGATGTCTCTCTCTCCGGCGTACTCCCGGCAGGCGTCACGACGAGTGACATCAAGAATTTTCAGGTAATCGGCCGCGACTCCCAAGGGAACGAAACAAGCTATTCAGCAAGCGCAAATGATTATTTCAGCACCAGCGGCACACGTATAACGGCAGGGTCCAGCGGCTCCCCGGTGCTCTATGCCTCGGGTGACAGCGCTCACCGCGACATTCTGACAGTCATCTACGATATCGTTCTGCCCCAAACAGTGTCACTCGGCAAAACCCTCATCAACACCGGAACGGTAACGGCGTTCTCGAATCGTTCAGGGGGCGATAATTTCGTCTCCTCTTCCGGATCCGACCCGTCTGGGGACACACTGACCGACAATGCCAGCACCGTATTGGCACGCCCGACCATCACACTGACCACCACGCCCTACAACAGCCCGACCAACGACAAGGGGACCAATGTCGTACTGGGCGAAACGCGACACATCATAGCCAATGTCTCCATCCCCGAAGGGCAGATCGATAATGGCAGTTCGGATGTCAGCGTATCGGTTCCCCTGCCGGCGGGGATGATCATCGTCCCGAACTCGACCGTGACCGTGACCGATATCAATGGGCAAGCCACGCAGTACACAAGCAGCCAGGTTGCAAGCTCCGACGGCAAGACACTGACTTTCGATCTTGGAAAAACGATCAATAACACAACCAAGAATGCCAACGCGTCCCTGACAATCAATTTCGACGGGACTTTCCCGGACAAGCAGGACGGGATCAGCGCTGCGGCTGGAACGACTTACAACACAATTTCCAACCTTGCTTATAGCGGCGGACCTGTCAGTTCGAACACGATCGGTTTCACACAGATCGATCCCGACGTAACTGGCACGTTGACCAGTGATGGGGGTAATGCCCTCTATAGTGGTCAGATCGTCACTTACACTTACAAGCTTGCCAACTCGGGCGCATCGATCGCCGAGGATCTCACACAGATTCTCAATTTGAATAACCTTACCCTGGTTGCCGGCTCAGCCAAGGTCGTTTCAGGTACTGGCGTATCGATCGCCGAGGATACGACCAACAACACGCTGACGATTGGCGGCGCCAATAATACGCTCGCTGTCGGCGGAACCACCACATTCTCGTTCCAGGCAACAGTTAATCCAGGGCAAGCCGCAGGCACTGTCGATACCGTGACGACGCAGTACGGTTCCTACAACACCATGCCGTCGCAGAGTTCCACAGCAAGCGCGAATTCGACAACCGGACACTCTTTTGCCCTTTCGGCAAGCGTGTCGAACGCGGTCAACACCTATCAGAATCTGAAGCTGTCGATTGTCGGCGAGTCCAACGGCAATCAGGCCAGCGAGACATCGCCCCAGACGAGTGTGACCACGCCAATCGGCGATATCGTGCGGCTCAAGGGTTCCGTGGATATTCCCAAGGGATCGAACAACGTTACCCTTACGGTGGCCATCCCTGCCGGAGTGACCATCCCAGCAGATAATCTTTCTGCTCTTTATGGCGATATGAGGATTGCCCTCCTCAGTTCCTCAGGACAGCTCAAATCGTCGACGCTCGATCCTGATGGCACGAATAATCAGATCCAGATCAAGGAAAATGGTTCGCGCACCGATCCCGCCACGGTCACACCATTAGCTCAGGTGAGCGCCAATTTTGCGAACGCCAACATCACGTTCGCGAACAACAAGCTCACCATCAATCTGGGGACTGTATCGAACGACGATAGCAATACGATCGCCAATCAGGTTGTCTTCGAATTCAACGGGATCATTGCCAATTCTTCGGCTAACAAGGCGACAAGCAATACGGTCAATCGTGAAACCCTGTCAGTCGGTGGCAAGACATCCACAGCGGTAAGCCAGACAGTCGTCGAACCGAAAATCACGATGACACAGGTCCAGACGGGGTTTGATACGGCGACGTCTACGGCAACCTATACTGTGACCCTGACCAATAGTGGCACTAGCCCTGCCTATCGCGTAGTCGTGAATGACCCTCTGGGCACCAATACGAGCTATGTTAACGGAAGTTATAGCGGCTCATCTGCCAATACGGTGACTTCCGACAGTGCAGGGCTCCACATCGCATTGCCGAACCTGGGCAATGCGACCAACGCAAGAACCACCAGCTTCACTTATCAGGTCAAGATGAATGACCCGACTCAGCCCTCAGCAACCCATACATCGACGGTTACCTATGAGGGGCTGATTAGCGCCTCGCCGCAAACACTCGATAACACAACCGGTGCGTCTCGCAGCGCTGCAACCGGCGGTCGAACCGGGGTAAGCCCATCCGATGTCAACAACTACATCGACGACGAAAGCGTCGGCCTGTCCGTCGTTTCCGGCCAGCTTTTCCAGGCCCTAGGCATTAAGGGAGCGGTGCCGAGCTATGATAGCCGCCTCGATACTCCACTTGCCAATGTCACTGTGACTGCGACCGCAGGCGCAGTTACCGAAACGACCCAGACCGACGCTAACGGGAATTTCAGATTTTATGGTCTCCCTAATGGCACGGTCACGATTACTGCCCCCCAGACCGCTGGCAACGCGACATCAAGTGGCAATCTGCCCGCTTATGAAACCAATATCTATGTGACCTCTGGCACTGCCGGATCGGCGACTTCACAGCAGACGGCGAATGGCGGCACATTGCCGGATGTGGAGATCGTCTATCGTCTGCCCGACCAGGCACCGGTTATCTCAGGTGCGGATCAAAGCACGGTTCTGACCCAGAATGCGGGTACCCCCGGCTCACTTTTCCATACGGCGACAGGGGCCACTTCTGCTGTCGCTGTATCGGATGCCGAACTCGACAAGCTGATCGCCGCGGACCCCACCACCTATAGCTATGGCGGCAGTGTCCTCACGATTCAGCGTTATAGCGACAGTACGCCTGCCCCGGTCGCGAGCGATGTCTTCGGTGGCCAGAATGGGCTTTCTCTGTCCAACGGCAATGTGACCCTCTCGGGGACGCAAATCGGTACCTACACACTGAAGAATGGTGCGCTGGCGCTGACCTTCGCGTCGCAGACGACAAGCCAGACCGTGACGTCGGTCCTGCGCAATCTCACTTATACAAATCTGACCACCACGAGCGATCAGGTCCAGACCAAGCTGGGTATCACGATCGACGATCACAACAACACGACTGATAATGCGCAAGGGACAGGCGGCAAGCAGACAAGCACCCCCGTTTTCACGTATTTCAACACTGTAGCTACTCAGACCAGTGCGGTCACATTTAACGAGCCGAACAACAGCGATCCGTCCGCTGTCGCGAGCCGGCTGGCACTACCTTCTCTCTCAGGTAACGCCACCATCAGCCAGATCGCTCTGGCGATCACCGGCAATCCGGCCTTCGGACAAGACCAGCTGGTGTTCACGGGCAATGCCAACACCGGCAATATTACCGGCGCCTTCGACGCCACACGTGACACCCTCACCCTGTCTTCTGCAGGCGGAACCGCCACCCAGGCGCAGTGGAACAGCGCGGTGGCCGCGCTCAGCTATTATGACAGCAGCGACACACCCTCGACAGCCACACGCACGCTGACCCGCACGACCACGCTCACCAATGGCAATATCCTGACTCAGATCGGGGCTGTGACGGTGGCAGTGGTCGCTCATGACGACTCACCGGTGCTCGATATCACCAAGCCTGTCGCGCTCGTCTCGGTAAGCGAGGATCAATCGGCCACGCCGGGCATCCCGACCGGCGCTGTGGGGACGCTCGTTTCAGCCCTGATCAACGCGCAGACTGTCTCCGATCCCGACGCGAACAATACGCATGACGGGGCAGCCAGCGCGCTTCTAGGCATGGTGGTGACGAATGCGAGCACCCAGTTCGGCAATTGGTATTATACTACTGATAACGGGGCCCATTGGCAGGCCTTCAATACGACTGAGACCAATACCGTCTCGAGCACTAAAGGTCTGTTTCTCGTAGCGGATGCGCAGACCCGCGTGGCCTTCGTGCCCACCACCCAGAACTTCAATGGCAGCATTCCCAATGCGCTCGCCTACCGCGCGTGGGACCAGTACGATGCCCATGCCAATGGCAGCATCGCCTCCCTGCCCACAGGTGGCAGCTTTGGTTCCGGAACGGACGCTGCCGCTTCGTATTCCTCGGCAGTTCAGACTTTGCCCCAGACGGTTATCGCGCTGAATAACGCGCCGGTTGCCGGCGGCACGACGTCGCTTGGCGGTGGCACCGAAGACCAGGCATCGCCGGTCAAGAGCGTCGCACAATTGTTCGGTGCCAATTTCGACGACAAGGCGGACGCCCAGCAAACGACCAGCAACCCGACCGGCTCGGTCGCAAATACCTTAGCCGGTGTCGCGCTCGTTTCGAACCCGACGCCCGCCAGTGAAGGACACTGGTCCTACTCGACCGATGGTGGAAAACGCTGGATCTCGATCCCGACCAATCTGAGCGAGACCAACGCGCTGATCCTAGGTAGCAATGTCCTGCTGACCTATCAGGCCGCGCCGGATTTCAACGGTGCCCCCGCGCCGCTGAATGCCCATCTGATCGACAGCTCCACGCAGATCCCGGTCTATGGGGTTGTTACAGGCCAGACGCTCTCTGGCTCGACTGTCGCGCAGTCGAGCATCGACATCAGCGCCAATCAGGGCGGTGACAGCGCGATCTCGACGGGAACGGTCCCGCTGAGCACGACGGTAGCCGCCGTCAATGATGCGCCTGTGGTTATCGGCACCGCCGTTCTGACCAACGGGACTGAAGACACAGGCCCGGCAGCCACGGGGCAGACGATCGGGTCGCTCTTCGATACGAAATTCAGCGACGCTGCCGATCAGCAGCAGACCGCGGCCAATCCCACAGGATCGGTCGCCAATACGCTCGCTGGTATCGCTATCACCGCGAACACAACCCCCGCCTTCGAAGGGCAGTGGGTCTATTCAACGGATAATGGAAAGACATGGCAGTCTGTTGGCAGCGTTTCTGATAGTAGCGCCCTCGTGCTGAGCCGGGATGTCCTCCTTTCGTTCTCGCCTGCACCCAACTTCAATGGCCAGCCCGCGCCTCTCGGGGAACGTCTGATCGACAGCTCCGCCGTCCCGGTCTTCGGCACCACAACAGGCGCCATGATCGCCCAGGGTGGTATCGTACAGCAGGGCGTGGATGTGACAAGCAATGGCGGCACCACAGCCGTTTCCGCCAACCAATCCTCGCTCGGCGTCACCGTGGCCCCCGTCAATGACGCGCCGGTTGCGTCACAACAACCCGCCAGCCTGCCCCCCTCAACCGAAAACGGTCCAGTCGTTTCCGAGAGCGTCCTGACGCTGTTTAGCGATAATTTCAGCGACAGCGCAGACCAGCAGCAGAGCACGGCCAATCCCACCGGATCCGTCGCGAACGTCCTCGCCGGTATCGCCATTACCGGCAACACTACCCCAGCCGCCGAGGGCGCGTGGCGCTATTCCACCGATGGTGGACAGAGCTGGACTGCGATCGGCACGGTCTCGACCCAGTCAGCCCTCGTCTTGAATGCCAACGCGCTGCTGACCTTCACACCGGCAAAGAACTTCAATGGCGTCCCTGCGCCGCTCACCGCGCATCTGATCGACAGCTCCACCGTACCGGTCTTTGGCACCACCACGGGTGCCATGATCGCTCAGGGCGGCATCGCCCAGCAGGGTGTGGACGTCACCAGCAATGGCGGCACCACGGCCCTCTCC
>Ga0157363_1000238_pt1 | contig 43036 bp, 41 predicted proteins | sample AttsexASBM1_FD_111477 | JGI IMG/M metagenome (GOLD analysis project Ga0157363, IMG submission 111477) | Fungus gardens microbial communities from leaf cutter ant in Ribeirão Preto, State of São Paulo, Brazil - Atta sexdens ASBM1 | ecosystem: Host-associated > Fungi > Mycelium > Unclassified ... | reverse complement strand
TTACAGGGGCTCACCAGCAAACTCGATTATCTGAAACAGCTGGGGGTGAATGCACTCTGGATAAGTTCACCGCTGGAACAAATTCATGGCTGGATTGGTGGTGGGACCAAAGGAGATTTTCCGCATTATGCCTATCATGGCTATTATACGCTGGACTGGACCCGACTGGATGCCAATATGGGAACAGGGGCCGATCTGAAGGCACTGGTTGATGCTGCTCATCAGCGGGGGATCCGGATTCTGTTTGATGTGGTACTTAATCACACCGGCTATGCCACTCTCGCAGACATGCAGCAGTTTGGTTTCGGGTCACTCTATCTGTCGCCAGAACAGCAACGTCAGGTATTAGGAAAAAACTGGACAGACTGGCGGCCGGGTAAGGGTCAGACCTGGCACAGTTATAATGACTATATCAACTTTTCGGATAAAGCCGGCTGGGACCGCTGGTGGGGCAAGCCGTGGGTCAGAAGTGATATCGGGGACTACGATTCGCCTGGCTATGATGATTTGACCATGTCACTGGCCTTTTTACCCGATCTGAAAACGGAATCACCACAAGCGGTCAGTGTCCCCTGGTTTTTGCAGCATAAACCGGATAGCGGAGCAAAAACGATAGCGGGATATACGGTGCGTGATTATCTGACCCACTGGCTCAGCCAATGGGTGAGGGACTACGGCATTGACGGATTCCGGGTAGACACCGCCAAACATGTGGAAGGCGCCACGCTCAGGCAGCTCAAGCAACAGGCGACCACCGCACTGGCCGCATGGAAACAGCAACATCCTGCGGAAAAAATTGACGATTCTGCCTTTTGGATGGTGGGAGAAGCCTGGGGGCATGGTGTGATGCGCAGTAGCTACTACGACAATGGTTTTGATGCGATGATCAATTTTGATTATCAGCAACAGGCCGCCGACGCGGTCAACTGCCTTGCGCAAATCGACCCTGTCTGGCAACAAATGGCCGGTAAGTTACAAAATTTCGATGTCATGAGTTATCTGTCGTCGCATGATACGCGTTTGTTCCGTGAAGGTGGGCAACGGGCCGCAGAATTGCTGCTGCTGACCCCCGGCACAGTGCAACTTTTTTATGGCGATGAGACGGCCAGACCTTTTGGTCCGACCGGTTCTGATCCGTTACAAGGTACCCGTTCGCAGATGAACTGGCAGGATGTGCAGGGGAAAAGTGCGGCAACACTGGCGCACTGGCAAAAAATCAGTCAGTTCCGTGCGCGGCATCCGGCCATTGGTGCGGGCACCCAGACCACGCTCCCTTTGAAACAGGGATACGGCTTTACCCGCCAGCTTGGAGAGGACAAAGTGATGGTGGTATGGGCCGGACAGCAGTAACCTGAATAACCCGCGGCGGGATGTTTCGCCGCGGGTCACTGTTCTACAGGGCGTCCGGCAGGCAGGTGAGTGGATCGAGCCCGGCCTCGCGCAGAAATCCGCACAGGGCAATTAACGGCAGACCGACCAGAGTGTTCGGGTCACGTCCCTGTAATGATTCGAACAGAGTAATCCCCAATCCTTCAGACTTAAAACTCCCTGCGCAGTTAAGGGGTTGCTCTCTGGCTATATAGGCCTCAATTTCTTCATCGCGCAGATCACGAAAGGTGACCTGGTAGGTTTCGCAGCATTGCCAGAACTGGTGACGGCGGGCACAGTAGAGCGCCAGTCCGGTATAAAAAGTCACACACTGGCCACTGGCGGCACGCAGCTGCTCATGAGCCCTGGCTGCGGTATGGGGTTTACCTAAAAAAGTGCCATTCAGGACGCCTGCCTGATCGGAACCAATAATCAGACTCTGTGGCGCACTGTCTGCCAGAGCCAGCGCTTTTTGTTGCGCCAGTCGGACCACCAGTTGTCCGGCCGTTTCTCCTTGCAGTGGCGACTCGTCAATGTCTGGAGAAGCGCAGGTAAAAGGCAGGCCGAGTTTAGCCAGCAAAGCCTGACGAAACGGGGAGGATGAAGCGAGTAGCAGGGGTTGTTTCATATTTTTTTCATAATCTGTAGCGAATTAGACTCAGTCATTTTAAACTAACGCCCGCTACAGATGCGAATATTGGGTGAAAGATGCCGTAATGCGGCCTTTTTCTTTGACTCTATGACATTACAAAGTTAATATGCGCGCCCTATGCAAAAGGTAAAATTACCCCTGACACTGGATCTGCTGCGTTCTGCTCAGAAGCGCCTTGATTATCACGGCGTGTATACTCCTGAAATTACGGAACGTATTGCGGCTTCGGTTGTGAGTGTGGACAGTGATGTAGAATGTAACATGTCGTTTGCAATCGACGAACAGCGCCTTGCGGTGCTGCAGGGGACGGCCAGTGTACAGGTCACCCTGAGTTGTCAGCGTTGCAACCAACCTTTTCCACATGCTGTGCACGTAAGCTATACCTTCAGTCCTGTGCGTAATGACGAACAGGCGGAGGCGTTACCGGAAGGTTACGAGCCAGTTGAAGTCGATGAGTATGGCGAAGTCGATTTGCTTGCGGTAATTGAGGATGAAATTATCCTCGCATTGCCAGTCGTTCCGGTGCATGATTCTGAACACTGTGAAGTGTCCGACGCGGATATGGTCTTTGGTGAACTGCCTGCAGAGGCTGAGAAACCAAACCCGTTTGCCGTATTAGCCAGTTTAAAGCGTAAGTAATAGGAGTAAGGTCCATGGCCGTACAACAGAATAAACCCACCCGTTCTAAGCGTGGTATGCGCCGTTCGCACGATGCGCTGACCACTACCACTCTGTCAGTAGATAAAGTTTCAGGCGAAACTCATCTGCGTCACCACATGACTGCCGACGGTTACTACCGTGGTCGTAAGGTCATCACTAAGTAATTTCTTGCTGCGACGCAAGGCGTTACTTTGACACGTTTGACCCTGGCAGTTGATGCTATGGGCGGGGATTTCGGTCCTCCCGTGACGGTGCCTGCTGCATTGCAGGCACTGGCCTCTCACTCGCAACTTGAACTTCTTTTAGTCGGTTTTCCCGACGAAATTCAGCCATTACTCGCCAGAGCAGATTCCTCGGTACATCAGCGGGTGACGATAGTCCCTGCCGAGTCTGTTATTGCCAGTGATGCCGCTCCCCCGGGGGCGATTCGTCACAGTCACGGCTCTTCGATGCGTATCGCGCTGGAGTTGTTGAAAGAGGGACGAGCATCAGCCTGTGTCAGCGCCGGAAATACCGGGGCACTGATGGGGCTGTCGACGTTATTGTTACGCCCGGCCGAGGGAATTCGCCGCCCGGCATTAGTGACAGTGGTGCCACATGTTCATCGTGGCCACACTGTGTTACTGGATTTAGGAGCTAATGCCAGTGCTGACAGCACGATGTTAGTACAGTTTGCGGTGATGGGTGCGGTTATGGCCGAGGAAGTGCTGGGAATACCGGCGCCCCGTGTCGCTTTACTCAATATTGGTCAGGAAGCCTGCAAAGGTCCGGAGCATATCCGAAATGCTGCGGTTACACTAAAACAGATGGAACAGTTAAACTATGTTGGTTTTCTTGAAGGTAGTGAATTACTGACCGGTAAGACAGATGTATTAGTTTGTGATGGCTTCGCAGGAAATGTCTCATTAAAAACCATGGAAGGGGTTATAAAAACATTTCTGAACCTGATGACAGGCACGGAACAGACAAAGAAGCGATCATGGTGGCGTCACCTGGTTGTTCGCAGTATGAAGGGACGTCTGATGAAGCGTTTTGGTGAAATCGACCCCGATCAGTATAACGGTGCATTCCTGTTGGGATTGCCCGGGATTGTTATTAAGAGTCATGGTGCCGCAAGTGAGCGAGCCTTTGCAGTAGCCATCGAACACGCAATTCAGGCGGTAATCCATAATATCCCTGAAAAAATTTCGGTTCGGCTTGATACAGTACTAGCCAGGAGTGACATAGCCTAGATGTTTAGCAAAATTATTGGTACCGGCAGCTATCTGCCAGAACAGGTCCGCACCAATGCAGACCTGGAAAAAATGGTAGACACTTCCGACGAGTGGATTGTCACCCGTACAGGTATTCATGAGCGGCGTATTGCGGCTGCCCACGAAACCGTTGCTACTATGGGATTCACTGCAGCGACAAACGCTCTGGAAATGGCAGGAATTACCGCCAATGACATTGGTCTGATTATCGTCGCCACCACCTCTTCCTCACATGCATTCCCGAGTTCAGCATGTATGATCCAGCAGCAACTGGGAATAAAAGACTGCCCGGCGTTTGACCTGGCGGCGGCCTGTGCCGGATTTACCTATGCCCTGAGCGTGGCTGACCAGTACGTGAAAAGCGGTGCTGTCAAAAATGCGCTGGTGATTGGTTCAGATACGCTGTCACGCACACTGGATCCTAACGATCGCGGTACCATCATTTTATTTGGTGATGGCGCCGGTGCTGTGGTGTTGAGTCAGAGCGAGCAACCTGGCATTATCTCCACCCACCTGCATGCTGATGGTAATTATGGTCAGTTGCTGACGCTGGCCTATCAGGATCGGGAGCATCAGGAAACCCCTTCTTACGTCACTATGGCCGGTAACGAAGTGTTCAAGGTTGCGGTGACCGAACTGGCACATATTGTGGATGAAACCCTGACGGCGAATAATATCGATCGCCAGGAACTGGACTGGCTGGTGCCTCATCAGGCCAATTTACGCATCATCAGTGCCACCGCCAAAAAACTGGGCATGGGGATGGATAAAGTGGTTGTCACCCTTGACCGTCACGGGAATACTTCAGCGGCATCAGTGCCGACCGCACTGGATGAAGCGGTACGTGATGGCCGTATTCAACAAGGACAGTTAGTATTGCTGGAAGCTTTCGGCGGTGGTTTTACCTGGGGCTCAGCGTTAGTCCGTTTTTGATTGACAGGAACTGAAAATGACACAATTTGCAATCGTATTCCCTGGTCAGGGTTCACAGACTGTAGGCATGCTGGCTGAACTGGCGGCGCAATTCCCGTTAGTCGAAGAAACTTTTGCCGAAGCCTCTGCTGCACTGGGTTATGACTTATGGCAATTGGTCCAGCAGGGACCTGCAGAAGAACTAAATAAAACCTGGCAGACTCAGCCGGCATTACTGGCAGCGTCGGTGGCTATTTACCGTGTCTGGTTAGCGCAAGGGGGGAAACAACCCGCATTGCTGGCCGGCCATAGCCTGGGTGAATATTCTGCACTGGTCTGTGCCGGAGTTCTGGATTTTGCAGATGCAGTACGTCTGGTTGAACTACGCGGCAAGTTAATGCAGGAAGCGGTGCCGGAAGGTACCGGAGCGATGCAGGCCATTATTGGTCTGGATGATGCAGCTATCCGCCAGGCATGTGAAGAAAGTGCTCAGGGGCAGGTGGTCTCTCCGGTGAACTTTAATTCTCCGGGCCAGGTGGTTATCGCCGGTAATAAAGAAGCGGTAGAACGCGCGGGGGCCGCCTGTAAAGCCGCCGGTGCAAAACGTGCGCTCCCTCTGCCCGTCAGTGTACCTTCACACTGTGCACTGATGAAACCGGCTGCAGAAAAACTGGCTGTCGCGCTGGAAAAACTAACCTTCAATGCTCCGCAGGTGCCGGTGGTTAACAACGTAGATGTGAAATGTGAACATACACCAGCCGCGATCCGCGATGCGCTGGTCCGCCAGTTATACAGTCCGGTCCGCTGGACCGAAAGTGTTGAACTTATTGCTTCCCGGGGCGTCAGCCAGTTAGTGGAAGCCGGACCTGGTAAAGTTTTGACCGGGTTAACAAAACGCATTGCAGATTCATTGACTGCGGTAGCAGTGAATGATCCGGCATCTTTAAATGCGGCCCTGACACAAGAATAAGAGGATAATCATGGACTTCAATGGTAAAATCGCCCTGGTGACGGGTGCGAGCCGCGGGATTGGCAAAGCCATCGCCGAAAAACTGGCCGCGCATGGCGCGACTGTTATCGGTACGGCGACCAGCGACAGAGGGGCTGATGATATCAGCACTTACCTGGGCACCTCAGGTAAGGGTATGACCCTGAATGTGACCGATGCCGATTCTGTGGAAACAGTTTTAAAAAACATCCGTGCAGAATTTGGCGAAATTGATATTTTGGTGAATAATGCCGGAGTTACCCGTGATAATCTGCTGATGCGTATGAAAGATGACGAATGGCAGGATATCCTGGACACCAACCTGACCTCTGTGTTCAGGCTGTCCAAAGCAGTATTGCGTGCTATGATGAAAAAACGCAGCGGAAGAATCATTACCATTGGTTCAGTTGTTGGAACAATGGGTAATGCGGGCCAGGCAAACTATGCAGCAGCAAAAGCAGGTTTGATTGGTTTTAGCAAATCACTGGCGCGCGAAGTTGCGTCACGTGGTATTACTGTAAACGTTGTGGCTCCGGGCTTTATTGAGACGGACATGACGCGAGCACTTAATGAAGAGCAACGTGCCGGTATATTGGCAGAAGTCCCCGCGGGTCGTCTGGGTGGCCCCGGAGATATTGCCAATGCAGTCGCATTTTTGTCCTCAGATGAGGCGGGTTACATCACTGGTGAAACCCTTCATGTGAATGGCGGGATGTACATGGTCTGATAACTGCGAAATTTATTTGCTTTTTTTGTGCAATAAAACGCAAAATAGGGCAAATCGTGGTTTGACCAGACCGGTTTTAGTTGCATCTTTTTCAACATTTTATACACTACGAAAACCGTCGCGAAAGCGAGTTTTGATAGGAAATTAAATAGTATGAGCGATATCGAACAACGCGTTAAGAAAATCATTGCTGAGCAGCTGGGTGTTAAAGAAGATGAAGTGACTAACTCTGCTTCTTTCGTAGAAGACCTGGGTGCCGATTCTCTTGACACCGTTGAGCTGGTGATGGCTCTGGAAGAAGAGTTTGATACTGAGATTCCAGACGAAGAAGCTGAAAAAATCACTACCGTTCAGGCAGCGATCGACTACATCAATAGCCATCAGGGCTAATGAACATCATCAGGCGGTCATTCGACCGCCTGAGTTTTATGTCCGCCCCCTTAGTGTTGTTTTTTTCCCCCTCTTTGGAGGACAAACGTGTCTAAGCGTCGTGTAGTTGTGACTGGTCTTGGCATGCTGTCTCCTGTCGGCAATACCGTAGAGTCTACCTGGAGTGCTCTCCTTGCCGGTCAGAGCGGCATCAGCATGATTGACCACTTTGATACCAGTGCCTATGCAACCCGTTTTGCTGGTCTGGTCAAAGATTTTAATTGTGACGATATCATTTCGCGTAAAGAACAACGCAAAATGGATATCTTCATTCAGTATGGAATTGCGGCGGGCGTTCAGGCAATGCAGGACTCAGGTCTGGTTGTTACTGAAGAGAATGCTACGCGCATCGGAGCGGCTATTGGTTCCGGTATCGGTGGCCTGGGGTTAATTGAAGAGAACCACTCTTCACTCACCAATGGCGGCCCGCGTAAAATTAGTCCGTTTTTTGTGCCATCCACCATTGTTAATATGGTGGCAGGACATCTGACCATTATGTATGGCATCAAAGGTCCGAGTATCAGTATTGCGACTGCCTGTACTTCAGGAGTTCACAATATTGGTCATGCGGCCCGGATGATTGCTTATGACGATGCGGATGTCATGCTGGCCGGGGGTGCCGAAAAAGCCAGTACTCCATTAGGTGTCGGTGGTTTTGGTGCCGCACGGGCGCTTTCGACCCGAAACGATGATCCACAGGGCGCCAGCCGTCCATGGGATAAAGATCGTGACGGTTTTGTACTTGGAGATGGTGCCGGAATTCTGGTACTGGAAGAGTATGAACATGCGAAAAAGCGTGGCGCAAAAATTTATGCCGAAATTGTTGGTTTCGGGATGAGTAGCGATGCCTATCATATGACATCTCCGCCGGAAGACGGCGCAGGGGCTGCACTGGCTATGGCTAATGCCCTGCGTGATTCAGGCTTGTCAGTTGAACAGATTGGTTATATCAATGCCCACGGAACATCTACCCCGGCGGGGGATAAAGCCGAGGCGCAGGCCGTGAAATCAATTTTTGGTTCGGTTGCAGATAAAGTGATGGTCAGTTCGACGAAGTCGATGACAGGTCATTTGCTGGGTGCGGCTGGTGCAATAGAGTCGATTTTTTCGATTCTTGCGCTGCGTGATCAGGCCGTTCCCCCGACCATAAATCTGGATAATCCGGACGAAGGTTGTGATCTGGACTTTGTTCCTCATACTGCCCGCCAGGTCAGTGGAATGGAATACACACTGTGTAATTCATTCGGATTCGGCGGTACTAACGGTTCGGTAATTTTCCGTAAAATCTGATCCGTCTGTTAACCTGTCAGGCCCGCTTTGCGGGCCTTTTTTTTGCCTTTGGCGCTTTCGGTTATTAACCTGAGTGACCAGGCTGCAAGGAGAAAACCGTGATACTGGTTGACGGAACTGAAACCGATAATATTTCTGTGACTGACCGGGGGTTACAATTCGGTGATGGCTGTTTTACAACTGCTTTGGTATTAAATGGCCAGGTTGTCAGAATCAATGATCACTTGCTACGTCTACAGGAAGCCTGCCTCAGGCTGGCAATTCCATTCAGCGACTGGTCTGTAACTGAGCAGGAAATGCAACGTCTGGCGGCAGGCCATTCGCGGGGTGTGGTAAAAGTTCTCATCAGCCGTGGGTCCGGTGGTCGTGGCTACGCCGTGAGTGGTTGCGACCACCCACGGCGTATTATCAGCGTCTCAGCTTATCCTGTGCACTACACGCAGTGGCGGGAACAGGGAATACGACTGGCAACATCGCCTGTCCGACTGGGGCTGAATCCGGCCCTGGCGGGGATCAAGCACCTTAACCGGCTGGAACAGGTACTTATTCGCCAGTTTATAGACAGTGTCGGAGTTGATGAGGCATTGGTGCTGGATTACCACGGTCGGATTGTCGAATGTTGCAGCGCCAATATATTTTGGCGCTGTGGTGAGGAAATATTGACCCCACGACTGGACGAAGCAGGTGTGGACGGTACAATGCGGCGTTATCTTATTCGTCTGCTGACAGCGCAAGGATATGCTGTGCAACAGGTAGCCGCAGATGCCAGCGTTTTACAGGCGGCTGATGAAGTGTTTATTTGCAACTCATTAATGCCGGTTGTGCCTGTCATCAGTATTGATGGTCGGGACTATGCTCCCGGCAGGCTGACACGCAAACTTTCAGAAACAGGGAATACACCAGGGTAAGCATGCAAAAAAAAATAAAATCGACACTGGCTACAGTGATTATTGTAGGAGCAATAGTTGGCGGTGGTATCTGGAAAACCCGGCAATTTGCCGGCTCGCCGTTATTAATCACAGGGCAGACGATTTATACCCTACCGGCAGGGACCGGGCGGGTCGCTTTGGAACAACAACTTGAACAACAGAAAATTATTCCTGAAAGCTTCTGGTTCAGTTGGCTGCTTAAGGCCGAACCTGAACTGGCTCAATTCAAGGCTGGAACATATCGGCTGGAACCCGGAATGACGGTCAGGGGTTTACTGCAATTGCTCGCCAGTGGTAAAGAAGCTCAGTTTCCGGTACGTTTTATTGACGGTCAGCGCCTGAGTGAGTGGCTGAAGACATTGCGGGATGCACCTTATCTGAAACACCAACTGCCGGATGACCAGTTATCAACGGTTGCCAAAGCACTGAAATTACCTTCCGCTGATCCTGAAGGCTGGTTCTACCCGGATACCTATCTTTATACTGCTCATATGAGTGATATTGCATTGCTGACTCAGGCCCATCAGCGCATGGAAAAACTGGTGGATCAGGTATGGGCGCAACGTGCCCCGGGCCTGCCCTATACTGACAAAAACCAGTTGGTCACCATGGCTTCGATAATCGAAAAAGAGACGGCCCTCAGTGATGAACGTGAAAAAATTGCCTCAGTGTTTGTCAACCGGCTACGGATGGGCATGAAACTGCAAACCGACCCGACGGTGATCTACGGGATGGGCGATAACTATCATGGCGTTTTGACCCGCAAGGACCTTGAAACCCCCACGGCGTATAACACCTATGTCATTCCGGGTCTGCCCCCGGGACCGATAGCGATTCCGGGCAAAGCCTCACTGGAAGCGGCTGCACATCCGCTAACCACGAATTACCTTTATTTTGTCGCCAATGGCAGTGGGGGACACACGTTTTCTACTAATCTCGCCAGCCACAACCGGGCAGTTCAGGCCTGGCGAACACTGGAAGATAAACAGGCCACGGCTTCGCCAGCACCGATGGCTGAAAAAAGTGCCACAGATAAAACTGAGCCACAGAGTGCCGGCGACGGGAAATCATTAACTTCCGGGACAACCCGTGATAACGTTTCTGCCGGCAGCGATCCTCAGAAAACTACGTCCGCGGATGACAGTCGGCAAACCGATTCCCCGCCGGCGGCTGGACAGGATAAGAAAACTATAAATGAAAAATAAATTTATTGTTATTGAAGGGCTTGAAGGCGCAGGGAAAACTTCGGCCCGCGATTTATTGTTGGAAATACTTGCACAACACGGTATTACGGATGTGGTGCTGACCCGGGAACCGGGCGGTACGCCGTTAGCCGAACAATTGCGTACTCTGATTAAGCAGGGTGTCAGTGATGAACCGGTGACCGATAAAGCGGAATTACTGATGCTTTACGCGGCAAGGGTTCAACTGGTGGAAAATATTATTAAACCGGCGCTCCGTCGGGGGGCATGGGTGGTAGGCGATCGCCATGATCTTTCTTCCCGTGCCTATCAGGGCGGAGGACGTGGGTTCGATCAGCAACTGATGGATACACTGCGTCAGGCGGTACTGGGCGATTTTAAACCGGATCTGACTCTGTACCTGGACGTGACCCCGGAAATTGGTTTACAACGTGCCCGCAGCCGTGGCGAACTGGATCGTATCGAACAAGAGTCACTGGATTTTTTCCGTCGTACCCGGGCTCGGTACCTCGAAATTGCAGCCACCGATCCGACGATTCGTACCATTGATGCTAATGGCACGCCGCAACAGGTCAGAGCGGCATTAACCGAAACCCTCACCCACTGGCTGACGGAAAACTGCTGATGCAATGGTACCCGTGGCTTAATGCCTCTTATAAACATATTATCAGTCAGCATCAGGCCGGCAGGGCACATCACGCCCTGTTAGTTCAGTCTTTGCCCGGAATGGGGGACAGCGCTCTGGTCTGGGGAGTGTCGCGCTGGCTGATGTGTACCCAGCCGACAGGAATGAAGAGCTGTGGTGAGTGTCATGGTTGCCAGTTAATGGCTGCATATAATCACCCCGACTGGTATTCCCTGACCGCAGAGAAAGGTAAATCTTCGATCGGTGTTGATGCCATACGGCAGGTCACCGATAAACTGTATCATTTTGCCCAGCAAGGTGGGGCTAAAGTCATCCATATCCCTGTGGCAGAACAGTTAACCGAAGCGGCAGCTAACGCATTGCTGAAAACACTTGAAGAGCCCCCGGCGAATTGCTGGTTCTTTCTCAGCACCCATCAGCCCTCTGCCTTACCCGCAACCTTACGCAGCCGTTGTATGACACTGCACCTGACGGTCCCCGCAGAGCAGCAGAGTCTGCACTGGCTGGCAGGACAGACGACTCAGCAGGAGTCTGATACACTGACCGCTCTCCGTCTGGCGGGGGGCGCTCCGGCGGCAGCGCTGGAGATGCTGACCGGCAGTCAGTGGCAACAGCGCAACAAACTGTGCCAGGTGCTGATTGAGTCACTACCGGATAACACCCTGGCGCTGCTTCCGTTACTCAGTCAGGATGATGTGGCTTTGCGTATACACTGGCTGATGGCCTTGCTGCTGGACGCGGTCAAGTATCATCAGCAGAACCTGCGCTGGATGACCAATATCGATCAACAACCGTTGGTCGCAAAACTGGCTGCCCTGATGCCGGTGGCTGTACTGCATCATAGCCTGAGCCTGTGGATGCAATGCCGTCATCATATTCTTGAAACCCCATCCGTAAATCATGAATTGTTAGTCACTGAAGCTCTGCTGGACTGGGAACAGTCCTTTCATGCAGGCTGAAAGGCGTTAAATAAGTAAGAGAGCAGATTATGTTTTTAGTCGATTCCCATTGTCATCTTGATTGTCTGGATTATGAAAAGGAACACAGCAATCTGGACGATGTGATCAGTAAGGCTGCCGGGCAGGATGTCCGTTTTATGCTGGCTGTGGCAACCACCCTGCAGGGATTCACCGGACTGAAAGCGCTGGTCAGTCAACGGCCGGAAATCGCGCTGTCATGCGGGGTGCACCCGCTGAATATGGAACAACCGTACCAGCAGGAGACCTTGTTGCAGCTGGCTGCTGACCCACAGGTGGTGGCACTGGGTGAAACCGGTCTGGATTATTTTTACCAGAAGGAAGTTGAACAGCAGCGGGAACAACAGCTCTCGTTTCGTCAGCACATTCGGGTCGGACGGCAACTGAATAAACCGGTGATTGTCCATACCCGTGATGCCAGGGAAGATACACTGGCGTTACTGCGTGAAGAGAAAGCAGAAGAGTGTGGCGGTGTGCTGCATTGTTTTACTGAAGACAAACAGACAGCGGCACAACTGCTGGATATAGGCTTTTATATTTCGTTCTCCGGAATGGTTACTTTCCGTAATGCAGAGCAGATTCGTGAAGCTGCCCGCTATATCCCACTGGACAGAATCCTTGTGGAAACCGACTCTCCGTATCTGGCCCCTGTACCACACCGCGGTAAACCCAACCAGCCGGCGTATACCCGCGACGTGGCAGAGTATATGGCGGAACTGAAAGGGGTGGATATCGATACCCTGGCACGGCAGACAACTGAAAACTTTTCACGCCTGTTCCATATTCCGATGGACAGATTGGGGGCCTGAGTCTGGCCGCTACGGGGCCTGTCCTGCCCGGTGAATGAGAAAGAAAAATCTGCCGGTCCCCGGATTGCTGACTAAGCTTGTCTGTGCAGGGTGAGCAGAATTCGCGCGCTGCACGGATATGAACCATTGCCATTTCCCGGGGTACCATATTTTAATGGCCTTACCCTGAGGGGATAATGTAAAGTTGTACAACGACTTACCGCTGATTGCCGGGTTGTAACGGCCCGGGTCAGGGAATAAGATCTTTATTGCTGTTACTTTTATCAGGAAATCAGCTCATGGCCGAAGAAATTATTTTCAGTAAAATTATTCGCCGGGAAATTCCCGCTGATATCGTCTATCAGGACGAACTGGTGACCGCATTTCGCGATATTTCACCCCAGGCGCCTACCCATATTCTTATCATCCCAAATCAGTTAATTCCCACGGTAAATGATCTGAGCACTGAGCATGAACCTGCCCTGGGCCGTATGATGACGGTGGCTGCTTCCATCGCGAAACAACAGGGAATTGATGAAGATGGCTACCGGCTAATCGTTAACTGCAACCGTCATGGCGGCCAGGAAGTTTATCATATCCATATGCACCTGCTGGGTGGCCGCGCGCTTGGGCCAATGTTATCCCGTTAAGTTTATGGAGGGGTCAGATGCGTGCAGGTCTGTTTTATTTTCCGCTGGTACTGCTACTGACCGCATGCGGCAGCAGTCAGCCACAGATCAGTATTTCACAGCCGTTAGTGATGGAATCAGATGTGTTATCGGCGGGTATTACGGCTGACGGGCCGAAGCTCAGCAGTGACAGTGGACAGCAAAAAGCGACTGTCATTCTTTATAATGATCGTGACGTTGCGGTGACGCTACATTATCGTTATTACTGGTATGATGACAAAGGACTGGAAATTCTGCCGGAACAGTCAGCTGAAACCGTGGTTGTGCCTGCACACCAGAGTCGTGAAGCAATCTCCTGGTCGGGAAATCTGAGCGCAAGTCAGGTACGTGTATCCCTTTATCTCTGAGGATGTTCAAGTGATTCGCAGCATAAAATTCAGTATTCCGTTATTATTTGCGTTTATTTTATCCGGGTGTGTGGTTAATCAATCTCAAAAACCAGCACCGGTTGAACAGGCGCCTCAGCCGGAACAACCGGCACCGGTTATCGGCGCACAGCAGCCGCCACCTCCATCTGTGACTCAACCTCAGCCGGTGCCAGAACCCCCTAAGCTGAAAACTATTAACTGGCAATCCAGCGTTCAGCCATTAGTTAACCAGATGATGAACACCCAGGGGATTACTCCGGGTAGTGTGTTACTGGTGGATCGCCTGAAAAACAGTACCAACGGGTCGATTCAGAGTGCAAATGCCGACCTGGCGATTAACCAGGCGTTGCAGAGCAACAGCAAATTTACCCTGGTGACAACCGCACAGCTAAATCAGGCTAAGCAGGCACTGGGTCTGTCTCCGCAGGACAGCCTCAATTCACGCAGCAAGGCTATTGGCCTGGCCCGTAATCTGAATGCACAATATGTTTTGTACAGTACGGCACATGGTGATGCCAAAGCACCCCGGCTGCAAATGCAACTGATGCTGGTACAGACCGGCGAAATCGTCTGGACCGGCAGTGCCAGCGTCGCCAATTGATCCCTCGCTGTTACAACTGGTCCGCCAGTCTCAACCGGCAGAGCTTTCTGCCGGTTGTTTTTTCCCCCTGTCCGGATTAAGCCATCATTCATTTAAAATTGTTTTGCCACAACAGAACCTGCTGGCAAGGCGGCAGCCTCGATTACCTATACCCTTTGTCGATCGCCGGCGTGAGTATCGGGTGCTGAAAAAACTCTCGGCCGGTGGCGTGGTTAAGCGACCGGTGGGGTATAATCAGCACTGGTTGTTATTAAGCTGGCAACCCGGTGAAACTCTGTCCTCTCAGGAATTTGCTGAGTATTTACGGCCGGTTTGCCGGGCTTTGGTCCATCTGCATCATCAGCCACTGACCGGCTATCGTCTGTCGCTAACCGCCTTACTGGAAAAGTACTGGCAGTTATGTCGTCAGAAGACGCATCACTGGTTACAGTTCTGGCAGCGTCTGAAATCACAGGGTGAACCTCTGCCGTTACGCCTGGTGCCGATACATATGGATATTCATGCCGGGAATGTAGTAAAGGACAGTCAGTGCTGCAGATTTATCGACTGGGAATACACTGCCGATGGTGATATTGCCCTTGATCTGGCAGTGATATGCCTGAATGATTCGGCGAATGAAACGCAGTGGATCGACTACTATGCCGGGATTGCCGGGCTGACGCCGGAACGACTGGCACGCCAGGTGAACCGTTGGAAACCCTGGCTGAAGTTGCTTATGGCCTGCTGGTATCAGTTACGGGCCGAACAAACGGCCAGCCCGCAGATGCAGACGCTGGCCCGCCAGTACTGGCAAAATTTATCATTTTGAAAATAATGCTTCATCGCAAGGACACAGGAACAGCACTATGACGACTTCAATCCCGGGACCACTGATGCTGGATGTGGAAAGCTATGAACTGGATGGCGAAGAGCGTGAGTTATTACGCCATCCGCTGACCGGTGGGGTGATCCTGTTCAGCCGTAACTATCATGATCCCCGGCAGCTGGCAGAACTGGTTCGTCAGATTCGTGCCGCCTCTCATACCCGTCTGGTGGTGGCCGTCGACCAGGAAGGGGGAAGGGTGCAGCGCTTTCGTGACGGATTTACCCGTCTGCCGGCGATGCAGTCATTTTCAGCGCTGAGTGAATCAGTGCATCAGGCAGGATTACTGGCCAGAGAAGCGGGCTGGCAAATGGCTGCTGAGATGACTGCGATGGATATCGACATCAGTTTCGCGCCGGTGTTAGACATCGGCCATATCAGCGCCGCCATCGGTGATCGTGCATTTCATGAAGACCCGCGGATAGCGTTACCCGTAGCAGAACAATTTATTGCCGGTATGCACGAGGCTGGAATGAAAACTACCGGTAAGCATTTCCCCGGGCACGGTGCAGTCCAGGCAGACTCCCACAAAGAAACGCCGGTCGACCCGCGTGATGCACAGACCATTCGTCAACAGGATATGGCTGTTTTCAGTCGGCTGATCCAGGACGGTAAGCTGGATGCTGTCATGCCGGCCCATGTGATTTATCCGGCCATCGATCCAATGCCGGCCAGTGGATCGCCATACTGGCTGAAAAACGTGCTGCGTCAGGAGTTGGGGTTTGACGGGGTGATATTCTCCGATGACTTATCCATGGAAGGGGCCGCGGTGATGGGCAGTTATACCGAACGGGCGCAACAATCCTTATCTGCCGGCTGTGATGTGATTCTGGTCTGTAATCACCGGCCTGGTGTAGTAGCCATTCTTGATAACTTACCGGTAACTTCAGCGGAGCGGCTAACCCGGCTTTATCATCGTGGTCGCTTAAGTGACGCAGAGCTTCGTCAACACAATCGCTGGAAAGAAAATCATCAGCAACTTTCACAATTACAACTGCGCTGGCTGGAACAAAAACAAGCAGTTTAACCGCTCATCTGGCCCGGTATCCTCGCCGGGCCATCGTCAGGTCTTTTGTCAGTCTTTATCGCCTGTCGATTCATCTGTGATGTGACCTCTCTGCATTCCTGACGTTTTTTTATGCTTCCCTCGCCGGGTTCTGCCGGTACAATCGTGTAAAATTGATCCAGATCATTTTGATAGGAACCCGTTACCCGGTCGTGTTATCCTGATTTTAGTAACTCTTAATCGGGTATAACCCTATGTTAGCAAAGGTTTAATTTAACCGTTTGTTAACTTCAAGCTCACAAATCAGGGGGTATGGTTGACTACTTCTGTACAAAAAATCATCATCGTGGGTGGCGGTGCCGGCGGCCTGGAACTGGCCACTCAGCTAGGTAACAAGCTGGGACGTCACAAAAAAGCGGAAATTACGCTGGTGGACCGTAATCAGACTCACTTGTGGAAACCGCTATTGCACGAAATTGCGGCGGGCTCAATGGATGAAGGTATCGATGCTCTCAGCTATCTGGCGCATGCACACCATCATCATTTCCGTTTTCAGTTAGGGACTCTGACGGAAATCGACCGCGAGAATAAGGCGATTCAGCTGGCTGAAATTCGTGATGAGCAGGGCAATCTGTTAGTGGCAGAGCGCAGCCTGAATTACGACACGCTGATCATGGCGATTGGCAGTTCATCCAATGATTTCGGTACTGCCGGGGTTAAAGAGAACTGCATTTTCCTGGATAACCCGGCTCAGGCCCGACGTTTCCATAATCAGATGCTAAATCTGTTTCTCAAATACACTTCCGGTCAGCAAACTGATCATAAGGTGAATATCGCGATAGTGGGCGGTGGTGCGACAGGCGTTGAACTGTCGGCTGAACTGTACAACGCGGTTAAGGAACTGCATAGCTATGGTTATGAACAGCTAAATAAAGACGCTCTGAATGTCACGCTGGTTGAGGCTGGAGAGCGTATTCTGCCGGCACTTCCCCCCCGTATTTCTGCTTCGGCACAACAGGAACTCCAGAAACTAGGGGTAAAGGTTCTGACGCAGACTATGGTGACCAGTGCGGGACCTGAAGGACTCAACACCAAATCCGGTGAATTAATCAATGCTGACCTGATGGTATGGGCTGCAGGGATAAAAGCCCCTGATTTTATGAAAGAGATTGCCGGGCTGGAAACCAACCGTATCAATCAGCTGGTAGTGACTCCGACCCTGCAAACGACGCGGGATGAAGATATTTACGCGATTGGTGACTGTGCCTCCTGCGCATTACCTCAGGGCGGATTTGTGCCGCCACGGGCTCAGTCCGCTCACCAGATGGCCTCCTGCGTACTGCATAACATTCTGGCACGGCGTAAAGGCAAGGCGCAGAAAGAGTATGTCTACAAGGATCATGGCTCGCTGGTGTCATTGTCCCGCTTTACTACGGTAGGTAGCCTGATGGGTAACCTGATGCGCGGCTCTATGATGGTAGAAGGGCGCATTGCCCGGATGGTGTACATTTCTCTGTATCGTATGCATCAGATTGCATTGCACGGTTATTTTAAAACCCTGCTGATGATGCTTTCCGGCAGTATTAACCGGGTGATCCGTCCTAAACTAAAACTGCATTAATTGCTGTCTGTCGCCCCGGACTCAATTTCCGGGGCTTTATAAGAAGCTTCTCAAAATCATCCTTAGCCGACCCTCTTCCTGTGTTTTTTCCGTTTGTCTGATGGTCTCAGAAACCAGCTTCTGGGAAACTGCCGCACATCAGGCGAGGCACGCACGCCGTCAGTAGCATACTGATAGTTAAATGAATTTCATGCGTGGTTATCAGATAAGTCAGGAGGAACCCTGTGAATAAATCAATGCTCGCAGGTATCGGTATTGGCGTAGCCGCTGCGCTCGGGGTGGCTTCGGTAGCGGGAGTCAGCGCTTTTCACCGTGGACCAGAGTATGCCCGGGTGGTATCAGCGACTCCTATCCGGGAAGTAATTAAAAATCCACGCCAGGAATGTCGTGATATTCAGGTGGTTCATCGCCGTCCGGTCCAGGATGAAAACCGACTGACTGGTTCAATCCTGGGTGCCGTGGCAGGTGGAGTGCTGGGACATCAGTTTGGCGGAGGACATGGCCGTAGTCTGGCAACCGTCGCCGGGGCTGTAGCCGGTGGTTACGCCGGTAATCAGGCCCAGGCAGGATTACAAAACCGTGATACTTACACCACGACTCGTCAGCAATGCCGTACCGTGTATGACAAACAGGAGAAAACCCTGGGCTATGATGTCACCTATAAAATTGGTGACGAGCAGGGTAAAGTCCGGATGGATAATGCCCCCGGTCCCCGTATTCCACTGGATAATAATGGCCAGCTCATTATTAATAGTACCCGTAGTTAAGTCATTCAGCCGGTTTCCCCCGCGATGCGGGGGACGGCTATGTTACAGGCGATGTTCCTGCATCTGTTGCAGTAACCCGGTGACCCACGCCATCCGCTGTTTCCTCTCAGCCAGATCAACTGTGAAGCGTAATTTTACCGGATCTTCCAGTTTCCATTGCTGCGGCGCGCTTTGCAATAATCCAATGAGCCAGCCAGGATCAACATGGTTTTTCTCTGAAAATTCGATGTAACCACCTTTTTCACTGGCCTCAATTTTACGGATACCGATGGTGACGGCCTGTTGACGTAACAAGGCAATATCCAGCAGGTTACGTGCCGGATCCGGAAGTAAACCAAAGCGGTCAATCAACTCAATCTTCAGATCCTGAATGTCATTGTCGCTGGCAGCACTGGCAATCCGTTTATAAAACGACAGACGGGTGTTGACGTCAGGAATAAATTCTTCCGGCAGCAGGGCTGGCATACGCAGTTCTACTTCGGTCTGCTGACTGGTCAAATCTTCCAGAGACGGTTCACGACCAGCTTTCAGTGCCTCTACGGCATTCTCCAGCAATTCCATATACAGTGTGAAGCCCAGGGTCTCCATCTGACCACTCTGGTCCTCTCCCAGGAGCTCCCCGGCACCACGAATTTCCAGGTCGTGAGTCGCCAGCGCAAATCCGGCGCCCAGGTCTTCGAGCGAAGCAATCGCTTCCAGCCGCTTTGCTGCATCACTGGTCATGGCCTTCGGATGCGGTGTCAACAGCCAGGCATAGGCCTGGTGATGAGACCGACCGACCCTGCCACGGAGCTGGTGCAACTGCGCCAGACCAAAATGGTCGGCGCGTTCGATAATAATGGTATTGGCGCTGGGAATATCGATGCCGGTTTCAATAATGGTGGTACAGACCAGTACATTGAAACGCTGGTGGTGGAAATCATTCATCACCCGTTCAAGTTCCCGCTCCCGCATCTGTCCATGACCAATACCCACCCGGGCTTCCGGGACCAGTGTCGACAGCCTTTCAGCCGCTTTGCTGATATTTTCTACGTCGTTGTACAGGTAATAGACCTGGCCGCCACGCAGGATTTCCCTGAGGATGGCTTCCCGCACCACCAGTTCGTCATATTCGCGGACAAAGGTTTTCACCGCCAGTCGGCGGGCCGGCGGTGTGGCAATGATCGACAGGTCCCGCATTCCGCTCATCGCCATATTCAGGGTTCTGGGGATGGGGGTTGCGGTCAGCGTAAGAATATCCACATCCGCACGCATGGCTTTGATACGCTCTTTGTGTCGTACCCCAAAACGGTGCTCTTCATCGACAATCAGCAAGCCAAGATCCTGCCATTGCAGGTCACTCATCAGCAGTTTATGGGTGCCAATCAGGATATCAATTTTTCCCTCACTGGCCTGTTGCAGTATCTGGTTTTGTTCTTTGGTGGTACGAAAACGGGATAACATTTCGATACGGATAGGCCAGTCAGCAAACCGGTCACGGAAATTGTCAAAATGCTGTTGAGCCAGCAGAGTGGTCGGCACCAGCACGGCCACCTGCTTATGGTTTTCCACCGCCAGGAAAGCCGCACGCATCGCTACTTCTGTTTTACCAAAGCCAACATCACCACATACCAGTCTGTCCATCGCCAGTGGCTGGCACATATCACTCAGTACGGCATTAATCGCCTGAGCCTGATCTGTCGTGGTCTCGTACGGAAAACTGTCACAGAATTTCTGATACATCTCGCGATTATGTTTAAACGCAAAGCCAGTTTTTGCTGCACGCTGGGCATAAATATCCAGTAATTCTGCGGCCACATCGCGAACTTTTTCTGCGGCTTTTTGACGCGCACGGCTCCAGCTGTCGCTGCCCAATCGGTGTAACGGAGCGTTTTCGTCCGCCCCCCCGGCATAGCGGCTGATCATGTGCAGTGATGAGACCGGTACATAGAGATTGGCATCCCCCGCGTAAGTCAGCATCAGATACTCTGCCGTGACCCCGCCGGTTTCTAACGTGGTTAGCCCGGCATACCGGCCGACCCCATGTTCAAGATGGACGACCGGTTGCCCCGGATGCAGTTCCGCCAGGTTGCGAATAAGCACATCCGGATTGATAGTCCTACGATTGTCCTGACGACGCCGTACTACCCGTTCGCCCAATAAATCCGTCTCGGTAATGACCGCCCGCTGCCGGCTATGATCAATAAATCCGGTTTCAGCCGGCCCCATCATCAGATAGTGGCCAGGTTTATCTGCGTCGGCCAGTCGCTCTATCTCGACAGGGCGTATTTTAATTTTGCTTAGTTGTTCCTGAAGCCTTTCACGCCGCCCCTGACTCTCGGCCGAGAAAATAATCGCACCATTGAAAGACTCACTGAATTTACGTAGTGCTTCCAGAGGACTTTTGGCCTGAGACTGTAAACTGATTTCCGGCAATGGACTGTAAGCCAGATTAGTATTGGCCGCTTTATCGGTCAGCGTCTGCGCCGACAAACGAACCATTGGCCACTGTTTGAGTGCCGACATGAGTGAGTCCGGATGTAACCACAGTCTGTCCGGAGGCAGTAACGGGCGCAACGGGTCAACCTTGCGGTTTTCATAGCGTTGTCTGGTATCCTGCCAGAAACGCTCGCTGCCAGCCTGCAGATCACTACTACAAAGCAACAGTGTGTTGGCTGGCAGATAATCGAATAACGGCTGCAGTTCCCCGGAGAAAAATAGCGGTTGCCAGTATTCTATCCCTACCGGCAAACTGCCTTTACTCACCTGCTGGTAGATATGGCCTGCATCGCGCAGTACATCAAAATGTTCCCGCCACTGGCTGCGAAACAGTTCAATTGACTGTTTATCGGTGGGAAATTCGTGAGCCGGCAACAGGTTAATCGCGTCAACTGCATCCAGTGTCCGTTGGCTGTCAACATCAAACAACCGCAGACTGTCGATTTCATCATCAAAGAAATCGATCCGGAAGGGTTGTTCACTGCCCATCGGGAACAGATCCAGCAAAGCGCCACGGATGGCGTATTCCCCGTGTTCCATTACCTGGTCAACGTGCCGGTAACCGGCCTGGTCCAGTTGTTCACGCAGTAAATCACGCGACATCTTTTGGCCGCTTTTCATCACCAGCGCATGACCCTGCAGGAACTGATGCGGACATACCCGTTGCATCAGGGTATTCACCGGCAGAATCAGAACGCCTCTTTCCATGGAAGGCAAATGGTAGAGGGTGGACAGACGTGCGGAAATAATGTCCTGATGTGGCGAAAAACTGTCATAGGGGAGAGTTTCCCAGTCAGGCAGATGGCTGACCGGCAGAGCGGTAAACTGGCGAATCTCATCCTGTAAATGCAAGGCGGTCTGCATATCACTGGTGATCAGAAGTAACGGACCGGGATGACGTTCTGCAATGTCTGCACACTCTGCGGCAAGGGCCGCACCTGTCAGTTGGCCAAGTTGACGGTGATCACCGGCTTTGACTGGCAGGGAGTAATTTGTCTTATCTGACATGGGGATAATTATTCTCTCCAAAATTTCCAGGCAGCTATAATTTCACATAAACACATATGATTCATCTGCCTTAATAAATTTTCCTGTGAATCTGCGAGAAAAGTGAAAAGCAGGGTTCAGGGCAGGGAATACTGCGACACTGAATAAAAAATGAACGGTCCGGTCTGTTTTTAATCCGTCTTGGCGGATAATCAGATAACTTTACCTTTCAAACCGGAGGTCAGAGGTTTTCATAACCGGCTGGCTCCATTATCATCCACCTACTGAATTTCAGGCAACCGTCCGGGACGGATTTAATGTACCAACCCGTAGCTCTGTTTATTGGTCTGCGTTATATGCGTGGACGTGCATCCGACCGCTTTGGTCGCTTTGTTTCCTGGCTATCCGCCATAGGTATCACTTTGGGCGTCCTGGCGTTGGTCACGGTACTGTCGGTGATGAATGGATTTGAACGCCAGCTGGAAGGCAATATTCTGGGGCTGATGCCACAGGCGTTAATCACCAGTGACAACGGCAGTATTAATCCACAACAAACTCCGGCGTCTGGCCTTGGACTGCAGGGCGTTTCACGGATAGCCCCTCTGACGACGGCGGATGTGGTGCTGCAAAGTGCCAGTAGTGTAGCCGTCGGTGTCATGTTGGGTATCAATCCGGATGAGAAGGACCCGCTGTTACCTTATCTGGTTAACGGATCGGCCAGCCAGCTTCAGCCTGGCAGTTATCACGTGATTCTGGGCGAGCAACTTGCCAGTCAACTGGGTATTCACACCGGCGACACTCTGCGCTTAATGGTTCCGTCGGTCAGTCAGTTCACCCCCGTCGGCAGGGTACCGAGTGAACGTATTTTCACTGTGGTCGGGACTTATGCCGCGGACAGCGAAGTCGACAGCTATCAGATTCTGGTGAATCAACAGGATGCGTCCAGGGTGATGCATTATCCGGTGGGTAACATCACTGGCTGGCGGTTATGGCTTAACCATCCATTGGATGTGGATAGCCTTAGCCAGCAGACTCTGGCGCCGGGCCTGCAATGGAAAGACTGGCGTGAGCGTAAAGGCGATCTGTTCCAGGCGGTGCGGATGGAGAAAAACATGATGGGTCTGTTACTCAGTCTGATAGTGGCAGTGGCTGCCTTCAATATTGTGACTTCTCTTGGTCTGCTGATTATGGAAAAACAGGGTGAAGTGGCGATTCTGCAAACCCAGGGGCTGACCCGCGGGCAAATTATGAGCGTATTTATGGTGCAGGGCGCCAGTGCCGGGATTGCAGGGGCACTATTAGGCACTCTGGGTGGCGTGTTACTGGCCAGCCAGCTTAACCATCTGCTGCCGGTACTGGGGTTGTTTCTGGATGGTGCCGCACTGCCGGTAGATATCAATCCGACTCAGGTCGTTGCCATCGCGGTGACCGCAATGATTGTGGCATTACTGGCGACACTTTATCCTTCATGGCGCGCTGCCGCCGTACAACCCGCCGAGGCATTACGCTATGAATAATCCGTTACTTTTACAATGTGATCAGTTATGCAAACGCTATCAGGAAGGTAACCTGCAGACCGACGTATTGCGCAATGTCTCGTTTACCCTACAACCGGGAGAAATGACGGCGATTGTCGGCAGTTCAGGGTCAGGGAAAAGTACTTTGTTGCATCTGCTGGGGGGGCTGGACTCCCCTACGTCAGGTGATGTGCTGTTTAAGGGCCAGTCACTGAATCAGATGTCATCCTCAGCCAAAGCTGAACTGCGTAACCGCGAACTGGGGTTTATTTATCAGTTCCACCATCTGTTGCCTGATTTTACGGCACTGGAAAATGTGGCCATGCCACTACTGATTGGTAAAAAGAACAGCAGTGAAGCATTGCAGCGTGCTACAGAGATGCTGGCCGCGGTGGGGCTGGAAAAGCGTGCCAGTCACCGCCCGTCTGAATTATCCGGTGGAGAACGTCAGCGGGTGGCGATTGCCCGTGCGCTGGTCAACCGGCCCAGTCTGGTGATGGCCGATGAACCTACCGGTAACCTCGATGCCCGCAATGCGGATGCTATTTTCCAGTTGTTGGGTGAGCTCAACCAGATGCAGGGCACCGCTTTTCTGGTGGTGACTCATGATTTATCGTTGGCCAAACGTCTGAATCGTCAAATGGAAATGCGTGACGGGCAGTTAACGGCGGAAGTCACCCTGACAGGAGCCTTGTAATGATTCGACCGTTATCCCTGCAGCTGGCATTACGCTTTAGCCGCGGGCGTCGTCGTGGCGGCATGGTTTCTCTGATATCGGTTATCTCGACAGTCGGTATTGCCCTTGGGGTGGCGGTGCTGATTATCGGACTCAGTGCAATGAATGGCTTCGAACGTCAACTGAATGAACGTATTTTGAGTGTGGTACCACACGGCGAAATAGAACCGGTGAATCAGCCATTCAGCCAGTGGCAACAGTTGATTGCTCCGATAGAAAAGGTGCCGGGAATTGCGGCGGCAGCTCCCTATATTAATTTTACCGGACTGGTGGAAAGTGCCAGTAAATTACAGGCTCTGACGGTTCGTGGTGTCGATCCGAAGCAGGAACCGCGACTGAGTGCCTTACCGAAGTTCGTTCAGGGTAATGCCTGGGCAGGATTCAGTGCCGGTAAACAGCAGATCATCCTCGGCGGAGGGATTGCCAAGAGTCTGTCGGTGAAAGCGGGTGACTGGATAACCATTATGATTCCGAACAGTGATGGTAAGAATCATCTGCTGCAACCTAAACGTATCCGTTTACAGGTGGAAGGTATTCTGCAACTCAGTGGCATGCTGGATCACAGCCTGGCTCTGGTGCCGTTGGCCGATGCCCAGCAGTATCTGGATATGGGCGACAGCGTGACCGGAATTGCGTTGAAAATGACCGATCCGTTTCAGGCGGTGAAGGTGGTCAGAGCAGCCGGAGAAGTGACCCACAGCTACGTTTATATCCGCAACTGGATCAGCACTTATGGCTATATGTATCACGATATCCAGATGATCCGCGCAATTATGTATCTGGCCATGATTCTGGTAATAGGTGTTGCCTGCTTTAATATCGTCTCGACACTGGTCATGGCAGTAAAAGACAAGAGCAGTGATATTGCGGTACTGCGTACCCTGGGGGCCGGGGATAAACTGATCCGTACGGTCTTTGTCTGGTACGGTTTGCTGGCGGGTATGGCCGGCAGTATCCTCGGCGTAGTGGCCGGGGTGTTGGGTGCTCTGAATCTGACATCGATAATTCGTGGACTTGAAAAACTGACCGGCCATCACTTCCTGTCCGGTGATATCTATTTCATCGATTTTCTTCCCTCAGAACTTCACTGGCTGGATGTCTGGTCAGTGCTGATCACTGCCATAATCCTCACCTTGCTGGCCAGTTGGTATCCGTCGCGTCGTGCCAGCCGTATCGATCCTGCCCGGGTGCTGAGCGGCCAGTAATCTCAGTGGCCAGTAAAGACTGGCCACCGACTGATTTTGCTTTACCTGGCATGGGCTAAGGCTCTGTCGGGCTACTCACTCCCAGTGCCTTCAGGAGTTGCTGCCGGTAAATCTCATGTTGCTCCGGTTGCCTGGCCGAATGCTGGCCGATAGCGATTTCAAGAGAGATCCCCCCCTGGTCCAGAACAATCACCCGTTGAGCCAGAGCAATAGCTTCATCAACATCATGGGTGACCAGCAGAACTGTCAGATGGTATTGGTGACAGAGGCGACGTAACAGTGCCTGCATATTTAATCGGGTCAGTGCATCCAGAGCACCAAAAGGCTCATCCGCCAGTAATAAGGCAGGTTTCCGGACCAGGCAGCGGGCTAGTGCTGCCCGCTGCTGTTCGCCCCCGGAGAGATCTGCCGGCCAGTCGCGTTCTCTGCCCGCCAGCCCGACCTCAGCCAGCACCTGCTGTCCCTCGCGACGAAAACTTTTGCTGTTGTCACCAAGCACAATATTATCCAGTACCCGCAGCCAGGGCAGTAACCGGGAATCCTGAAATGCCACCGCGAAATTCTCCGGCACCTGCAATTCACCACTGCCGTTGGCCCGCGGATCCAGTCCTGCCAGCGCTTTCAGCAACGTGCTCTTACCTGAACCGCTGCGTCCCAGCAGCGCCACAAATTCGCCCTGTTGTAGCTCCAGATGAATATTGCTGAGTACCGTACGGTCGGCATATTGCCGGGAAAGCCCCTGAACCGACACCAGTGGCGGGGCTAACTGCCCAGAGATTTGCGCCATGACAATACCCTCCTTTCAGCCATTCTGACCAGCCCGTCAGAAAACAGGCCAAACAATGCGTATAACACCAGCCCGACCATGATAATGTCAGTCTGACCGTAGGCTCTCGCCCGGGTCATCAGATAGCCAATACCGGACGTCGCGTTAATCTGTTCCACGACCACCAGTGAGGTCCATGAGTGGGCAACCGCCAGCCGCAAGCCGGTAAAGAAGCCTGGCATGGCACCGGGCAGGATAATACGGCGGATAAATGTCAGTCGGTTGATTTTCAGCGTCTCCGCCAGTTCGACATAACGTTCATCGACACCTCTTACCGCAGCGTGAGTATTGATATAGACCGGAATAATCACGCTGAACATGATGATGGTAATTTTGGTAGCTTCACCGATGCCCAGCCAGACGATAAACAGCGGGATCATCGCCAGGGTAGGGATCGACCGTTTTATCTGCATCGGTCCGTCAATCAGTGACTCACCCCAGCGACTGAGACCGGAAATCAGTGCCAGTACCAGACCTGTCAGGGTGCCCGCCAGCAGGGCGGTCAAAGAGCGCCATGCGGAAACCTCAATGCCCGGGATGAGGCGTCCGTCGTTTACCAGCCGGACAAAGGTTGCCAGAACCTGGCCGGGTGACGGCAGCGTCATGCTGTCTGTCCAGCCAGCGACAGCCGATGTCTGCCAGAGGATCAGCAGCAGCAGTGGCCCAAGTGTGCGCCACGGCAGAGTCGTCCGGGGCGGAGTGAGGCGGCCGGGATGATTCCCCCGGCGCCAGAGAGGACTATTTTTCATTCGCTGCCTGCTGTATCACCTGGTCGAATCGCACATCAAACTCTTTTGCAGCATCCACCTTCTGACGGATGCTGCCTGACTTCAGTAGTAAATCGGCGGTATGTTGTTGGGTGGCAAACAGTGCCTGGTCAATGCGTGGAAAGTGGGTCGGTCCGGCGACGTCATTGATGAGCTTACCTTCCGCCGCAGTCAGTCCCTGATTTTTTACATAGTAATCATTGACCCAGGACTGGGGATGTTGGTTAGCCCACTGCCAGCCTTTTACCCAATGAGTAACAAATTCACGCAGGGCTGCTGCTTTTGCCGGATCTTCGACAGCGCTTTGTCGCGCATACAGATATCGCAGGCCGGTTGATCCTCCGGCGGTCACTTCTGTCCCCAACACTGTTCCGCCTTTGGCTTTATAAGCATTCAGATACTGTGTCAGATTAGGCTCTTTTAATGCTGCCGCATCCACTTCTCCTGAACGTACAGCATCGGTAAAATTACCGGTCTGCAGTGTCACCAGTTTGACATCACCGGGTTGTAATCCTGCTTTCTCCAGTACCCGATACAGATAGGCTTCCCGGCCAGTCCCCGGAGCGTTAGCTATTTTTTTGCCCCGCAGATCCGCAAGGGTTCGGATATGTGCCTCAGGAGCGATGGCCAGCTGATACTCTCTGTCACTGTTTTGCTGAACCCCGACAATCAGTACCGGGTTGCCATTGGCCTGAGCCTGAATAGGGGGAGCATCACCGACCACCGCCACATCAACAGCCCCCGCACGGAAAGCTTCAAGGATCTCGGGACCGTCACTAAAATTACCGAAATGGACTTTCGAGGTCAGTCCGTTATCCTGGCCAGAAGATTTAAACAGCGTCTGCAGCACTTCATCCTGATCAGCCACATTAAGCTGCGTCCCAGCGGGGACATTGTCAGGTAAAGGGGAGTTAAGTGCCAAAGTTGCTGCGCTGGCCCCTTTGACCGCCAGTATCAGAGCCGCCGCCAGTAAAGTCGTTTTATTCATAATGATTCCCGGTTGAGGTAATAAATGTCGTGGTTGTATCTAAATGTAAAAATGAATGCATAGCACAAGTAAGGTAACCAACAGTAGCAAAGGGATGAAGCATCGATTTCAGATAAGCTTTTGCGCAGGATGGGATTGGCAGGGAGAAGTTCTGTGCAGGTTGCTAAGCAAGACGGGATGAAGATATCGCCGGAGAAACGTACTCCTGCCGGCGATGGGTAATTATTACTGTTTATCTGGTGACCAGAGTGCCGTGCGGACATTAACGCTCACCGGTATGACTCCCGCACGTTTGAGTGTATCTGCCAGTGTCTGCTGTTCAGCAAATACTGCCGGGGTCATACGGCTGGCGCCGAAAGGAATTCGCTTCAGCGCTTTTATCCAGATAGCTTTTGACAGCCCGGTAGAACCGGCCAGAACGGTAGCGGCCTGCTCCTGATGTTGATTAGCCCAGTCGCTGGTGGATTGTAATTCAGTGATCAGTTGTTTGGCGGTCTGCGGATAGCTGTCGGCAAATTTTCTTCCTGCCAGGAAGAAAGTGTAGTGGGGCACCAGACCGGTGGCATTACTGATTTCCCGTGCCCCGGTATGGGTTTCTACTTCAGCCAGGAATGGGTCCCAGATAACCCAGGCATCGACCGCTCCGCGCTGGAAGGCAGCCCGGGCATCACCAGGAGCCAGATAGACCGGGGTAATATCCTGGTAAGTCAGTCCGGCTTTTTCCAGCGCGGCAATCAGCAGATAGTTAACATCTGAACCTTTATTCAGTGCTATTCGTTTCCCTTTGAGATCGGCGACCGTTTTAATCGATGAACCTGTGGGCACCACAATCGCTTCAGATTCCGGATTAGCAGGGGAATGAGCCAGGTAAACCAGATCGGCGCGGGCTGCCTGAGCAATCACCGGCGGTGCATCACCGGTGGCGGCGAGATCGATACTGCCAACGTTCAGGCCTTCGAGCATTTGTGGGCCTGCAGTAAATTCAACCCAGTGCACACGAATTCCCTGCTGTGCAAAATCTTTATCGAGAGTGCCACGATATTTCAGCAATGCGAAAATATTGGCTTTCTGATAACCAATATTGACAACTTTGGGCAGATTTTCCGCCCGGGCAGCGGCAGGTAACAATATGGCTGCTAACAGAGTGGCCGATAACAGGCCGGATAGCGTGTATTTCATTTTATTTTTCCTGAGTAAATAAAGCGGTCAGACAGATCACAGGAAAAACATAACAAACAGGGAGTCACAGGCTTAATACAATTAAATCATTAATTTATCTGAAAACCGACAGTTCTTTGCCCTTGTTCCACTGGTTAATGGTTTTTTAGAGGAGGTACTGCCAAATCCGGCGGGATGGGGACCCTTGCCAGGACCCGCAGCCCGTTTGCCTGAAATGGTGTAAATGAAACAGTGCCCTGGCAATAACTGCTGCATATGCAACACTCCTTATCAAGAGGGCACTTTACATCATTATGATTTTTAGAGGTTTTTAATCGTACTGAAAGCTGGCATGCTTCGTGCTGTTGGTTATAACTAAATGGTTGGTTTTCTATTTCTTATATCGGCATTAGGTTATAAAAAAATCAGCTATCGCAGTGAAAATCTGAATAATGCAATAAGTGCTGGCCAGGTTGCCGTCCATCAGATACGCAAAACTGACAACCTTCGGTGATTGCTGTTTCCAAAGAGATAACCAGGGAGATCTGTATGAGTAACCCTCAGAGTCATAAGCCGTTACAGTTTGCTTATTGGGTACCCAATGTATCCGGTGGGCTGGTGATCAGCGATATTGAACAACGTACTCGCTGGGATTTTGACTACAATCGTAAACTGGCTCAGATAGCGGAACAGTCAGGTTTCGATTATGCACTGACCCAGATCCGTTTTACCGCCGGTTATGGTGCGGATAATCAGCATGAATCCGTCAGTTTCTCACAGGGCCTGCTCGGCGCGACAGAGAAGTTAAAAGTGATCGCTGCTTTGTTACCCGGTCCCTGGAATCCGACGCTCGCCGCCAAGCAGATTGCCACCATTAGTCACCTGACCGGTGGCAGGATTGCGGTGAATGTAGTCAGCGGCTGGTTTCGGGGTGAATTTAAAGCGATAGGCGAGCCCTGGCTGGATCATGAGGAGCGTTATCTGCGATCCGAGGAATTTATCCGCTGTCTGAAGGGCATCTGGCAGCAGGAGAGTTTCAGTTTTGCCGGTGATTTTTATCGCTACCGGGATTATGTTATGAAACCCAAGCCGTTGTTGCCTTTGCCGGAGATCTTTCAGGGCGGCAGCTCAAGAGCAGCAAGAGATATGGCGGCACGGGTGTCTGACTGGTATTTTACCAATGGCAACACCCCGGCAGAAATTGCCCGTCAGGTCACGGATATCCGCCAAAAAGCCGCACAAAATCAGCATCAGGTCAGGATCGGAGTCAATGGATTTGTGGTAGCCCGCGATACGGAAGAACAGGCGCAACAGGTGGTTCGCGACATTGTGGCCGGGGCTAACCCTGAAGCAGTGAAAGGATTTGCGGACCAGGTCACCAACGCAGGCAAAGCCTCCCCGGAGGGTGAGGGGAACTGGGCTAATTCCGGTTTTGAAGACCTGGTGCAGTATAACGACGGATTTAAAAGTCAGCTGATTGGGACCCCACAACAGATTGCAGAACGGATTATTGAGTTCAAAAACGCCGGTGCTGATCTGCTACTGTTGGGCTTTTTGCATTTCCAGGAAGAAATTGAAAGGTTTGGGCGTGAGATCCTGCCGAGAGTGCGTGAACTGGAACGCCTTCAGCAACAATCAACCGTCAGCAGTTAATCATGATTATTCTCCCACTATCTGAAGGTGGCGGTTTCAGGGCAGATCAGCCGTTATGGCGAGCTTTGCCCTGAAAATCCTGATAATGACTCCCCACTAAGCACTCTTTTGCCCCACATCCTGCCGTGCCAGGGCTGAATCACCGTGATATTGGTGAGGTTTTGTTATTTCCGGGGCGGCAGATGGTTCAGAGACACCGTAAAAACTGTTATCCTGCTGGCGTATCAGCGGGATGCTTTGTCGTGCAATGATTACAGCCGGCAGGTATAACCTGATAGTCAGGGTTACGGACAGTGATTTGGTCGAAGCACCGTGACCGGAAATTATCAGTGAATGAGTACCAGAGGGATAGTTATGCTCACACCGCGACGTCGCGTCCGGATTGCCCGTTACAGGAAACATAAACGCAAGCTGCATCAGCGTCACCGGCAGTCTATTTTCGAGTGTGATCGGGAGCAGCAGAATATGGCAAAAAACCGCTTACCGAAGGTGGTGGTGTTGACCGGTGCGGGGATTTCCGCAGAGTCAGGTATCCGTACCTTCCGTGCCAGTGACGGGCTGTGGGAAGATCACCGGGTAGAGGATGTCGCTACCCCGGAAGGGTTTCGTCGTGCACCGGAACGGGTTCAGGAATTTTATAATCAGCGCCGCCGGCAACTACATTCAGAGGATATTGCCCCCAATAACGCGCATCTGGCACTGGCACGGCTGGAGTCGGTGCTGGGAGATAATCTGCTGCTGGTCACACAGAATATCGATAACCTGCATGAGAGGGCTGGGAGTCAACGGGTGGTTCATATGCATGGTGAATTGCTTAAAGTACGCTGTGAAGAAAGTGGTCAGGTTATCCAGTGGACCGGCGATATCATGGCCGATGATCGTTGTACCTGTTGTCAGTTTCCATCGCGACTCCGACCTCACATTGTCTGGTTTGGTGAAATGCCACTGGAGATGGAGCGTATTTATCACGCTTTATCAGAAGCGAATATTTTTATTGCTATCGGCACGTCCGGACATGTTTATCCTGCCGCCGGGTTTGTGCATGAGGCCACCCTGCAGGGGGCACATACTGTAGAACTCAATCTGGAACCGAGCGAGGTGAATAATGAGTTTGCCGAATGCCACTACGGACCGGCAACCACGCTGGTGCCCGAATATATCAGCGAATTACTGAAGCATCTGCACCAGTAAATAGTGATTTCCGGGGAAGTCGCCGCCACGCTGCCGGGATATCACTCTGGTTTGCCTGCCAGGCCTTTGGCCGTGTCGACCAGTTTGCGACCTGGCTCTAAAGGGGATGACGGGTAAATCAGACACTCGTCTGCAGGGGATAACGGGCAGTAAACATAATCACCGCGCCGACTTCAGTTACCGTGACTTCACGAAACAGTTGACCGAGCTGCGACTCAAGAAGGGCGGCGCTGTCATGATAATTGGTGAAGATCCCCTTGCGATTCATCACCTTCATCAGTATCCGGCCGAACAGATTATGCCGTTGCAGTTCACCACTAATGGTCGCTCCGAACATTATTCCGTCAGCAGTAAGTGCCTGTGTGGCATTTTTCAGGGCAGTAAATTTGTCTTCGGCACTGCCATTAAGGCAATGCAATACGTAGTACAGCGCCACGGAGTTATAACGCTGATGCAGATGTTCGGGAAATGGCAGAAAAATGTCATGCCGGACCGTGGCTTTAACGCGGGCAGGCCCGATACGCCGCAGCGCCTGAAACAGGCATTCGGTATTAAGATCCAGTAAGGTTAGCTGGCTGATGTTCATGCAATGGCGGGGGTAATAGCCGGTACCTGCACCGATCTCCAGGTGACGGCTGGACAAATGTTGGCGGTAAAAGGGTAACTGAACTTCGGAGGTAGAGCACCGCCAGGCAAAACGATTAGCAACCGATAAAACCCACCAGTTATATAAACTCAGTGAGACGCTATTATAGGCTTTGATTCCGGGCTGGCTGTCCATTGTTATCACTCCCTGTGATCCGCTAAATGCTCAAAACGGGTAATTTTCCTCGTCACTTCTCTCGCCTGACGGCCATCTCCTGACAGCTACAAGCCTGATGAATTTAACAGCATTATCAGAAAACCCCAAACATTTTGTGATTATTTTGCCGGGAAATTGTACAGCCGACTGAAAGTACACCCTTGTTTTTAAAGATAATGGGATTAGGGGATAGGGGTTGAGGTTTCTGCGGGAAAAATCTGAGCACGACCCGCAGGCCAACTGACTAACACAGACTCACCAGGCGCTGAGGCTAACTGACTGGCCGGATCATTCACCCACCGGCAGGCAGTGATTGATTCACCGTGATGAAGCCTGACCCGGGTCTCTAAAATCCGTCCCTGGTATTCAGTTGCCTGGATAATACCGGCAAGACCTTCGGCTGGCTGGCTCTCCCCGGTCGGGCGAAGGCAAAGATCTTCAGGGCGGACTACTAGCTGTACCCATTCCCCCGCACGGACGGGGAACCGGCACTGCGCACGGCACTGGTAGCCATGAAGAGTGACCAGCGCTTCCTCGCCTGCAGAGCATGACAGAACCTGAGCACTCAACTGATTCACCTCGCCGGTAAATCCGGCGACAAACAGGCTGGCCGGTTGCTGATAAATGGACTGCGGGCTGCCTTCCTGCAGGATCCGACCCTCCTTTAATATGACTATCCGGTCTGACAGTGCCATAGCCTCTTGTCGGTCATGGGTTACAAAAACAAAGGTGATTCCCAAACGTTCCTGCAACATTTTTAACTGGCTCTGCATCTGTTTGCGTAACGGAAAATCCAGTGCCGATAAAGGTTCATCAAGTAATAACAATGCGGGCTGACTGATAATGGCCCGGGCTATCGCCACCCGTTGCTGCTGGCCGCCGGACAACTGCGAGGGGCGGTAGTTGGCAAAATCCTCCAGTTGAACCATCCCCAGCACTTCTGCCACCCGCCGTCTGATTTCGGCTGAGGGACGATGTTGCATACGCAGACTGAAACTGACGTTATCCGACACACTCATGTGGGGAAACAGGGCATAGTTTTGAAACACGGTACCCACAGGGCGTTGTTCGGCAGGCTGGTGGGTGATATCAACCCCGTTAAGCATGATAGTTCCCTGCCCGGGACTCTCCAGTCCGGCAATCAACCTCAATAGCGTGGTTTTACCGCAGCCGGACGGCCCCAGCAACGTTACAAATTCACCCTGTGCCAGACTCAGGCTGATATCGGGGATCACGGTTTTTTGGTCAAATACTTTGCGGATTCCATTAAGCATCACCAGTGCCGGAGGGGATGGCATCATATAAGTTACTCTGTGTCAGTCATCAGAAAGCAGCCATTCAGTAAGAGCTGCCGCCGGCCATTTCCCCGGATAATACCTGAACAGCCGGAGACTGTCAGAAAAACCGCGGTACGGGGAGGGATTGTGTAAACCAGACCTGACGGAATTTAGCTGATGTAAATACAACAGTATTTAATTAATTAATATAAACGAATGCTTTATGACTTTGGACAAAATAACCAGGCTCCGATGTGTCAATAATAACCCCCGATGACAAAGGAGCCTGAGATGGAAAAATTACTGGATAGATTTTTACAATATGTTCAGGTAGATACGCAGTCGAAAGTGCAATGTCGTTCCGGACAGGTGCCCAGCAGTGAGGGGCAATGGCAACTGGCCAGAATACTGATGGCAGAATTGGAAACACTGGGATGTGTAGAGATCAGTTTAAGTGAACATTGTTGTCTGACCGCGACATTACCCGCCACGGTCAGTGAACCGGTGCCGGTGGTGGGGTTTATCGCCCACCTGGATACCTCTCCGGATTGCAGCGGGAAAAATATACAACCGCAACTGGTAGAGAATTATCGTGGCGGTGATATCGCGTTGGGTATTGGCGAGGAAATTCTTTCGCCGGTACTGATACCTGTTCTTCACCAGTTGCATGGACACACCCTGATTACCACCGATGGTAAGACATTGCTCGGTGCTGATGATAAAGCTGGTATTGCCGAAATTATCACCGCACTGGCACGGCTAAAACAACAGCAACGGCCACATGGTAAGATCCGTGTTGCCTTCACTCCGGATGAAGAAACGGGAACCGGGGCCGCACTATTCGATATTGAAAGCTTCGGAGCTGACTGGGCCTACACGGTTGATGGCAATGGTGCCGGTGAATTTGAGTATGAAAATTTTAACGCCGGCAAGGCAGTCGTAAAAATTACCGGGAATAGTGCCCATACCGGTGAAGCAAAGGGCAAACTGGTTAATGCGTTAGAACTGGCCTGGGAATTCCATGCACAGTTACCGGCAGAAGAAAAGCCGGAGAATACCACCGGTTATCAGGGTTTTTATCACCTTGATTCGCTGAAAGGCCATGCTGGGCGGGCTGAAATACATTATCTGGTACGTGATTTTGTCTGGCAGGATTTTCTGCTGCGCCAGCAATACCTGGAAGCTATCGCGGGCAGGATGGATCATCATTACGGCAACCATGTGTCAGTCTCAGTGAGTTTTCAGCAAAGCTACCGTAATATGCGCGAGAAAATCGAGGCCCAACCTCAGGTGATTGCTCTGGCCTTGCTGGCCATTGAACGATGCGGAGTTCAACCGGTGGTAAAACCCGTGCGGGGAGGAACTGACGGCGCAGTGTTGTCATGGCAGGGATTACCTTGCCCGAATCTGTTTACCGGCGGATTTAACTTTCATGGTAAACATGAATTTGCTTCGCTCAACATTATGGACCTGAGTGTACGGGTGATAATGCAGATTGCCGAACTGGCAGCCGCAGGCGGTGAACCGGCGCGTTGATCATTCACAGAATTGCCCCGGCGGGACAATTCTGTGCTGCGAAAAATTATTCGTCACAATCCCTGTCTTCAAAATACCAGTAACCATTGTTAACCAGTCCGGCCAACTGATTCAGGAAGGCAGGATCGTCCAGCGCGTCTGAAAAATCATCCACGTTCAGGGTGATTTTATTTGCCAGTGCATGCAAGGCTTGTGGCCAGCGACAACTCAGACTTTCGCCGTTGATAAACACCGAATCGCCAAGCGTAATTACTCTCAGACCTCCCAGACGGGTCAGAGTATCCCCCTGTTGCAGAGCATCAAGGATTTCATCGGGCTGATAGGGTGGCTCGGGTGGTGCAATATCCAGCTCATGGCGGGACTGGGAAATAAATTCGCCAAACCACTGGTTAAAATGGGCGGGTTCACTGATAAGTCCCAGCATCATGCCCCGGATCGCCTCAGTTTCAGCCGGCAGAATATCGGAAGGATTGCTGCGGGTCTTAATCTGTGGATCACTATAGCGGTGGGTGCCTATCTCATTCGCCAGAGCATAGTCCGCAAAACTGCTTAACAGCTCTTTACCGGAGGGGGCGCGAAAGCCTACAGAATAATTCAGGGCATTCTCCAGTGAATATCCATCATGCGGGAAGCCAGGCGGAATGTAGACAATATCGCCGGGTTCCAGAACTTCATCAATAATCGCGTCAAAAGGCTCAACCTGCAGCAAATCAGGATGCGGGCAGTGCTGTTTAATCTGTACATTATTCCCTACGCGCCACCGGCGACGACCACTGCCCTGGATAATAAACACATCGTACTGGTCAAGATGTGGGCCGACGCCGCCACCAGGCACAGAAAACGAGACCATCAGGTCATCCATGCGCCAGTCTGGCAGGGTACGAAAGGGCTGCATCAGCGCAGCAGAAGGAGCATGCCAGTGATCGACAGCCTGAACCAGCAGTGACCAGTGAGTCTCCCCGAGGTGATCAAAGCTTTCAAACGGTCCATGGCTGACCTGCCATTTATCATTATCCTGGCTAACCAGTCGGCTGTCCGTTTCATTTTCCATCGCCAGCCCGGCGAGTTCATCAGGAGTGATTGGATCGACGAAATCCTTAAATCCTTGTTTGATCACTACCGGCTTTTTCTGCCAGTAAGTTGCCAGAAATTCCGGCCAGTTGATGGAAAGTTGGTAGTCCATAGAAACCTTCTGTTTTGCTGAAGTCAGGGCTCAGTATATCAGGCTGACCGGGGCGAAGTCTGGCAGAATTTACATCTGTTGCTGACGGAATATCACTTCCATTCGGGTACCGCCAAGAGGGCTGTTATGTGCAATAATATCTCCCTGATAGATATCGACGATTTCACGGGCCACTGCCAGCCCGATACCCTGGCCTGGACGCAGAGTATCAGCCCGCTGCCCGCGCTGGAAAATCAGATCACGTTTACTAACCGGAATCCCGGGACCGTCGTCATCAATAAAAATATGCAATTCAGTTTCGCTTTGCATGGCGGTGACTTCAATAAATTCCAGGCAGTATTTACAGGCGTTATCCAGCACATTGCCCAACACCTCCATAAAGTCATTTTGATCTCCACAAAAGGTGATTTCAGGGGAGATATCCAGCGACAGATCGACCCCCTTTCGTTGGTAGACTTTGTTCAGTGCCGAACAGAGGCTGTCCGATAATGCCGGGACTGAATGAAGGTCACGTTGTAGTGGGTTATGATCGGCATGCAGGCTGGCACGGTGAAGGTAATAGCCAATCTGCTGTGATATGCGGCTAATTTGCTCCAGCATTACCGGTTCCGCCTCTTCAACACTCAGTCGCTGACCGCCACGCAGTGATCGCAACGTACTCTGCAATACCGCCAGCGGTGTTTTAAGACTATGAGTCAGGTCAGACAACGTGGTGTGATAGCGCATACCCCGTTGACGTTCGTTATTCAGCAACAGGTTCAGGTTACGTACCAGGCTACGCAACTCCTGCGGTGGGCTGGTGTCCAGACTGTCACGCTGGTTGGTTTCCAGTTCATGAATTTGAGCAGCCAGATGGCCAATCGGTTTCAGGCTCCAGCGGGCGGCCAGCCAGAGTAGCGGGATCACCAGCAGCAGATTAGCGGCCAGTACATAACTGAACCATAGCCAGACTACATCAGAGTGCTGTAGCTCCTGAGGAATCGAATCTACCACCACAATGGTCAGTGCTGGCAGGTTTGGAGTGGCATCATAGCGGTTGACTGCCACGGAGTGGGTAAAAGTATCGTCACCCGCGAGTTCGCTCATTTTTTGCCGGGCGACCCGGTCATCACCAATAGCTTCCAGGCTGGCATGGTTGTTGGTATCTATTTCGTAGAAGTCACTTTTCAGTAACCAACTGGGATGTATTTTTGAGCGAATCTCCGGAACGTCGCGTAACTGCCACAGCAACTTGCCATGTTCATTGTAGATAAATACCAGCGTGGGGAAATTAAGCTTGATACGCTCCGGTTTGGCAATGGTCAGTTGGTTATCCTGCCACTGTGCCAGGGTGAAGAACAGGTTACTTTCGCCGCGCATAACGCGGTAGGTATTATTATCGAAACCAATCACATAACCAACAACCGCCACCACCCCGTAACTGAGTGACAAAAATAGCACCAGCACTGACGCTGCCAGCAAAAACCGTACCCGTAATGAAAGTGGACCATGTGGCGAAATGATATGACGCAGGCGTTTAGCAATGCTCAAAACGATAACCCTGGCTGCGGACTGTGGTAATCACGTCGCCGTCGTGCAGTTGTTGTATCTTTTTGCGCAGTCTGCCCATCAGTACATCAATGGTATGGCTCTCACGCAATTCGGCATCCGGATAGAGTTGCAGCATTAGTGACTCTTTGCTGACCACTTTGCCGGCATTGCGAATCAGAGTTTCAACGATGGTATATTCAAATACCGTCAGCTTCACCGGTTGTTGATGGATGGTCAGTTCTTTACGTGATAAATCCACCTGGAAGGGTCCGCAATCAATCACCTGAGAAGCGTGGCCGCTATTGCGACGCATCAGGGCCTGTAACCGGGCCGCCACTTCTTCGATATGAAAGGGTTTGGTGACATAGTCATCGGCACCGGCTTCGAGTGCTTCTACTTTAGCCTGCCAGCCTTCCCGGGCGGTCAGCACCAGAATGGGTTGTTTTACCGAACGGGCGCGCCAGCGGCGTATCAATGTCATACCATCTTCTCCCGGTAAGCCGAGATCGATCAGGGCAACATCAGGTTCATGTTCTGACAGAAAATAATCAGCTTCTTTGGCGTCTTCGGCAGCATCAACCTGATGCCCCATATCACGTAACTGAACGGCCAGGTGATGACGCAACAGAGCGTTATCTTCAATAACCAGCACACGCATAATTAAACCTCGAACCAGGCAGGAAAGACTATCTGGTCAGTATACGTGATTTGAGGTAAACAGGGGATTAACGCAGACCGGATAATCCGGCCTGCGTTGGCAGATTATTTCAGTTCATCAACCAGAGTGACGGCACGGCCCAGATAATTGGCCGGAGTCATTGCTTTGAGACGGGTTTTTTCTTCTTCCGGCAGGGGCAGGGTATCGATAAATTCCTGCATTCCTTTGGCATCGACGCGCTTACCGCGTGTCAGCTCTTTCAGTTTTTCGTAAGGTTTTTCGATACCGTAGCGGCGCATCACGGTCTGTACCGGTTCTGCCAGCACTTCCCAGTTATGGTCCAGTTCATCCAGCAGGCGCTCACGGTTGACTTCCAGTTTGGAGATCCCCTTCAGGGTTGACTGGTAAGCAATCACGGCATAACCGATGCCCACACCCAGGTTACGCAGCACGGTAGAGTCCGTCAGATCACGCTGCCAGCGGGAAACCGGCAGTTTAGCCGCCAGATGCTGCAGAACAGCATTCGCCAGGCCCAGGTTACCTTCTGAGTTTTCGAAATCGATCGGGTTCACTTTATGCGGCATGGTCGAAGAACCGATTTCACCGGCAATTGTTTTCTGCTTAAAGTGGTTCAGGGCAATATAACCCCAGATATCACGGTCGAAATCGATCAGGATGGTATTAAAGCGAGCCACACAGTCGAACAGTTCGGCAATATAGTCGTGCGGCTCAATCTGCGTGGTGTACGGGTTCCAGCGAATACCCAGCGAGGTGACAAATTCCTCACTCAGTTGGTGCCAGTTGACTTCCGGGTAAGCGGCGATATGGGCATTATAGTTACCTACTGCACCATTGATTTTACCGAGGATTTCGACCTGCTCCAGTTGACGAACCTGGCGAGCCATCCGGTAAGCCACGTTAGCCATCTCTTTACCCAGTGTTGAAGGGGTTGCAGGCTGACCGTGGGTACGGGAAAGTAACGGCAGATCGCGGTATTCGGTGGCCAGAGTTTCCAGCGCCTGAGTCAGTTGCTGCCAGTAGGGCAGAATGACTTCACGACGGGCCGTTTCCAGCATCAGCGCGTGGGACAGGTTATTAATATCTTCAGAAGTACAGGCAAAGTGAATAAATTCGGAAACAGCCTGAAGAGCCGGAACCGATTCAACTTTTTCTTTAAGGAAATACTCGACCGCTTTCACATCGTGGTTGGTGGTGCGTTCGATGGTTTTGATACGGGCTGCGTCTTCTTCGCTGAAACTGGCGACAATCTGGTCAAGGTAAGCGTTTGCGTCAGCGTCAAATGCAGGAACTTCCCTGATTTCTGCGGTTGAGGCCAGTTTCTGTAACCAGCGAACTTCAACCTGAACACGAAATTTCAGTAACCCAAACTCACTGAAAATCGCGCGCAGCGGGCTGACTTTGTCCCCATAGCGTCCATCAACAGGGGAAACGGCGGTCAGTGCGGATAATTCCATCAGTGCAACTCCTGAATCATTGTAAAAGCAGTCATGCTGCCGCCAGTTAACATCCGGGCGACAAACGGGATAAAATTGATTTCGCTTCTCCGACAATCCGGGAGCGACTAAACATTAAATGCAGGCGGCTACCCCCCACCTGTTGCCAGAGCACCGCGCTGCGGATACCGGTCAGTAGTGCGGCCCGGACTTTACTCTGAACCTGACTGTTCTGTAATACCGCTGACGAGCCGCTCACCTGAATTCTCGGACCAATCGGGCTGATAACATCCACATAGATGCCAGCGATAGCAGCTATCACAGTATCAGAGTCCAGCGCATAATGCTGCAACTGACGATCAAGCCCGGAAATTCGCTGTGTCAGCTGCTGCAGGGCTTTGCGGTTATTGTGCAGCTTACGTTCCAGCATCAGAAGACTGAGAGTATAACGGGTCAGTTCGGCGCTGGCACCCTGGCGCGAAGGATTATGCAGGACGGCAATCAGGGTTTCCAGACCAAAACGCAGGTTGGCTTGATCACCGCCGTAAACAGCGAGGGTATCTGGTGGATTGAGATCCACCAGACTTTGTAATGACACGCGAAACACCTCTGGTGGGCAGCTGCCCTGATGAGCTAATTGCTGTGCCAGATGTGCTGCCTGGCAAACACCGGCCAGAGCCAGTGTGATTTCCCTGATATTTTTGGCCACGGCGTCCCCGTTATTTATCAGCGTCAGGCAGAGGCAGGCGCTGTTCGATAACGCCGCCGCCCAGACAAATATCATCCAGATAGAATACCGCTGACTGTCCGGGGGTGACTGCTGCCACCGGTTCATCAAACCGGACCTCAATACGTTGATCCGACAACGGAATCACTTCGCAGGGAATATCGGTCTGGCGGTAGCGGGTTTTCACGGTACAACGGAACGGCGCGGTGACAGGCTGGCGATCTACCCAGTCCAGTTGCTGAGCTACCAGGCCGACAGACATCAGGCGCGGATGTTCAGCACCCTGAGCTACAATCAGCCGGTTAGTGGCCACATCTTTATCCACCACATACCAGGGATCATCGTTGCTGTCTTTCAGCCCGCCGATCCCCAGCCCTTTGCGCTGGCCAAGAGTATGATACATCAGGCCCTGATGCTCACCGAGCACCTGACCTTCGGTATTTTCGATAACTCCCGGCTGAGCGGGCAGGTAGCGACCGAGGAAATCGCGGAATTTACGCTCACCGATAAAGCAGATACCGGTGGAGTCTTTCTTACGGGCAGTGACCAGATCCAGTTGTTCAGCAATACGGCGTACTTCCGGTTTTTCCAGTTCTCCGACCGGGAACAGGCTCTGGGCAACCTGTTGGTGGCTCAGGGTGTACAGGAAATAGCTTTGATCTTTATTGGTATCCAGACCACGCAGTAACCGGCTTTTACCGTCAACATCCTGACGGCGAACATAGTGACCAGTGGCTATCAAATCTGCCCCGAGATCTTCGGCAGCAAATTCAAGGAAGGCTTTAAACTTGATCTCTTTATTACAGAGAATATCCGGATTTGGTGTGCGTCCGGCTTTGTATTCTTCCAGGAAATGTTCGAACACATTGTCCCAGTACTCGGCCGCAAAATTAATCTTATGCAGACGGATACCCAGTTTATCGCATACGGCTTGTGCATCGGCCAAATCTTCGGCAGCAGTACAGTATTCTTCCCCGTCGTCTTCTTCCCAGTTCTTCATGAAAAGACCTTCAACCTGGTATCCCTGCTGTAACAGCAGCCAGGCTGACACGGAAGAATCTACCCCGCCGGACATACCGACGATTACTTTTTTTTGACTATTGTCAGACATGACCTACTCACACAAGACGTATTTATAAAAAACCGGCGGCGTATTCTACCATGACACAGCCTGTTACGCATCCCTGGCGGATGGCCAATTATAGGCGGATACCAGACTGAGCGGATATCGTTCCGGCAGCAGCCAAAGCCGTACAGATTCGGCGACCAGCGGAGAACGCAGGTTATCTGCCGTGAGAATCGCATCAGGGGCTAGCCAGTGACAGCGATCGATATCGCTGTCCTGCGGAGAGGTTTCCGCACAAAACGCGAGATCCAGCCCGAACAGAAAGCGAATAAAGGGCGTCTTATCCGGGGCAATCCATTGCTGCACCCCCAGGAAATAGTGCGGTTCAGCCTTCAGACCGGTCTCTTCATATAATTCACGACTCACGGCTTCACTCAGTGTTTCTCCGGCCTCCAGATGACCCGCTGGCTGGTTGAGAGTGGGCAATCCGTTAATCCGTTCTTCCACCACCAGTAATTTGCCTTCGGCGTGGACCAGGCAGGCGACCGTAATATGTGGGCTA
>Ga0157363_1000237_pt1 | contig 43066 bp, 36 predicted proteins | sample AttsexASBM1_FD_111477 | JGI IMG/M metagenome (GOLD analysis project Ga0157363, IMG submission 111477) | Fungus gardens microbial communities from leaf cutter ant in Ribeirão Preto, State of São Paulo, Brazil - Atta sexdens ASBM1 | ecosystem: Host-associated > Fungi > Mycelium > Unclassified ... | reverse complement strand
GAGTTTTTATATCATCCTGAATACTGCGAAGGTGGCGGAATTGGTAGACGCGCTAGCTTCAGGTGTTAGTGTCTTAACGGACGTGAGGGTTCAAGTCCCTCTCTTCGCACCAGGATACTGATATAAAATGACAACCAATGCGAAGGTGGCGGAATTGGTAGACGCGCTAGCTTCAGGTGTTAGTGTCTTAACGGACGTGAGGGTTCAAGTCCCTCTCTTCGCACCACGTTGTCATCCCTCTCTGACTATCTCACACTGCCCTGAAGAACATCATCCCTGGCAGTTTTTCCCGAACTTCTTTCCGTAAATATATTGCAGCCCATTCCCTGAACTCTTCCTGCCAGCCGTTTAGCTTAGCTGAAAATTAACCATGATTGCCGCGAGCCCGCCAGACACGACCAGGCACGAAGGCAATAACAGATAATGGCGTAAGCGATGGTGGAGCAGCATTACCAGCGTCATGAGTAACGCAATCAGCATAATAATCCGCCACTGCTCAAAGCCGGGCTGCCACAATGCAAACAGTGGTAACGCGATACAGGGCAGCAAAACTCCCCAGCCACTGTCCAGTCGTTTCCCCATTACCCAACTAAACATCCATAACGAACCTGAAGCCAGCATTGCAACTTCCATCGATTACGCTCCGAGAATGATAATGATTTTCACTATCATATGATAACAATTGTCATTTTCCAGCTTTTTTACGTTTGTGACACAAAAAACTGCTTTTTTGACCGATACGCGGCGGAATTCAGAGGGCGGGCGTTTACAGCGTTATCGGCTTATGGCAATTTTTAATGCTGAATAATTCCCGGAGATAAACATGAGTCTGCAGTCGGTACAGCAGTTTTTTGCTGAGCATGCCCCTGATATTGAAGTGATTGAAACCACGGAAAGTACCGCGACGGTCGATATGGCAGCACGGGTTCATGGTGTCACTCCCGGCCAGATAGCCAAGACCCTGTCTCTGAAAGTAAAACAGGCGATAGTGCTGATTGTAATGCGCGGCGACGCGCGACTGGATAATAAAAAACTGAAAGATACTCTGGGCGCCAAAGCACGGATGCTGAGTGTCGATGAGGTGATCAATGCCACCGGACATCCGGTGGGTGGTGTCTGCCCTTTCGGGCTGGAAAACCCGTTAACAGTCTACTGTGATGTCTCTTTACAGGCGTTTGATGAAGTGCTGCCTGCGGCGGGAGCCACCCATAGTGCGGTCAGAATCTCTCCGCAACGGATGGCAGAACTGACAAACGCCAGTTGGGTTGACGTTTGCCAGTAAAAAAGCTGGCGGTGATGACCGCCGCCGGCATCAATCCTCACCTGAGATCCTGATCCCCCGGGTTTCACGGCCAAACGCAGTCAGTAAGCAGATAAGCACCGCCACTGTCCCCGCCACGATAGCCATACTCAGTCCATAATTTCCGCCATGAGTCGCCGCAATTTTAGACTGCAGTGTCGCATTCACGGAAGCAATCAGATTACCCAGTTGATAGACGAAGCCAGGCAGTACGGCACGGGCAGTCGGGGGGACCAGTTCGGTCAGCCAGGTTGGGATAACACCCCAGGCGCCCTGCACCATAAACTGCATTAAAAATGCGCCCAGGCCAATCATCCAGGAACCTGAAGAGAAGGCCCATAACGGCAGTACCGGTAATGCCAGCGCCGAGGCGAGCATTATGGCTTTCTTGCGACCAATTTTCTCAGACAACAGACCAAAGCAAACACCGCCCAACATCGCAGCGATGTTATAGCAGATAGCAATGATACTGACGGTATGCGCATCAAACTGATGCTGGACCTTGAGGAAGGTTGGATAAAGATCCTGAGTACCGTGGCTAAAGAAGTTAAAACAGGCCATCAGCAGGACCAGATAACAGCATAGTTTGGCATTCTGCTTAATGACCGGCAACAGAGCGTGGCTTTCTGCACGGGCTTTGGAGGCCAGCCACACCGGAGATTCAGGCACTTTAAAATAGATGAATGGCAATAGCAGGATAGGCAATGCCCCCACCATAAACATTCCGCGCCAGCCAATGAGATTATACAGCAGACCGAAGATGACAGAAGCCAGCAGATAACCACACGGATATCCCGCCTGAAAAATCCCTGACATCAAACCCCGGGAACGATCCGGAATGGTTTCCATCGCCAGAGACGAGGCGACGCCCCAGATCCCACCCATCGCAATCCCGTAGATCACGCGGAAAGTCAGGAACGCACCGAAGGTGGGTGACCAGGCTGACAACAGTTCAAACACCGAAAACATAACGATGTTGACCATCAGAATCGGACGGCGGCCAAATTTTTCAGCCAGACGACCGAATATCAGCGCACCGACAGGTCTGACCGCCAAAGTAAGCATAATAGAGAGTGATACATCAGTGATAGTGTTATGAAAATACTGAGCCAGATCGCTCAGTACAAATACCAGAATAAAAAAATCAAACGCATCCAGAGTCCAGCTAATAAAACTGGCAAAGGCGACATTACGCTGAGTTGGCGTCCAGTGAAACATATTATTTATCCTTTTCAGCACGTTAGCCAGGACTGTACCTGTCGGCAGGAAAGCCAGAGTAACGCGGATAACAAGAGGGAAGAGGTGAGGTTATTTTTTTGTTAATACTGTTTTTATAGCATTTCACAACAGAAGCTGAAGGTGAGTATTTGTCAGAAATGTCAATGAGATGTAAATAATTATGTCGTGAAGGAAGTGGGCACGCGTAACAATAACTGCCGGAATGCTACTGAACGCCTCAGAATACACTGACCAGCATCACAGATATCTCCCTGCAATCTGCAGGCAGATCTCAATTCGTCCGGAAATATCATCACAAGTGACGGATTGTGTTTTATACTTATTCTTCGGCACAAAAAAATACATTCAGAAAAATATCAAATAGTTAGCAACGACACTGATTTTTAGTGTCGCGCGTATGGCCAGCAAGTGATTGGGTCTGCAATGTTATTACTCTATCCTGCCAGCATGACATTGGTATGACAGTTTTTTGTGAATTATCCCGGAATAATACTGATGACCATTTTGCAGCAGGTCACCAACAGAGTTAAGGCGTAACAACAGGCATCTCAGCCAGTCAGCAGATTCATCCTCTGCGGCAGAATGTCTGGCGACGGAATCCGTCCATCTGTCGTTATTTCTTTATCAGGAGAGCCAGGTAGTGTCAGTCATTGTTTCATTCGGACTTTTTATTGCGTCAGTGTTCCTTTATTCGCGTAAAGCCGGACGGCATCGCCTGTGGTTTATCCTGATGCTGTTGTTGCTGATGATTTTCCTGCTGCTTAACGCGGTTTTATTTGCCAGTGACTACTTCACCGGTAATGGCATCACCGATGCAGTCATCTATACCCTGACCAGCAGCCTGACCGGTGCCGGCACCGCTAAATACATTCTGCCGGCAGCAGGACTGATCCTGCTCTTCATCGCCTTGTTTTGCGCTTTGGGCTGGCTGCTGTATAAAAAAGACCAACAACACCATTTAGGCTGGAGCCTGCTGGCCTGTGTACTGGCCCTGTTGTCGATCAATACCAGCCCGGCGTACTATCAGGTTAAAGAGATTATTACGTCACATACAGGCAAAGATGGCTCAGATTTTGATGATTACTTTAAAGTCCCTGCGGCAAAAATTGAAAACCCCTCGCTGAACCTGGTGTATATCTACGCAGAAAGTCTGGAACGTACCTATTTCGATCAGCAAGCCTTTCCTGACCTGGCTCCGGAATTGTCACAACAGATGAACTCCGGCATCGATTTCACCCGAACCGCTCAGTTACCGGGCACCGATTATACCATCGCGGGTATGGTCGCCTCTCAGTGTGGTATTCCACTGTTTGCCCCCTTTGAAGGTAACGCATCGTCATCATTATCCAGCTTCTATCCGCAAAATATTTGCCTCGGGGATATACTGAAAAACTCAGGCTACCAGAACTGGTTCCTGCAGGGAGCTGACCTCCGGTTCGGCGGTAAAGATGTGTTTCTCAAATCCCACGGGTTTGACGCGCAACATCTTGAAGGTTCTGAAGAACTGAAATCTCAGGTGACAAATCCAGACTACCGGAATAACTGGGGATTTTATGATGATACGGTTCTGGATAAAGTTTTCGAGAAGTACCAACAGTTATCCCGGGAAAATCAACGATTTGCATTATTCGCGCTGACCGTAGATACCCACCACCCGGACGGCTTTATCTCGGCGACCTGCCAGCGCAAGACCTACCCTTATGACGGAAAAAATAACCTGTCGTTTAGTGCAGTTTCCTGTTCTCAGGAACACATTGCCCGTCTTATTGCGCGGATAAAAAGCTCACCGTGGTTTAAAAATACTATTATCGTGGTGGGATCAGACCATCTGGCGATGAATAACACCGCTTATCGTTACCTGATCAAGCATCCACGCCACGATAGCTTTTTTATTATTCGTGGTGATAAGCCTGAAACCACAGAGATCAACCGTAAACGCAGCACGATGGATAACGGTGCGACCGTACTGGATATTCTGGGTGGTGATAATTTTATTGGTCTGGGGCGAAGCAGCCTGTCAGGAACCTCATTATCCGAAATATTTACTGACCTGCCCCGCAAGATCAACGCGTGGAAACCGGACATCATCCAGTTATGGAATTTCCCGCGGCGCATTGACCGGTTTACTGTCGATCAGCAAAAAAACACCCTGAGCTTTTCCGGATCCACCTTCCGTCTGCCGGTACTGATAAAAGTGGGCAACGACAAAGTCGAACCGATCCCGGAAGGGGTATATGCCGAAACATTAACTTCACGTCTGAGTAAATTTGCAGCCGGAGATAAATTTGTCTGGTTTGACAGATGCTATAAGGCTGGCCGGTTATGGGCTCCGAACCTCGCCTTGTCAGATGCGTTATGTTACACCACAGGTGAACTGGGAGGTAAACCCCGGGTCATAGAAATCGGCCGCGGAAATTACCAGGGCAATGTGGCCTTTACCCCGGCAGTCATCTCAGAGGATACCTATCGTCAGACGCTGCAGCAGTTACAGGTGCCTGATAATGATATCCGCTATCCGTCTGACAGTTACCTGTTCTATCTGCCTGGTGCTCCACAGTCCGTCGCCAGCTACAGTGGTTTATCACGCGCGGAAAGTTGGGGACGTTGGTCAAATGCCAATCTGGCTCCGGTGGTTACCATTAACTACACCCGCCCATTACCGGATGAATTTACGTTACACATCGTGGCAAAAGGCTATGGGCCGAATATCGGTAAACCGGTCACCGTCAGTGTGGGGGGTGAACAACACAGCTTTACTCCTACCGGGGAGCTGGCTGACTATTCAATGCAATTTACCCGCCACAGCAACAGCCCAACGCTGGTCATTACTCCACCGGCACCTGTTGAAAGTATGCTGAATAATATTATCGGGCAGGACCCAAGAAAACTGGGTGTAGGTATGAAGTCGTTACAGATTATCAGCGGGGAGACCCGTGCAGGTCCAGAGGATAAACCACTCCCTGAATAACAGAAGATGGCCGCATTGGTCTGCGGCCATCTTCCTCTGTCACGGCAGTGTTAACGATAGATAATTTCGCCAGAGAAAATACGCAGAATTTTTCCATCTTCATCGCTAATCAGCACATAATCACCACCGAAGTAAGTCCAGTGACTGCCGGCTGTTGGCGCAGGGATTTTTCTCAGCTGCCATTTAGAGATGTTGTAAGTCTTCGTCCGGTAGAGCGGAGGAATAATGTCGCCTATTTTGTAATGGCGGAAATCACCAAATACTGAACTTTTTTCCAGCGGGTCTGCAAATTTAGTCTCAGGTTCTGCTGCCGGAGCCGGAGCCGCGACCTCTGGTGCAGGCTGGTTTGCATCTGCAACTGGCGCTTCAGTGGTCACCGGAGCCTCTGAGGCTTGCTTCGTGGACGAAGAACACCCGCTTAATAAACTCACTGACATCAGGAGGACAGATGAGACTAAAACTAACGGCTTACGCATAATTACTCCCTGGCAAACGTTTCCCGTAACCCACAGTACAGGAGACAACAATTGTGCTGCAATTGCACACTGATTTATCAGCCGATAAGTAGAACAGTATTAAGGTACTTTTTCCCCTACTCATCTGTGACATAATATCTCAAACTATCAAAAATCGTTTCTGAGCGGTGAAAAATACACCATACGACACAATAATTACAGATCCGGGCGCAGAAAACCCGGATTTATCACCACTTACAGCACATCCTGAACTCGTTTTTTTTAAAAAATTCAGCGATAAAACCCATGGTAATCTCCCATTAGCGACTTATCATCTACTTTAAGTTGTTTCACCCGTTTTATAGATTTTTAGATTAAATCATCAGCCCAAAAATCCCGATAATCGTTGAAAAGACTATCTGCTTACGGCAACCTGCCTCAGCACCACCTTGCCTCAGGCAAGCGTATAGACTGAACGGATTGCCCATTGTCCACAGCTTGTTTCAGTTTCAAAGGAGATGAGATCTCCCGATAATGAAGGGGTACCGACATCCGAACACAGCTATCCTTGCACCTGAACACCTGTATTCTCCACATACATGGCAACATTTTAAATTACTCACCCCGGACTTTACAGACAATGATTCTGCCTAAATATTCTTAATAACGCTTCAAAAATCAGTCATTGCAAAGTAAAAAAACACAACCAGGAAATAAATCCTGCATTTACCCCCATTAAATGAAACCGGAAAAACCCCCAAATAATCACGAATAAACTCCAGAACTTATTATTAATTACAATGAGTTGAACAGAATAATGCATTATTCCCAACAACATATCACTGCACTTAATATTTACGTGAAGCATCTCACAATTATGTTAATTCTTATTAGATGTTCTACTGGTTGCATGTATATTTTCGCTGTCTCTCCCGGCAGGATTTAACACCGGAGTGACCACTAAAGAGCATTATTTTGTTCCAACAGAAGTTTATGCTCATCTCATAAGGAAATAACTCAGTTTAAAATAAACAGGGAGTATTAATATGAAAGAATTAACCTTTACAGAATCAGCCTCAGTTTCCGGTGCCGGTGGTATTGTTGATGGTGATATGGGGGGAGCCTTCTGGGGATCAATTCTTGGCGCCATTGACGGTTTCGGTACCGGGGCGGCGGTTGGAGGTAAATACGGTGGAGCAGGCGGCTGGATCGTCGGCGGTATCGCCCAGTTAGTCGGTTTAACCGCTTCTGCAGTTGGCGCAGGGATTGGTGGTTTCTTATATGGGGGATTACTTGGCTACGAAAAAGCACAGGCTTATATAGAAACCTACCGTAAAATGTAATTAATTATTCAGTTTAAGAGAGTAACCTGGTTACTCTCTTTCTGCCGCTGTCCTACGATATTTAATATTTATTACAAATATCCCCGGCCGGGTTAAGGCTCCCTGCCACTTCCTGTTCTCTGCTTTTCCTTCCATTTTCTCCGCTCACTCACTTTACCGGCTTTTTTCTGATGCCCTGCACTGTAGACGATCATCCGCCCAACCCAAAATATTTACCGCCGTCACATTGCACTAAAAGAGTTCAGCAAAAATCATGAATGCACCATAGTGACGACTATAATCTTCACATTAGTGCAACACCCATTAACCGGAGGACACATTCCCTGTATTTTGTTTCATTTAAAAATGGCATGTAACTTGCTTTGGCTAATGTGAAGCATTTTGCAATATTCAGCTACTGCCTTGAAGTACCGCAGAAATCAGCGCTGTTCTGACCGGTGGGATCAGCATACTGATGTGAAAGATCTGTGGGATGTTTTGTCAGCTGTCGCTTTCCCTGTTTCAACTGTTGTGCCTGTAAACGTCTTAAACAACTTATATAAACGGATGATGAGGTAACTATGAAAAGCTTTGGTGGGAAATTATCTGTCGCTGCATTAATGGTCTCTGCACTGGCGGGCAGCTTTGCAGTCCATGCTGATGAAATTAAAATTGGTGTTGTCCTGCCATTGAGCGGAGCATTAAGTGGTTACGGTCAGCCTTCGCAGAAAGGATTAGAAGTGATTCAGTCGCTGACGCCCAAACTGAAAAATGGCGATACGATAAAGCTGATTGTGATTGATGATAAGAGCGACAAAGTCGAAGCGGCGAATGCTATGCAGCGTCTGGTTTCCAGTGATAAAGTCGATGCGGTGATCGGTGAAGTCACCTCTACCAACACTCTGGCCATGGTAAAAATTGCCGATGACAGTAAAACCCCGATTGTCTCCCCTACCGCGACCAATGACCGTGTTACCCGCAACCACCCGTATGTCAGCCGCGTATGCTTTTCCGACAGTTTTCAGGGGGTAGTGGGCGCGAATCTGGCATCACGGGACCTTCACGCCAAAACCGCGGCTATCGTATTTGACAGCAGCAATGACTATTCAGTTGGCTTAGCAAAAGCCTTCCGCAATCAGTTTGTTAAAAATGGCGGAAAAATCGTTATCGAGGTACAGGCGCCTACCGGCAGTAAAGACTTTAAAGCCCAGCTATCCAGCGTGAAAGCCAAAGATCCGGACATGATCTACATGCCTATCTATTACACCGAAGGAGCGTTGATCGCCGTTCAGTCTCAGCAACTTGGGTTGAAGAAACCTGTCGTGGGTGGCGATGGTCTGGCCGCTGATCCGGTATTCTTCGAGGTGGGTAAAGATGCAGTGAATGGCTATATGACCACCGACTACTACTCACCTACCGCTAAACAGCAAACTCCTGAAGGCGAAAAATTTATTAAAGCCTGGGAAGATAAATACAAACAACCTACTCATACCTGGGGCGCGATGACCGCAGATGCTTATAACGTCATCGTCAATGCGATGAACCAGTGTAGCGATGCCCATGACCGTAGTTGTGTGAACGATAAAATTCGCGCCACCAAAGACTATGAAGGTATTACCGGAACTCTGACTCTGAAAAATGGCGATGCTATCCGCAGTGCAGTCATCAACGAAGTGAAGGACGGAAAACTGGTATTTAAAACTGTGGTTAATCCATAGTTTTTAATAAGGAGACAGCAATGGATGGTGCCATTTTTCTACAGCAGGTCGTCAATGGGATGAGCCTGGGAGGTATGTACGCTCTGATAGCCATCGGCTACACCATGGTCTACGGCGTATTGCGCTTAATTAACTTTGCTCATGCTGATGTCATGATGGTTGGTGCCTTCCTGACGTTATTTCTGTTCTCTTCGCTCGGGCTACCCTTCTGGGTAGCCATATTCCTCACGCTGATGTTGTGTGGTCTGTTCGGGATGCTGATTGACAGGGTGGCTTATCGCCCCCTGCGTAATGCATCGAAAATCTCAATGCTGATCACCGCTATCGGTGTCAGCTTTTTTCTTGAAAATCTGTTTAATGTCCTGTTCGGTGGCAGTACCCGCTTCTTTTCGGCTCCGGATTTCTTCAACCGGACCATCAATCCGGGTGGCATCACCATTACCAATGTCGCCTGGCTGGTTCCGGTGATTACTGTGTTATTGCTGTGTGCCATTCTCTGGTTGCTGTATCGCACCCGCTACGGCATGGCTATTCGCGCGGTAGCTTTCGATGTGAACACTGTCCGCCTGATGGGCATTGACGCCAACCGGATCATTTCGCTGGTATTTGCGCTTGGCAGCAGCCTGGCGGCCCTGGGTGGGGTATTTTATGCCATCAGCTATCCGACTATCGATCCGTTAATGGGGGTATTAATCGGCCTGAAAGCCTTTGCAGCCGCAGTGCTGGGTGGAATTGGCAGTGTCACCGGCGCGGTACTGGGTGGCTTTATTCTCGGCTTTACTGAAGTTGTCGCTGTGGCACTGTTCCCGGAACTGGGGGGTTATAAAGATGCCTTTGCCTTTATGTTCCTGATTCTGGTTCTGCTATTCCGCCCTGTCGGGATTATGGGAGATGAACGTTTAGAAAGGAGCCGTTTCTGATGAAAATAGCGACTTCTGCTCCGGCCTCTGTGGCCCGCAACCTGCTAATCATTGCCGTCGGTATTGGGTTGTTATTTGCCATTAACGCCCTGTTTAACGACTACATTATCAGGGTTATCAGCACGATTTTTATTTTTATGATTCTGGCCGTCAGTTATAACCTGATCAATGGGGTAACAGGACAACTGTCGCTGGAACCGAACGGTTTTGTGGCGGTAGGGGCCTATGTCACCTCGATACTGTTGCTGACCAGTGACAGTAAACTGGACATGTATGAGATGGCTTCTCCCAGCCAGTTCATTCTCGCACTGCATACCAGTTTTTTGCCAGCCTTACTGATTAGCGGAGTATGTTCCGCGGTACTGGCAGTCTGTCTGGCGTTTCCGGTGTTCCGGGTGCGGGGAGACTACCTGGCCATCGTCACTCTGGGTTTCGGCTTTATCATTAAAATTTTGGCAATTAATAACCCACAGATCACCAATGGAGCCATTGGCCTGAGTGATATTCCTCAGCAACCCCACCTGCTGTTCTGGTGCGGACTGGCGGCACTCATTTCAACAGGGATCATTCTGCAACTGGTCAGTTCCAAATATGGCCGGATGATGAAAGCGATTCGTGATGACGAAGATGCGGCGATTGCCATGGGAGTGAATACCTTCCGGATTAAGACCTGTGCATTTGCTACCAGTGCCTTTTTCGAAGGTATCGGCGGCGGTTTGCTGGCTTCGTTGCTGACCACCATCTCTCCGGGGCTGTTTGATTTTATGCTGACCTTCCAGCTGTTAATTATCATCGTTCTCGGCGGCCTCGGCAGTACTACCGGCGCTATCCTCGGAACGATTATTGTGATTGGCAGTGGTGAATGGCTGCGTTTCCTGGATCAGCCACTGAACCTGTTTGGTTATGACCTCGGCTCCTATCCTGGCTTAAGGATGGTGGTATTTTCACTGATCCTGTTAATTATCATGTTGTTTGCCCGGGAAGGTTTACTGGGCAAGAAAGAGATCTGGCAAATTCGTCCGGGGAGAAAGCGCCATGGAAAGTCCTGAAGTCATCCTTGACGTAAAAAATGTCAGTATTCAGTTTGGGGGGTTGAAGGCCATCGACAATGTCAGCTTTCAGGTCAGAGAAGCTGAGATTTTCGGTCTGATCGGACCCAACGGGGCGGGTAAAACCACCATGTTTAACATTATCACAACCAATTACCGGGCGACCTCCGGCGAAGTGGTACTGGCCGGAAAATCGCTGACCGGGCTAAAACCGAACCAGGTAGTGGCACGGGGAATTGCCCGGACCTTCCAGAATATTCGCCTGTTTAATTCGATGACCGTACTGGAAAACGTGATGATTGGACTGGACCGCACCAGCCGTTATTCACTGGCAGAAGCCGCATTACGTATCGGGCGCTTTTTCTCCGCGGAACGTCATAGTCGGGAAAAAGCCCTGGCACTGCTCGACTATATCGGCATTGCTGATTTTGCCAATATGCAGGCGACAAACCTCAGTTATGGTAACCAACGTAAAGTAGAAATTGCCCGCGCCCTGGCAACGTCACCAAAACTGCTGTTACTTGACGAACCTGCCGCCGGGATGAACCCCAAAGAAACCGAAGACCTGGCACAATTAATTTTCCGGATGCGCAAAGACTATCAGCTCAGTGTGTTATTAATCGAACATGATATGCCTTTTGTTAATGCGCTCTGCGAACGCGTTATGGTCCTTGAATATGGCAAACCCTTATTCAGCGGGCTGATGTCAGAGGCCATTAACCATCCGGAAGTGATTGCCGCTTATCTGGGAGACCTCAGTTATGCTTAATGCCCGCGAGCTAAAAGTATTTTATGGCATGATTCAGGGACTAAAAGGCATAGATTTACAGGTCAATGATCGGGAAATTGTTACCCTGATTGGCAGTAATGGCGCAGGTAAAACCTCGGCCCTGAACGGGATTATCAATATGGTGAAATCGACCGGTTCGGTCAGTTTTCTTAATGAGGATATCTCCCGCAGCCAGACCCACAATATTGTGCGTAAAGGGCTGGCGCTGGTACCGGAAGGCCGAAAGGTATTTACCAATCTGACGATTGAAGAAAACCTGAAGATGGGTGCCTACAATAATCTGGCCAGTTTTACCGTACTACGAGACCGGATGTTTGAACTGTTTCCGCGTTTGAAGGAACGCCGCACTCAGATGGCGGGCACCATGAGCGGTGGCGAACAGCAAATGCTGGCCATTGCCCGGGCACTGATGAGCGAGCCAGTGTTACTGATGCTGGATGAGCCCAGCCTCGGACTGGCACCTAAGATAGTCGGCGAGTTATTTGCCACTATTCGCCAGTTGCGGGAAGACAATATCACTATTTTGCTGGTTGAACAGAATGCTACCGCAGCACTAAGGATCGCTGACCGAGCCTATGTGCTGGAAAACGGCAAAATTGTGTTGTCCGGCGATGCGCAGGATATTCTGAAAAATCCGGAAGTGAAAAAGATGTATCTGGGGGCCTGAGAGTACGCCGGTGTGGTTGACGTCCACACCGGCTGCCTGACTCCGTCAGACAAAATTAACCTACCACCGGCAATCCGAGGTTTTCACGCAGAGTGGCAAACTCATAATCTTCGTGGAACAGGCCACGACGACGCAATTCCGGGATCACCAGTTCGATAAACAGATCCAGTTGCTCAGGCATAATCGCCGGCATCACATTGAAGCCATCGGCTCCGCCCTGCTCCAGCCACAACTGGAAATCATCGGCAATATCTTCCGCCGTCCCGACAATCACGCGGTGGCCACGGGACCCGGCAGCAATGGCGGCCAGTTCACGTAAGGTCAGGTTTTCGCGTTTTGCCATATCGGTCATCAGTTTCACCCGGCTCTGATTACCTTCGCCCAGAGGAACTTCTGGCACCGGACCGTCCAGCGGATAAGTCGACAGATCCATACCAAACCGTAATGAAAGCTGGCGCAATCCGTTATCAATATCCACCAGCGTATTCAGCTCTTTCCACAATGCTTTAGCTTCTTCACGGGTCCGGCCAACAATCGGCATCACCCCTGGCATAATGACTACATGATCAGGATTACGGCCGGCAGCAATCACCTGATCTTTTTGTGAACGATAGAATGTCTGAGCTTCTTCCAGGCTGGCCGCGGCAGTAAACACCACTTCGGCCGTTTCCGCGGCCAGTTTCTGGCCGTCAGCAGAGGAGCCCGCTTCAATAATCACCGGACGTCCCTGAGGCGAACGGGTAATATTTAGCGGCCCCTGCACCTGGAAGTGTTCTCCCTGATGATCGATCGGCTTAATTTTTTCATCTATAAAATAGCGGCCACTGGCAGGATCCGGCTGTACCGCGCCCTCTTCCCAACCAGCCCATAACTTGTCAGCCACCTCAAGAAATTCCCGGGCACGTCCGTAACGTTGCGCGTGGTCAGGCATATCTTCACGGCTAAAATTACGCGCGACATCGGTAGAGAATGAGGTCACGACATTCCAGGCAGCACGCCCACGGCTGATATGATCCAGCGAAGAAAAGCTGCGGGCCAGAGTGAAGGGATCGCTGAAAGTGGTGGATGCGGTAGCCGCCAGACCAATCCGCCGGGTATTCACCGCCAGCGCAGACAGCAGCGTGAGCGGTTCCAGGCGAGCCATGGTAGAAGGCAGGCGATACATACTGGTTGCCAGTGCGTCACCGACAAAAAACAGATCAAAGGTCCCTGCTTCGGCCTTTTTCGCCAGAGTAATCAGCCAGTCGATATCGGTCGGTGAACCAAGGTTTTCGGTTAACCGCCAGCCACTGACATGATGTCCCACGGGCTGAACAAAGAGGCCAAGACGAAGACGACGCTGAGTTGTTGAACTGTCCATTTATCATTCCTGTTTGTCACATTCATCACCGCACAGCGGTGGTTAAAAAAGGGTATCGGCCAGTAAAAAAGCCTTTTCCAGCGAGGCTGGTGAAATCTCAAACGGCAGCATAGCGGCGCTGCGTTCCGGGAAGCGTACTGCGCCCGCCAGGGTACGGATGACCGCTTTCCGGTCCTCCGTGAATGCCGGAAGTTTCAATGGTGCAGAGTAACGTTGCAGTAATTCCACCAGCTCTGCATCAGCCTGACCATTATTTTCAATCAGTGACTGAATCAGCAGGCAGAAACCGACTTTTTCACCATGCAACCAGTGATGCAGTTCCGGCTGATGAGTCAGCCGGTTATGGATAGCATGGGCAAATCCGGGAGTCGCCAGAGTATCGCGTACGCTGTTTGACAGTCCGGCATAGACGATGTTGGCCTCAATCACTTTAATCAGTGCCGGAGTGACCACCCCGGCCTGGTTATCAACAATGGCCTGATCACCATACTGTTTAAATATTTCCAGCGCCTGCTGTGCCGGCAGTATTTTCAGTTGCAGCGACAGGTTGTCCGGATTATTGAGTTGGTAAGGACGGAACTCAAACAATTTCGCCAACGCATCCACCATACCCGCCTTCAGGTAACGAACATCAGAGCGGGCAATGACCTCGCTGTCGACCAGCACCAGTTCCGGCATGGCGGGCAATAACTGACTGCGCAAATGACCGCCCTGATCATTATAAATGATACTGACCGGGGACCAGGCGGCACAGGTCGCCGCCAGAGTAGGCATGTTTACCACTTTGACTTCCGGAACCGCAGCCCCCGCGGCTTTTGCCGCATCCATCACACGGCCACCACCAATACCCAGCAACACTCCGGCGCCCTGCGCCAGTAAATTTTGTTGAAGAGTATCAATCGCCTGCTGAGTACATTCTCCGTTCAGATATTCCAGTTGCCAGCGAATACCCTGCTCTTCCAGGCTATGACTCAGTTCAGGATTGACCGCCTTCCAGGCCGCCGGGGAACTAATAATGCGAACTTCGGAGGAAAAAGCTTTCAGATAGCTTCCGGTTTGAGTACGCAGACCGGGCTCCTGAAAATAACCACTTGGAGATTTGATTGCTAACACGGGGTCACCCTGAACACACTATTGCAGACCACCGACGTACGATGGTAACTGAGCTGAAGTACCCCTGGCAGGGGTACACCGGAGATGCAGTATAGTCTACGGTAACTGGCTATTTACGCAATGAAAAGCGGCCTGACTGACTTTCCAAAATGGAATTAGCTTATACCTTTTTTATATATAGCTGTGGTTCACTTTACTGTTAATCTCTCTCCCCCACGCTTTGTTATACTCTTTCTTTTTCATAATCCCGGAAATAACCCATGAGCCTTACTTTCCGCCAGGTCAAAGACGACGAGGTAGACAGCTATCTTGCACTGGTGCTGGCCGCCTATGCGCCAACAATATCGATGGGAATCCACTTCGATGCCGCCACCACGAATCGTGAAAAAGCCCTGCTACACCTGCAAAATCATGGGGTTTACGGACTTTACCAGCATGACCAGATGGTCGCTTCCGTCACTATCCGTTATCCATGGGGCCCGCTGCCCGGCCCCTTTGGTTTGCCGCATATCGGCTGGTTTGCTGCCCATCCGGAGCATCCCGGCAAGCACTATGGCAGTAAAATACTGCAACTGCTTGAGCAGGAAATTTTGACAGGCCAGCTGCGTGCTCCGGCGGTTTCTCTGGGAACTGCGACCAACCATCCGTGGCTGATTGAGATGTATCAGAAGCGAGGCTTCGTGCCCATGCACCAAGCTAACCTGGGCAAAGGCCACATTACGTTGTATATGAAAAAAGTCCTGGATGAAGCCGCCCATCAGCGCTGGCTGACACGTCAGGTGCCTGTTGACGGAATAAAATAACCGGAGAACATAATGACTGATATCACTGAAGACCTGTTCGCCGAAAGCCTGATTGCTTTTCGCCATGAACTGCACCGTTTTCCTGAGCTCTCAAATCAGGAATTTGAGACCACGGCACGAATCCGCCGGCAACTGGAGCAACATGATATCCGGGTGCTGGACCTCCCCCTGAAAACGGGACTGGTTGCCGAAGTGGGTCCCGTCAGCGGGCCTCTGGTGGTGCTGCGTTCAGACATCGATGCGCTGCCCATCGAAGAGCAATCGGGCGTAGACTATCGTTCAGAAAACCCTGGTGTAATGCATGCCTGTGGCCATGATTTTCACAGCACAGCTGCGCTGGGTGCCGCTATTCTGCTGAAAAAAAATGAAGCTGCGTTGCAAGGCCGCGTCAGGATCCTGTTTCAGGCCGCAGAAGAAACCGGACAGGGTGCACCCGACATTATTAACACCGGAGCACTGTCAGAAGCCTTCGCCATCTTTGGGCTGCACAATGACCCGACACTTCCGGCCGGGGTGATCGGCAGTAAAGCAGGTGCACTGACGGCTTCGGTTGACCGTTTCAGTATCACAATAAAAGGCATCGGCAGCCATGCTGCCCGTCCGCATGAAGGTAATGATCCGATTATTATTGCCGGGCAACTGACCGGTGCTCTGCAAACGGTAATTAGCCGTAATGCACCGTCATCGGATAATGCGGTGGTTTCCATCACCCAGATTCACAGTGGCAGCACCTGGAATGTGATTCCGGACAGTGCCTGGATGGAAGGCACTGTCCGGACCTTCTCCCCGGACACCCGGCAACTGATTGAAAAACGCTTTCGCGCGATTCTGGATGGCTTCGCCGCCGCGTTTGATGCCGATATCAGTCTCGACTGGCAGGCTGGTCCTCCTTCGGTGATTAACGATGCCCGTTGGGCTGACTTTGCCCTGGAACAGGCGGCTGAATGTGGCTTTGAAGCCCGGGTCGTTGAAGCCAGCCCGATTGGTGAAGACTTCGCTTTCTACCAGTTGCAACTTCCCGGAGCATTCGTGATGGTCGGCACCGGCGAGCAATATGCCCTGCACCATCCGGCATTTCGTATCAATGATCAGGTGCTGTTGCCGACCTCACACTATCTGGCACAGTTGGCAGAACGCGCACTGAACCTGCCGCAGGAGTCCGCACAGTGAACATCACTGAACGGCTGGCAGAGAAAATTATCGGCAGCCAGCCTGACGAACAGGCACGGCAGGATGCACGGGACGGGGTCTGTGATTTCATTGCCGTCTGCTGGCCCCTGATGCATCAGCAGGTTCCGGATTCCGGTCTGCCGATACTCAGACAAGTGTATCCGGAGCAGTCCATTGCACAGCGTGCTCTGTTGCTCGGCTATGCGGGCCATGCCCTGGATTATGATGATTTTCATGCCGATTTTCGGGGCCACCCCACCACGGTGATTCTGCCGGCCCTGATTGCCTGGTGCAGTCTTCAGCCGTCATACAGCGTTGAGGAGTTTCTTGATGCCTATATCGTCGGTGTGGAAATGGCAGGCAGACTGGGGCTGGCCGCTACCCAGCAACATTATACCCGTGGCTATCATAATACCGCGACACTCGGCACCCTGGCCGCAGCGGCAGCCCTTGCCCGTCTGAGCCGGGCGACTCTGGCTCAGACCCGTGTGTTATTGGGGATAGCCGCCACGCAAGCCAGTGGATTAAGAGCTGAGTTTGGTTCAGCGGTAAAACCACTGCATGCCGGACTGGCTGCTGAACGGGCAGTCAGAGCGACTCAACTGGCACTGGCCGGATTTGACGGGCAACCCCGGGGAGTGATTGAGGCTTTCCTTTCTGCTACCAGCAATGATCAGGCGCTCCCCGAAAAACTGACAACAGACTGGGGAATGCCCTGGCGTATTACCAGCCCCGGGCTGGAATTTAAACCTTTTGCCACCTGCAGCGGTACCCACAGTGCTGCAGAAGCCGCACGGATCCTTCGCCGCCAGTGGGTGAGTGAGCAGGGAAACATCGACCAGTTACTGGCATTAACCGCTGGCATCACGGTCAGCTTCCCGCCAGGCGGTGATATCGCGGCATCGGTCCGCCATCCTGATAACGGTATCGAAGCCCGGTTCAGCCTGGAATATGTTATCGCAGCGATGCTGCTGTACGATGATTTACGCATGGCGGATTTTGCTGAAGGCCCGGTCAACCCACGGGTGATGGCCCTGGCCAGCAAAGTGCGTCGCACACCCGACGAAACCGCGCCACCGGATGCCATTAATCCGGCACTGCGTTTTCATGAAGTCAGTCTGTTTCTGACCGACGGACGACAGCTTAGTTGCCGGCGAACCCGTCAGGAGTCGCTGGCAGAACCGGTGAAAGTGCGGGAAAAACTCGCTCTGGCATTGCAGCAGGAAACGGCAGACCGCCGACAGCAGGTGGTTGACGATTGCCGGCTGAATGACAGCCGGCAACTTAGCCGTTTGATTGACGCCTTACTGGCATAATCGACCTTACCGCCTGAGCCAGCCTCAGGCGAACTGGCCGACTGCCCCGGCAGGCGGAATAAACGCCTGCATTGGCGGTAATTCTCCGTTGAACTTCCGCACCTTAACGACAGTGATCTGCCCGGTGCAGCCCTGTGCCAGAGACGATGTACCAATATCCCGGGTTAACACATTGGGATTACCGTGCCGGCAAACCGGTTTAACTGCACCGGGTTCCACCGGGTCATACCAGGCACCGGTCGGAAGCTGAATAACCCCGCGACGAATCTCCGCAGTCAGGCTGGCAGAGGCCAGTGCAGTCCCCCGCGAGTTATACAGTTCAACGATATCCCCTTCACTGATCCCTGCCGCCCTGGCATCTTCAGGATGCAGACAGCAGACTTCGCGGTTCTGACGTTTGCTGCTTTGACTGTAATTGCCAAAATCCAGCTGACTGTGCAACCGGGTGGCTGGCTGGTTCGCTATCAGCCAACAGGATTCTCCAGCCACCGCCTGCTCTTGTGGTGCTAACCATACCGGATGCCCCGGGCAGTCGGCATAACCAAAACCGGCAATCGTCGCAGAATAGATCTCTATCTTCCCGCTGGGAGTGGTCAGCGGAGCCCCCAGAGGATCCCGACGAAACGCTTTCATCATCAGACCACTTTCCGTGTGCTGAGGTAATTCGACCATACCCAACTGTTGAAACGTCTGGTAATCCGGCAAATTGTATTCTAACGCAGCCAGTTTCTCCCGAAGCTGGCCATACATCATTTCCAGCCACTGCTGAGAACTGCGCCCTTCGGTAAATTCCTGCTCGCGGCCCAGCGCACGCGCCAGATCAGCAAAGATATCAAAATCATCGCGGGCCAGACCGTGCGGTTCTGCCACCGGATGCATGGCAAACAGATGCCGGTCGGTCGGTGCACCTCCGATGTCTTCACGTTCCAGCGTCATGGTCGCCGGCAATACAATATCAGCATGTCTGGCAGTGGCCGTCCATGCGGTTTCATGCACTATCAGGGTATCTGGCCGGCAAAATGCCTGACGCAACCTGGCGAGGTCCTGATGGTGATGGAAAGGATTTCCGCCGGCCCAGTACACCAGCCGGATATCCGGATAGGTCAGGCGACGACCGTTATAGTGAAAATGCTCACCAGGGTGCAGCAACATATCTGAAATTTTTGCCACCGGGATAAAACGGTCAATACCATTGCGTCCCTGAGGAAGCGAAGGAAAGCTCACCAGATTAAACAGCTTGCCGTAGTGCCCCAGCGCACCCAGTGCATAGGTAAAACCACCGCCGGGTAAACCCGGCTGGCCAAGAGCGGCAGCCAGCACCAGTCCCAGCCATACCGGTTGTTCTCCGTGCTGAGAACGCTGCAGTGCATGTGCGACGGTAATCAGTACCCGCTTCCCGTGTAAACGTTGCGCCAGGGTGGTTATCTCTGTGGCGCTGATTCCACAAATTTCCGCCGCCCAATACGCGTCCCGCAGCTGGCCGTCTTCTTCACCACGAATATAGGCCACCATCGCTGGCCAGCCGACACAATACTCCGCCAGAAAAGCTTCGTCGGTCAGTTGCCGTTCAATAAGAACAGAAAGGATACCTATAATCAGTGCCGCATCGGTCCCGGGAATAATCGACAGCCATTCGCCTTCTGCTTCAACAGGCAAATCACTGGCCAGTGGGCTGACCGAAATAAACCGGGCGCCGCGTGCCGCGGCCTGACGCATAAAGCCACGTTCGGTATGCTCACTGATCCCACCACTGGCTACCTGGGAATTTTTGAGTGCCAGACCGCCAAACGCCATCACGATGTCGGTATCCGTGGCAATTTCCTGCCAGCTCACGCCCTTACGGGCAATCTCATCCATCGAACCGACAATATGTGGCAACAGTACGGCTGCAGAACCGGAACTGTAGCTGTTCACTGACCGCACATAACCGCCGATCGCCGTATTCAGGAAGCGGTGTACCTGGCTCTGGGCATGATGGAAACGTCCGGCACTTGACCAGCCGTAAGACCCGCCAAAGATGCCTTCAGGACCGTAAGCTGAACTCACCCGTTTCAGCTCGTGACTCACCAGTTCGATAGCTTTCGGCCAACTGAGTGGCAGATATTCATCACTGCCCCGCCGTGAGTCCGGCCCGGGTCCCTGTTCAAGCCAGCCCCGGCGCACCATCGGTTGGGTCACGCGAGCAGGGTGATTCAGTGCATTGGAAAAGTTATTCAGTAACGGACTGGGGTCCGGATCGCCCGGGAAAGGGGTGACCTTAACTTCTCCCTCCTGCATTTCGGCCTGAAACGCCCCCCAATGGGCGCTGTGCATTTTCTTTGATGAGTTCATGAGTCTGCCAGTAAAAAAAACGGTGCCCTAAAGCACCGTTGCAATAAATTCTCGTACTCGTCCGTTTTGCGGATCATCAAGTACCTGTTGGGTCGGGCCGGCGGCAATAATGCTGCCTGATTCCATAAACACGATATTGTCAGCCACTTCCTTAGCAAAACCGATTTCGTGGGTCACAATCACCATGGTGATTCCGGAATGTGCCAGTTGCTTAATCACCTGCAACACTTCTCCCACCAGTTCCGGGTCCAGCGCTGAGGTCGGTTCATCAAACAACATCACCCCCGGATTCATCGCCAGTGCCCTGGCTATCGCCACCCGCTGTTGCTGTCCACCGGAAAGGTTTTGTGGCCATTCGTTTTCACGGCCAGCCAACCCTACCTGCTTCAGCAACTCCAGTGCCTGAGCAATACTCTGCTGACGCCCCTGCTTTTTAACCCGCATCGGTGCATCAATGATGTTCTGCAACACTGTGCGGTGTGGAAACAGATTGAACTGCTGAAACACCATACCGATTTCACGGCGTTGCCGGGCAATATCACGGTTGCTGCGTTCATGCAGGGTATGGCCTTTCTGGTGATACCCCACCAGCTCTTCGCCGACACGGATTGTACCGCCATCCAGTTTTTCAAGATGGTTGATACAACGCAACAGTGTTGATTTTCCTGAGCCGGAAGGTCCCAGGATAACCGTGACTGACCCGGCAGGGATATCCAGATCGACCTGTTTAAGAATGGTGTTACCGGAAAAGCGCTTAGTCACTTTACGTAAGTAAATTGCCTCAGCCACGGGATACCTCCTTGCGGGCCATCCGGCTCAGCAGTTTAGCAATCCCCGAAGGTTCACGGCGTGTCACCCCACGGGAAAAATAACGTTCAATATAATACTGGCCCACGGAAAGCACGGACGTCATCAGCAGATACCAGAGCGTCGCTACCAGCAGCAACGGAATAACCTCGTAAGTTCGCTGATAGATGATCTGAGCTGAGTACAGCACATCCTGCAGGGAGATGACCGAGACTATCGCTGTGGTTTTCAACTGACCAATCACTTCGTTACCCGCCGGAGGCAGGATAGCCCGCATCGCCTGGGGCAAAATGGTATAGCGAAAGATCTGCGCCGGACGGTAGCCCAGAGCACGGGCCGCTTCAATCTGGCCGTTACTCACACTCTGGATTCCGGCACGAATAATTTCTGCGGCATAGGCAGACTGGTGCATCACCAGGGCAATCACTGCCGCGGTGAAGGGACTAATCAGCGTATTAGACTTTACGCTCCATAACTCACCCAGCCCCGGCAAAGAAACGGACAGGGTCGGGTACAACGCAGCAACGTTGTACCACAGGAACAACTGAACCAGCATCGGTACACCACGGAAGAACCAGGTATAGGCCCAGCTGACAGTAGAAAGCACCGGGTTTGATGACAGGCGCATTAACGCTAACAGGGTACCAAACAGGAAACCAAGCACCACCGAGATCACGGTCAGTTGCAGGGTCATTAATACCCCCTGCAGGATCGACGCTTCGGTAAAGTTATCAGCTATCACCTGCCATTCAAAGCGCGGGTTATTCACCATTGACTGGAGCATTCCCGCGATACATAGCAGAACGATCAGTGCACTAATCCAACGGCCGTAATAACGTTTACCGACAATTTTCAGTTCTTCTGCCGGTTCAGTTACTGATTTCATTTAAAGATCTCTTCATTACGAAGCGACTGCTTCACGGCACCAAAGCCGATTCCCCAGTGGTCGAGAATCTTCTGGTAGGAGCCATCTTTAATCAGAGAATTCAGCGCCGCCTGGACTGCAGGTTCTAACGGAGAATCTTTCGGGAAAGCCACCGACACCGGTGCATCATTCACCGTTAACACACCACTGATGGTGGCAGGTTTAATCTGTTTCACCTGCCAGATCAGACCTTCATAGGGCCCCAGGAACATAGGTACCCGCCCGCTGACCACGGCCTGGACGCCTGCCGGACGATCCGGGAACACTGCCACCTGGATAGGTTTTTTACCTTCGGCCTGACACTGTTTGCTGGCATCTTCCAGACGGGTCACCTGGGTGGTCCCGGAACCGGCACCGACCTGACTGCCACACAGTGCATCAAATGAAGTGAACGGCTTGATATCAGAGGACTTCAGTGAAATAACCCCCAGCTTACTGGCATCGTAATAACTGACGAAATCAATCAGTTTCAGACGGGTTTTGGTGGCATTAATATTGGAAAGCGCGACATCATAACGACCGGTTTTCAGGCCCGGGATGATATTGTCAAAACCACCACTGTTACGCCACTGCACATGGATCCCCAGGCGCTGGCCTACAGCATTCATCACATCTATCTCACGCCCTGCCAGGGTTTTATTGTCAGTTTCAAAGAACGTGGTGGGTGGTGTATTGGGATTGGTTGCTGCCACAATATAACCACGTTGAGCAATATCGGCCGGTAATAGCTTATTCAGTGCAGGATCTTCCTTAACCTGAATAGAACTGTGAGTCGGTACTGAGAGATCGGCTGCCAGAGCAGTAGTCGCACTGAGTGCTGACACGACGACAGCTATTCCTTTTAAAAATCTGTTCACCGGAATCATTCTCCTGGTTGGGCTGCAAAGTATTTCCCGAACGGGAATAAAGAAAAAACGCCGGGCTGTTGGCCCCGCGTTATAAATACGAGTTATAAACCTCGTGCGGATGATAAAAACTCACAAGGTTGTGATCAAGATCATTGTCTTTTAATCACAAATTAATCGCAAATTCCAAAAAAAGCTATTCTAATTCCATTTAAGAATAAGCAGTACTCTCGGGGGGATAAACCCCAAAAAAAGGGGCTCTGTCATGACAGAACCCTGTTTTGCAGATAAAAATACCGCACTAACTGACTACCCGCACCGCAGCACCTGACAGCCAGCCACTGACATTTTCAGCTAACTGAAAAAGCGCCCCCTGTCGGGCTTCGGTACTGCCCCAGGCGATATGTGGGGTAATCAGCAGATTCGGAATATCACTGGCCAGTAACGGATTATCCGGTGACGGCGGTTCCTGACTCAGTACATCAACTGCCGCCCCTCCGATAATCCCACGACGCAATGCCTCCGCCAGTGCCTGTTCATTAATTAACGCTCCCCGGGCGCTGTTAATCAATAAGGCCGAACGCTTCATTAAACTCAGACGGTGAGGGTTAATTAGCCCGGTGGTTTCCGGGGTCAGCGGACAATGTAATGACACCACGTCGGCGACGGCCAGCAGGGAATCGAGTGGCAGTTTATCCGGGCTGCTGTCACGGTCGGGTAACTGCGCAAAACGGACCTGCATACCAAACGCTGCGGCCATCTGCGCTACTTTACTGCCCAGTTCACCCTGACCGACAATTCCCAGCAACTTACCGTTAAGTTCTGTCAGCGGGAAATCCGTCAGACAAAACCGGTCAGATGCCGCCCAGGCGCCTTGCCTGACCAGTGCATCATAACGGGCAACATGATTGGTCAGTGACAGGATCAGTGCCAGGGTGTGCTGAGCCACCGAATGGGTACCGTAGCCCTGGCAATTGCACACGGTGACACCATGCCGGCGGGCGGCCTCTAAATCCACCGCATTGGTTCCGGTTGCCGATAGCAATACCAGTTTTAACCGCGGTAACTGACTAAAAATCTCTGCCGGTAGCTGCAGGTCGCTGATAATCGCTATCTCTGCATCCTGCAACCGCGCAACGATTTCCGTGGAGGCGGTATGCGGGTACAGTTCCAGTTCAGGCAGTACGTTGTAAAGACACGCCGGATCAAGATCGCCAAAATCCAGCGACGCATAATCTAAAAATACGGCCTTGTTTACCGCACGACCCTCTGAGGCTGCACTCATTGAACTACTCCAGAAACGACGGATCGTTTTTGATCAGCATCCGCTTCATTTCTTCAAAATGTTCACGGGAGAAGTCAGTAATCTTTTCCCAGTCCTGAGCCGTTTTTTCTGCCACATCATCCGCCAGTACCCGTAGCGGCTTGCCGGTGGACAGTGCGGTAATCAGGATCTGACAGGCACGCTCCAGGGTGTAGATATCATCAAAGGCTTCGCCAACATTCGCCGCCGTGACCATCACTCCGTGGTTACCCATCAGTAAACGACTGTGTCCCTGCAACAGGCTGGTCAGGCGTTCACCCTCCGCTTCCGTATCAGCCATACCACCATACATAGCATCGACAGCGACCCGGCGAAAATATCGGGCGGTGTTCTGGTCGATTGGTGGGATCACCGGATCTTCCAGACAGGAAATAGCGGTGGTGTAGATCGGATGCAGGTGCAGTACGACTTTGACATGAGGAAGCCGCTGATGGATCTGTCCGTGTATGGCCCAGGCCGTCGGGTCAACATCGCTGCGCTTACCATCTTCCGGATTGTCTGCGTCCAGCAGCAGTAAATCCCCCGGTTTAATTCGGGAGAAATGTACCCACTTCGGGTTTATCAGAAATTTTTTGCCGTCTTCTGAGACTGCCGCACTAAAATGGTTAGCCACAGCTTCATGCATATTTAGCTGAGCGCAAATGCGAAATACTGCTGCCAAATCAATACGTAACTGTTGTTCGTGACTTAACGACATCTCATTCTCCGCGTGTCAGGGGGGCCGACAGCTCCGGGCCGCCGGCAGGGATGATGGTAAGGCCGTTTATTCGGCTGACGGCATCAGCGTTTTAATATCTTCCGCGGTAGGGGCAGAAAATTTATATTTTGCCAGCAACTGACGGTATTCCGCCGTCTGGCTGAATTTCTGTAATCCTTCGGTGACTGCCTGTTTGACCTGCGGATCATCTTTACGCACCCCCAGACCCAGCAGTTGCGGATACAGCAGTTTGTCGGAGCTTATCACCAGACGGCCTTTCAGCTTATCCACCGCCGACAGTGCAACGGCAACATCGGTAATCTGAGCGTCTGCCGCGTGTGACAGAAGCGCCTGGGTCGCCTGAGGGTCAGTCCCGAATTCACTGATAGTCATCGGTTTCAGATTATTTTTAACGCAATAATCGGTCGAGAATTTATGCAGATTTTGCAGAAAAGAAGTCCCGGCCATCACGGAAACTTTATGACCACATAAGTCTTCTGCAGACTTTGGCTTAAACTGGCTGCCCGCCAATACCACAATGCTCTGCCCGGTTTTCAGGTAAGGGATCATATCCACCACCTTCAGACGCTCCGGGGTGATGTACATGGCTGAGTTAGTCACATCAAACTTCTTGCCTTTCAGGCCTGGGATCAGATTCGGGAACCGGGTGTCCAGGGTGACCAACTGACGGCCCATGGCTTTGGCCACTCCGCTCAGCATCTCAATATCAAAACCTGCCGGCTTATCATTCTTCATATACTCATAAGGAGCAAATGTCACATCTGAACCGGCGACAATTTTTCCCGCCTGTAGGAAGTCAGCATGTGCTCCTGCCGCTGCCATGCCCAGAGAAAGTACTGCCAGTTTAACTGCTGTCATTTTATTACGCATATCAACCCCTGAATTAACCCGCCAGTGTGACGTCTTTAAGAAAATCGGTAACCCTTGCATTGCTGCCATTTCGAAGTAAAGCCGGTGCCTCATCGACCACCACCCGGCCTTTCTCCATAAACACAATCCTGTCTGAGACGCCAAAAGCAAAGTTCATCTCATGGGTCACAATCACCATAGTAATGCCTTCCTGTGCCAGACTTTCGATCACTCCCAGCACTTCGTTCACTTTTTCAGGATCCAGTGCGGAAGTGGGTTCATCAAACAACATAATTTGTGGGCGCATCATTAAAGCTCTGGCAATCGCCACGCGCTGCTGTTGTCCCCCGGATAACTGATGCGGATATTTACAGGCATGTTCCAGCATCCCAACTTTGTGCAACAGTGCACAAGCCTGGTGCATTAGCGACGAAGTATCGCCGGTTTTGTGATATTTCGGTGCAAGCAACAGGTTTTCCATCACCGTACGGTGCGGGAACAGGTTGAAGCTTTGGAACACCATACCAATATTTAGCCGCAGCGCATTATTTTCACTGAATACCGGTGGGTTCGCCCCCTGCTGTTTCAGCTGAATAAACGGCTGGCCATTCATTTCAATTTCGCCATGGTCAATCTGTTCCAGACCATTCAGCAGACGAATCAGGGTGGTCTTGCCGGAACCGGAGGGACCGATCACCGACACTACTTCGCCCGGTTTCACCTGCAGGTCGACTGCTCCCAGCACTTCCACATTGTTATAGGCTTTATGCAACCGATGGGCATTCAGGGCCGGAACCCCCGGGGTATTCACCGGCGGCGCCATGACAGACACCGGTTTCTCTGCCAGATCCAGCCACTCCTGAGGAACGGCCTGCCCCTTTTTACGGGTGACATCCAGGTATTTTTCCAGCTGCTTAAGCAGGAAATCGAACACCGTGACCACCAGGATGTAGTAGAACGCCACCGCAGTCATAGTTTCCATAACGAGGAAGTTTTCTGAATAGAGGCGCTGTCCGACCAGCAGAATTTCGGTCAGAGAAACCACCGAGACCAGCGAGGTCAGTTTAACGATTGAAATATATTCATTCGCCAGGCCCGGCAGAGCGACCCTGACCGCCTGTGGAATAATGATTTTCCACTGAATACCGCCATAAGCCAGTCCTAATGCCCTGCCTGCTTCATACTGACCTTTGTTAATTGACAACAGGCCACTACGGTGGATTTCCGCCATATAAGCGGTTTCACTCAACACCATGGCAATCAGCCCGGCATAGAACGGATTACTCAGCACCACAGAGGTCGAGGGAACGGCCTGTGGCATGTTGTAGACAAAAATCAGTAATACCAGCAAGGGTAAGCTGCGAAAAAACCAGATATACAGGTTAGCCAGAAAACGCAAAACCGGCTTAGAAGACTGTTTTGCCAGTGCCAGCGCAAAACCCAGCACCATACTGATTACCCAGGACATCACACTCAGTCTGATAACGGTCCATGTGGCCCACCAAAAATCTTTGTCTTTGAACAGGCTGAATAAATAGTTCCAGTCAAACGTCATATACACACCTTTTAATCTTCTTTGACGCCAGTATCAGTCCGTAGTCTTTTGACTACATACGTGACTACAAGGGCAGAATGCCGGACAGGATTTACCGTGGCTGACACTGATGAATGGAGACGGTCTCCTTGATATTCATCCTCATGGCTTTTGGGATATATGAAAATTATTAAATATATTGAGCATGACACTAAAAAAACTAACTGAGCATTTCTTAATCATAATGCCCCTGCAAACCACAGTGTTATTTTTCGGTTACCTCCGGGAAAATAATAACCACAATAAATGTAATGAATTAGTGGCATGTTAATTGCTTTATCATAGGAAATTGCGATGATAAAAGAGGACGTATGGCAAACTATACTCTGCGGCAACTTAAGTATTTCATTACCACAGTTGAATGCGGCAGTGTGGCAGAAGCGTCGCGGAAGCTCTATATTGCCCAGCCATCGATATCGACGGCAATAAAAGGGCTGGAAGACAGTTTTGGTGTACAGCTGTTTATTCGTCATCATGCTCAGGGGGTTTCCCTGACGCCTTCCGGGGCACGTTTTTACCGCAAAGCTCAGAAGCTACTGCGAATGGCCCATGAGTTTGAGCAGAATGCGCTGGCGGATAATGATGTGGTGGCCGGGCAGATTGATATTGGTTGCTTTGAAACCGTCGCTCCACTGATTCTGCCAAAACTGATTGCCGGATTTAAACAACGCTATCCCGGTGTCGAATTTATTCTGCGTGACGGTGAACAACATGAACTGGTTCAGGGGCTAACAGCAGGCAGTTTCGATCTGGCACTGCTGTATAAACATGAGCTGGATAAGAGTATCACGACCGAACCACTCATGCCGCCGTCCAGACCCTATGTCTTGTTGCCGGCGGATCACCGTTTTTCGCAGCAACAGTCAGTCTCGCTAAAAGATCTGGTTTCAGAGCCAATGATTCTGCTGGATGTGCAACCAAGTCGTAACTATTTTGTCGATCTGTTTACCCAGGCCGATCTCACCCCCAATATTGTGTTCAGCTCACCGTCGATTGAGATGGTACGGGGAATGGTCGGTCAGGGATTTGGTTTTGCCTTGTTGGTGACCAAACCACACAGTGCCTTTAGCTACGATGGTAAACCCCTGGTGACAATACAGATTCGTGAAGATGTGGAAGGTTCCGGGTTATCTGCCGCCTGGCTGACCCGAACTCAACTGACCAAGCCGGCACGGCTGTTTGTTGATTTCTGCAAAGAGATGCTGGCTCAGGAACCCTGAACCAGCTTTAGTGCGGTTTAACTGGCAATACGCATCCACTGGCACAATTTATCCAGCATTGCGCTGCATTGTGCCAGTTGTTCAATCGCCACGAACTCGTCGGCTTTGTGCCCCTGGTCCATACACCCTGGCCCACAGACCATCGTCGCTATTCCTGCCTCATCGAACAATCCGCCTTCCGTCCCGTAAGGAACGGTCGTTAACCCACTGTGTCCGCACCATTCGGTCACCCAGCGGGCAATATCCGACTGAGGATCGGTACACAGGCCGGGATACTGGCTGAGCGGAGTAAAGGTGATATCACATTCATCCGATACCGCCCGCATCTGCGGCAACAATTGCTGCTCTGCATAGTCCTGAATGCTACGCATGGTCTGATCGCCTGGCTGGTCAGGCAAATGGCGCAGTTCAAAATCAAACTGACACTCCCGGGGGACGATATTTAACGCATTGCCGCCGCGAATCACCCCTGTCTGAAGCGTACTGAACGCCGGAGAAAAACGTGTGTCCTGGTGCAGGGTCAGTTGTTTTGCCACTTCGCCCATCCGGTGAATAATTTTCGATGCATATTCAATGGCATTGACCCCATCAGGCGCATAGGCAGAATGGCAGGCATGGCCCCGGACATGGCAACGCATGGCAATCTTCCCTTTATGACCAAACACCGGTTGCATTTCGGTAGGCTCACCGACAATGCATAAACCCGGTTTTTGCGGGCTGCTATTGAGCATCTCGATCAGGCTTCTGACCCCGAGGCAGCCTACTTCCTCATCATAGGAAAAAGCCAGATGCAACGGCAATCGCAGTGGCCGGGCCAGAAAATCCGGTAAAGAGGCCAGCACACAGGCGATAAAGCCTTTCATATCAGCGCTGCCACGACCGTAATAGCGCCCTTCACGCTCAGTGAGAGTGAAGGGGTCTGTCGTCCAGTTTTGACCGTCGACCGGCACCACATCGGTATGTCCGGAAAGCATCACCCCGCCATCTTCAGCCGGCCCCAGTCTGGCATGCAGATTGGCTTTACTGCGTTCATCGTTATAAATCAGCTGATGTTCAATGCCCAGCTCAGTCAGATAACCAGCGATGGCCTCGATTAAACGCAGATTAGATTCACGGCTGGTGGTATCAAAGGATAACAAGCGTGCCAGCCAGTCACGGGTGGCATCACTCATCTCCGGGTACTCCATAGCTCGGGGCGCGGGTAGGATCGATAGCCCGGGTGATATAATCCTCCATCTGCGGCTGGTAGCTATACCATAAACCTGCCAGTTGACCAATCGGGTCCTCTTCCGCCCAGTCAACACGCAAATCAACAATCGGCCAGACCAGGTCACCGACTACTTTCACCGCCGCAGAATGCACCGGGCCTGCTTCTCCGCCTGCCGCTATACCTGCCTGCATGGCAATGATCAGCCGCTCTGGCAACTGGCCACTGCTCTGTTCAAAGGCGTCCACCATAGCCTCGATCACCCCTTTCCCGGCCAGCATGTTACCGGCGACCACACAATCTTTACCGGCCAGCGCATGATAAGTCCCCAGGGCTTTACTCCCACTAAAGAACGCAGTGTTGCCTTCAGCATCAATTGCCGTCACCTGTCGGTACTGGCTGTAGCCCTGACTGGAAAGAACGTCATCTATCGCCTGTTGTGGCTGTTTTCCTTTTTCGAGCTGATCAAGAATTTGTGGCCCGAGTGCCGGCAGAGTAATATTCTGGCTGGAAACCGCCCCAACTCCGGCCTGAAGCCACGGACAGCGTGCGCCAACGGCAATGCTTGATGAACTGATGGCAATGCCTAACTGGCCGGTTTCGGCGCAACGTGCAGCAATAGAAAATGTCATGGTCGCTCCTCAGTTTATTCAGGCAGTTGGTCGTCAGGGATCACCGCAATCACATCAATTTCCATCAGCCACTGTGGCTGTCCCAGTGCAGAAACGACCAGCCCGGTCGAAATCGGAAACACACCTTTCAGCCATTTACCAACTTCCTGGTAGACGGGTTCACGATAACGGGGATCGATCAGGTAAGTCGTCGTTTTAACAATGTGAGATAAATCACTGCCTGCTTCTTCCAGCAACTGTTTCACGTTTTTCATGGCCTGCTCTGCCTGAGCACGGGCATCACCTAACCCGACCAGATTACCTTCAAAATCAGTACCGACCTGCCCGCGAACATAGACCGTGTTTCCGGCCCGCACCGCCTGGCAAAGATCATTATTCAGCGACTGGTTCGGGTAAGTTTCTTTGGTGTTAAACATACGAATACGGGTATGGGTTGGCTTACTCATCATGTTCTCTCTCTTTGAGTCATCGGTCAGTTTCCGGTAGTTACCGGAATAATCGCTCATCCCTGTGGACCCTGCGGGCATGCCACGGAGAGCGGCAGAAAATTGATCCGGCTTGATACCTGGTGGCCTCAGTGGTTGTTCACCGTCTGTCTGACGACTCGCTGATGCCGTTCCCGGTAATTTCCTGACTACCATCATCGCCAGAGCGGAACAACAGAGAAATTATTTTTTTTATAGCGATTGCCTAGTTAAATACTTATCAAATTTTTTTAGAGATACCCGGCACACTGGCAAAACGGGATAACCTCAGCCAACTTCGCGACAGGATAAACGACCAAAATAGTCAAAAGGGCGAAATTAGGGGATTTCCTGAAGAAAAAAAGCGGCTTTGATGCCGCCTGCTGTTCAGAAACGTAATGACAGACAGGACAGGCTGCCATCCATTTTTTTAAATTCACTGGTATCAAGGGTCACAACCGGCAGCCCCAGCGCCGTCAGTTTTTTCAGTGTGACAGGATATCCGGCCGGGGTGATCAAAGTACCATTAATCAGTAGCGTATTACCGGCATAGGCTTCCTCATCAGGAATAACAATGCGCTGAAATCCTGCAAAGACCGGAAGTTCTGCGTATTCAGCGGTGAGTAACAAGGTATTATTGCCGATATAGTTCACCACACTTTTCAGGTGCAGCCCGCTGACGGTTTTTACCGCCGTGACCTGATACCCCAACGGAGCCACCACCGAGGTGAATTCATCAATAGCGACCTGGTCTGTACGTTGCGTCAGACCGATAAAGAACCGTTTGCCCACCAACATCACATCCCCGCCCTCCAGATGCCCATCGCGGCTCATCCGGTACAGCGGCCGGTATTTTGCCAGCTCGGCGGCCAGCAACTCTTCTTCCCCCTGACGGCTGATCGCTCCCGGGTGAGTCATAATCGCCAGTTCAGGGATAATGACCGCAGGGTCTTCAACAAAATGCGCATCAGGGTAGTCCGGCTCGGCAGGTAGTAATGTGACACGCAGCCCTTGTTCCAGCATGACTTCAATATAACGAAAGAATTGCTGACGGGTTCTGGTGCTGTTCGGCAATCCTTCCGTGGCAGTGGTTTCTCCGCGGGCACAGCTCAAAGCAGGGAGTCTGGTGATGACCTGAGTAAAATGCATTCTTTATCCTTTTATAGAAAACTGAGGTTAACGATAAAAAAAATCGGCGAATCATCTTAATAACAGGGGTGAGTGCCCGATAAAAATACCGCAGATTTTCGGTCTGCGGTATGACAGTTTACTTTTTTTCTGTTTCGTCGGGGTTATATACCGCTGCGCTGCCCGTCGGGTAATCGCTGACTGTTACGCTGGCGAGAGTTAAGCACCATTCCGGCAATGACGACCAGCACTGCCAGTATCCCGGTCGCTATAATTTCGATGCGATGGGCGGGCATGAACAGCATTGAACACAAGATCCCGACAATCACAACAATGACACACCAGGTCAGGCCGGGAAACAACCACATCTTATAGGAAGGAAGCTCTCCGCGGGATTCCATCCGTTTACGCATCACCAACTGAGAGCAGGCGATCACCAGATACACCAGCAGGGCAATAGCACCGGAGCTTGCCAGCAGGAAATTAAACACTTCTGCAGGGGCAACATAGTTGGCAAATACGGCCAGGAAGGCGGCGGCGGTAGAGAGCAGAACCGCAACCCAGGGGGTACCCGCTGCACTGGTTTTCGCCGCTGCCGCCGGAGCATCGCGGCGGGTAGCCAACGAATAGAGCATTCGTGAAGAGGTATACAGTGCCGAGTTAAGACAGCTACACACCGCCGTCAGTACCACGATATCCACAATCAGCCGTGCATGCGGGATGTTCATCATCTCCAGCACCGTCTGATAAGAACCTTTACTGGCAAGCGAAGGGTTGTTCCAGGGGACCAGCGAAACAATAAACAGAATGGACAGCAGATAAAATAATGAGATACGCCAGATCACCGAATTGGTGGCTTTCGAAATTTCACTGCCCGGGTTTTTAGATTCTGCTGCCGCAATGGTGACAATCTCGGTACCCATAAAAGAGAACATTGTGGTGAGTATTGCCGCCAGTACAGCCCCAAAACCATGCGGCATAAACCCGCCGGTGTCATACAGATGGCTCATACCGCTGACCTGACTCCCGGGCATCAGACCAAATATAGCCACGCATCCCAGCACCAGGAAAACCACGATGGCAGCGACTTTGACCAGTGCCAGCCAGAACTCAAATTCACCATAATGTTTAACACTGAACAGGTTACTGATTGTCAGAATCAGAGTGATAGCCAGTGTGAACTGCCAGATAGCCACCTGTGGAAACCAGCTGTTGAGAATGGTCGCTGCGGCATTGGCCTCCAGTGGAATCACCAGTACCCAAAACCACCAGTACAACCAGCCAATGGTAAATCCCGCCCAACGGCCTAACGCCCGCTGGGCATAAGTTGAAAACGAGCCGGAGTCCGGTGAGCTGACAGCCATTTCCGCCAGCATACGCATAATTAAGACGACCAGACCGCCGGCTATCAGATAGGCAATCAATACTGCCGGACCGGCTTCGGCAATCGCATGGCCGGACCCCACAAACAGGCCCGCGCCAATGACACCGGCAATGGACAGCATACGGATATGCCGGGATTTCAGTCCCGGAGAGAGTGAGTCTGTGTTTGGAGAAGTAATGCTCATGATTTCCCTCATCATAATATTATTAGTCGGAATACCCCTGATTGCTGAATACGCCGAAGTTGGTCGGGAATAGAGGTAATAAACTTCCCGGAGAGGAACGGTCTCCGGGAGAACACCCTGTACTGCGAAAATTTATGAATCAGACAGCATATTGCTGTAATGCACGGGTCAAAATACCCAGTGCCTGACGGAATTGGTCGGCAGGAATGGTCAGTGGATAAAGGAAGCGAATAACATTGCCTTTCTGACCGCAGGTCAGCAACAGTAGTCCCTGTTCCATCGCCGCCGCCTGTACCTGACGGGCTATCGACGTATCGTGGAATTCGGCCGCGACCATTGAGCCCAGTCCGCGAACTTCTTTGATGGCCGCACAGTGTGGTTGTAGTTCCTGCAGACAACTCACCAGTTCACTGCCCAGTTGCAGTGAACGCTGGCAAAGTTTTTCTTCGTCAATCACATCCAGGACAGCATGCGCCGCCGCGATCGACAGCGGGTTACCCGCGTATGTCCCCCCCAGCCCTCCAGGGTTAGGAGCATCCATCACTTCCGCCCTTCCGGAAACGGCAGACAGCGGGAACCCACCAGCCAGGCTTTTCGCCATAGTAATGATATCCGGCTTCACGCTGAAGTTTTCCATCGCAAACAGTGTTCCTGTACGGGCAAACCCTGTCTGAACTTCGTCAGCAATCAACAGGATACCGTGCTGGTCAGCCAGTTTACGCAGTGCGGTCATAAACTCCACTGGTGCCACACGGAATCCACCTTCACCCTGCACAGGCTCCAGCACGATGGCAGCAACGTTATGCGGCGCAATGTCGTAGTGGAAAATATCTTCAAGACTGCTAAGTGCCTGGCCGACAGTGACCTCATTCTCCACCGGGAAACGGGCGTGGTAAACCGAAGGGACCATAGGACCAAAGTCTTGTTTATAGGGGGCCACTTTGCCGGTCATCGCCATGGTCATCATGGTGCGTCCGTGGAATGATCCTCCGAAAGTGATGACCCCGTGACGGCCGGTATAAGCGCGGGCGATTTTCACGGCGTTTTCTACCGCTTCAGCTCCGGTGGAGAAAAATGCAGTTTTTGCCGGACCTTCCACCGGAACACGTTGGTTAATACGTTCTGCCAGCGAGATGTAACTCTCATAAGGCACAATCTGAAAGGCGGTATGGGTAAATTTCTGCAACTGTTCAGCGACTGCAGCCACCACTTTCGGGTGACGGTGACCGGTATTCAGTACCGCAATCCCCCCTGCAAAATCAATCACCTCACGACCTTCTGTATCCCGCAAGGTGGCATTTTCGGCGCTACTGACAAACCAGTCACACATCACCGCATTACCACGCGGCAGAGCGTTTTGTTTTCTTTGGTTTAATGCGTTTTTTGAGTCACTCATGTTATATCTGCCTCGTAAGTTTGGCGTGTTTTTTGTTATAAAACTGCTTTTATTTATCCCGCCATTTGGTGTACTTTCCAGAACCATTTGAGTGCAAAAAGAAGGTGCCAATTGCGAACTCTCTATGCCGATCACCTGCTGGAACGTCTGCAATTCGAACAACACGGCAGGCTGCACCAGCGTTTGCTACGGGTGTTACAACAGGCGATTATTGATGGCGTTTTCCCACCGGAGACCAGACTGCCCGCCACCCGTGACCTGGCTAAAGAGCTGGGAATTTCACGTAACACCGTGCTTAATGCCTACGACAGTTTGCTGGCTGAAGGGTATGTCACCTCACGAACCGGCAGCGGCACCCGGGTGGCGAAAACATTGCCTGAGTTTTGTCTGAACAGCGAAAGCCAGCAGACCACGGAGATTCCGGAGCAACAATTACCGCCCATTTTGTCAGCGCGCGGAGCCGCGTTGCTGGGCCATGCGACCGCTTCGCCTTTCCAGTGGGGGGCCTTTGTCCCCGGCGCCCCCGATGTCACAGCGTTTCCACATAAAACCTTGAGTAAAATTCAGGCCAGACTCAGTCAGCAACCGGAAATTAATCAGTTGATCTACAGTAACGACGGTGGCTGTGCTTATCTGCGTCAGGCGCTGGCGGATTATCTGCGGGTGGCCCGTTCAATCCGGGCTGAAGCCGACCAGATAATCATTACCGAAGGGATTCACCAGGCGGTAGATTTGGTGTCACGGGTATTATGCGATCAGAACGATACGGTATGGATCGAAGAACCAGGCTACTGGGGAACCCGAAATTTATTACGGATTAACAGTCTGGATGTCCATGCAGTACCGGTCGATGAAGAAGGTATGTTGCCGGAAATCACCGCCCGCCGGCCAGCACCGAAAATGGTGTTTGTAACACCTTCGCATCAGTATCCGTTAGGGGTTCACCTGAGCCTGAGCCGCCGCAAACAGTTGCTGGATATGGCACGCCGGCATCGCTTCTGGATTGTCGAAGATGATTATGACAGTGAATTTCGTTTCTCCGGTAGCCCCTGGCCGTCGTTGCAGGGGCTGGAGGAAGATGCCCCCGTGATTTATATGGGAACCTTCAGTAAAACGCTCTATCCGGCTTTGCGTATTGGCTATCTGGTGGTTCCAAAAAATCTGAAGACTGAGCTGCGTACCGCAGCGGCTGAACTCTACCGGGGAGGACACCTGATTATCCAGCGGGCCATTTCCGAATTTATCAGCCAGGGTCATTATGCCGCCCATATTCGCCGGATGCGGTTGCTGTACAATCAGCGCAGAAAATTTTTACTCAGCCTGATTCAGCGTTATCTGGGGGAAGCCTTTATGCCCCGTTATAACCACGATGCCGGGTTACATCTGGTCATGACGCTGCCGGATAAAAGTGATGATGTGGCTATCGCACGGGAAGCACTGCGTAAAGGGGTAAGTGTCCGGCCGCTGTCGCAATATTATATGCAACGCCAGAAAAAACGTGGATTACTGCTGGGCTACGCCTGTGTCAACGAGCAGCAGATTTTTACTGCTTTCCATCTGTTGCGCCAGTGTCTGATCAACGCAGGACTGTGCCGGCAGCGACCCGCCCTCTCTAACGAAGAGCAGAGTGGCCCGGCCTGATGGCAAGGCCACTCCAATGGTTAACGGCGGTTACGCCAGACCGTCTGAATATTACAGAACTCGTGCAGGCCAAAATGATTCAGCTCGCGTCCGTAACCACTTTTCTTCACCCCGCCAATGGTCACACGAGGGTCTGAAGCGCCATACCCGTTGATAAACACGGCGCCGGTTTCCAGACTGTCGGCAAAATGGTCTGCCAGTGCTTCGTTAGCAGTCCACACCGTTGCACTCAGACCAAATTCACTGTTATTTGCCAGCGCCAGCGCATGCTCTGCATCACGGGCCACCGTCAGCGCAGCCACCGGTCCAAAAATTTCTTCGCGAAATGCGGTCATTTCCTCGCTGACATCGGCCAGAATCGTCGGTGCATAGTAGTTACCCACTCCGGCAATTTTTTCTCCGCCACATACCAGTCTGGCTCCCTGATTCAGGGTATCCTGTACCTGCTGATGTAACTCATCACGCAGATCGTAACGGGCCATTGGCCCCAGATAGGTGGCCTCATCAAGCGGATCTCCACTCTTCAGTGCCTGTACCGCGGCACTGAAACGAGACTCAAATTCCGCCGCAACCGGCGCTTCAATAATAAAGCGTTTCGCCGCCATACAGACTTGTCCGGTATTCTGATAACGCCCCGCGACCGCCGCTTTTACGGCTTCATCCAGATCAGCATCTGCCAGCACGATAAAGGGATCAGAACCGCCCAGCTCAAGAACCGTTTTCTTCAGTGCAGCTCCCGCCTGAGTGGCAATAGCCGCACCCGCTCTGACACTGCCGGTGACCGCAACGGCAGCCACCCGGGGATCATTAATTAACTGAGAAACTCCGGCGTTATCCACGTTCAGCAGTTCAAAGGTACCTTCAGGGAACCCCACGGAATTCATCACTTCCTGTAATAAGGTTGCACATCCCATCACGTTCGGCGCATGTTTCAAAATATAAGTATTTCCGGCCAGCAACATTCCGGCGGCCCCACGTAATATTTGCCAGTAAGGGAAGTTCCACGGCATAACAGCCAGAATGGCACCGAGTGGACGAAATTCCTGCCAGGCCTGCTGATTTTCGACCTGAGTTGGCTGAGCCGCCAGTACTGCCGGACCATTGTCCGCATACCATTCACAGACCTGGGCACACTTATTCACTTCGGCACGCGCCTGAACAATAGGTTTTCCCATCTCCAGCGTCATCATTTTCGCCAACGCTTCACTACGCTCCCGCAGACGTGCCGCCAGCGCCCGCAGCACCTTAACACGAGTCTCCATCGGGGTGACGCGCCAGGTTGCAAAGGCGCTGGCACTACGTTGCAGGCTGCTTTCGATAGCATCACTCCCCTGAAACGGGTAGCGAGCCAGTTCTTCACCGGTGGCAGGGTTGATAGACAAGGCATAATCAGTCATAAATAATCCTTACTGCGGGTTAAAAGGTAATGCGAATTACCATACGCCCCTCAGGAACTGTTTTAAAATGAATATTTATAACGAAGTTGATGACAATTTAAGAATAACATCTTATCCACTGAGCCCATTCAGAAAACAACACCCGCGATAGCCTGCGGTCATTGTCACACCAAAAGGCCAGAAAAGTGTTATGATTCAGCTACAATTGAGCCCGTAAATAATACAGCTAACGAATTTAAGGCAATGATAAAAATAACCGTCTGCGTGTTAACCTTCAACTCCGCACGTACCCTGAACGACGTGCTTCCTCCGGTGCTTACCATCGCAGACCAGGTCATTGTGCTGGATTCCGGCAGCAGTGATCAGACTCTGGAAATCTGTCGCAATCATGGCATTGAAGCCCATTACAGTCCGTATGAAATGCATGGCAAACAGATGAATAAAGCCATTGCGCTGGCCGAAAATGACTGGGTGTTTTGCCTGGATAGCGACGAAATTCTTGATACACAGACGCTGGATTTTATTAAACAACTAAAATCTGCCTCAGACCAACCCGCGACAGATCAGGCCTGGCGTATCTCCCGTTACTGGTATGTTTTAGGAAAACAGGTAAAAACCATTTATCCGGTCTCCTCCCCTGACTACCCTGTACGGCTGTTTAACCGCACCGTTGCTGGTTTTAATGACCGGCCAGTCGATGATGAAGTTGTTGGAGAAAAACAGAGTTCGGTCATCCCGGGCCATGTGCGCCACGACACCTTTTACTCTTTGCACGAAATGTTCAGTAAGATGAACAGCTATACCACACGGCTGATCAAACATCAGCGCATTCGCCCGTCACTGGTTCGCGGTACGTTCAGTGCCATTGGTGCCTTTTTTAAGTGGTATCTACTCAACGGCAGTTGGCGTCTGGGGAAAGTGGGCTTTGCCACCGGCGTTTACGCCACCCTCTACAGCTTTATGAAATATTTTAAGGCCTGGTATCAGCACAATAATAAATAATCGCCTTTCGTTCAGCCACTGACAACGTGGCTGAACGAAATCGCCTGATTAGTGAGGCTTTTGCTGTTCCCCTTCCTGCGCTGAATCAGCCGCTTCACTCCCGTTCTCTTCCTCTTCCGGCAGATTGACCATGGTATTCTGAATATCTTCTTCATCAATGGCCGGGTTCAGTGCTACCGCCAGCGGTGAACTCACCAGACCATCGGTTAATGGCACGTGCGGAACCTGATCTTCCTGGGTCACTTCCGGCAGGGAAGAACGCAGACGGGTCAGCCCGATAATCACCGCGCAGCAGACCACGAAAAAGGCATACAGCATATTTCCCCCCAGCGGTTGCATCAAGGCACCGGTCAGCAAGGGACCGATACTGGCACCGATTCCATACGACATCAGCAAACAGGCTGTCAGCGAAACCCGACGTTCTGCAAGTATCCGGTCATTGGCCAGTGCTACCGCCAGAGGGTACAAAGCAAACTGCATCATACTCGCGACAAACGCGATACCGGTGACCGGAGCAAAACCCAGATGCTTGAGTATTGCCAGCGGTAACGACGCCAGCAGGAAAATAATCGCCGTGAAAAACAGCAGCCGTTGTCGGTCATAGCGGTCTGACAGCCAGCTCAGGGGAAACTGAGTGACCAGCCCGGCAAAGATGGTGGCTGCCATAAAAATACCGGTCTGGGAAGTTGTCAACCCCATCTGACTGGCATACACCGGAGCCATCCCATAAAAAGCCCCGGTCACCATTCCCGTCAGCAGTGTAATCACCAGAATTCGTGGAATGGTCTTTAAGAAATAACTCAGTTCAAGCGGTGCCGGTGACATAGGATGAACTTTAGTCCGGGTGGTCAGCGCGATGGGAACCAGACACAGCGCAAAACACAGAGCAACAATCAGTAACGGCAACATGCCAAAACCACTTTGCAGGGTGAGGATTATCTGCCCCGCAGACAATCCGAGATAAGTTGCGACCATGTACAGCCCGAAAATCACCCCTCGCTGGTTAGACTCTGCCTGATCATTCAGCCAGCTTTCCAGCACCATATACTGACTCATCATGCACAGCCCGATGATAAAACGCAGCACTATCCATACCGGAACATACGCGCTCATCCCATGGCCAATCACCGATGCAGTGATAATCCCCGCGCAGGCAACGTAAGCACGAATATGCCCTACCCTGGCTATCAGGTTATGCCCGACTTTACCCCCCACCACCAGCCCGATGTAATGAGCCGCAGTAATTAATCCAATCACCGTACCACTGACGCTTTCGTGGGCCAGCCGTAATGAGACATAAGTCGTCAGTAAGCCTGAACCCAGTAACATCAGGAGAGTGGTGGTATACAAAGGCAGAAAGGTATTTAAAATTTTTTGCATTAAATCTCCGCGAGAGTTATTCACAGAATGAATGAATAACGCCCGGGAACAGAGGACCACCGACCTGAACAGTCGCTCTGTTGGTCAGTCCGATACAGGGCATCCTTGCCCTGCGCTTCCATCATCCTTACAGGTGTGGAAAATTGATATGATTCCCGGGCGCTTCCCGATGTAAATGAATAAAGTTCAGGTGACGCTCATATTGATCAAGGATATCTATGATCACCTGCTCTTTACTGTAGTCCATCAAATCGTTCCCCTGGCTACCTTCGACTAAAAAAGTTTCCAGTCGGTAGTAGGTCGACTTGCCACTTCTGGCCCGGTATGTGAAACCAGGAATCGAGTATTTCTGTGGCCAAATCTGATAAACAAAGTTTTGCTCCTCTCCCAGATTGACCGTCAACGCCAGATGCCCCAGGTCCTGGTCTGCTTCGGCTGGCAGATTTTCCAGTTGCACCTGAGCTCCACGATATTCGAGCTCCTTTGCCACTTCCTGCATCGCAGGAAAACAGGTGTTATCCAGCATGGCACGGGTATAGGTCGTCCCCGGATAGTTCATCAGCCGTGAAAGACGTTTTTTCCAGCTCAGACGGTCATTGGCCGTCGCCAGGTAAGGTGCCGTATCCCGGCTGGCACTGACCCGACGATAATCCTCAACTTTCAGTGATTTATACAGTCCGGCCATCACGAAGAACATCACAAAACTAAACGGCAGCCCCATAATCACTGTGGTGCTTTGCAGTGCCGACACACCGTTAGTCATCAGCATGCCGAGTGTCAGTACACCGATCGCTATCGACCAGAAGATACGAATCCAGTTCGGGGCATCGCTGTTAATATCTTTAAGTCGTGAGGTGAAATTCCCCAGCACCAGGGCACCGGAATCCGCAGATGTCACATAAAAAAGCAGACCTGTGATCGTGGCAACAGAAGCGCTGAAGGTGAAGGCCGGATACTGAGCCAGCAGATTATAGAAACCTCGTTCAGGGTGAGCCATGACATCTGCGGCAAAGGCAGCATTGCCATGAATAATCTGATACAGCGCCGCATTCCCAAAGACTGACAGCCATAACAACGTGAAGGCAAACGGGATAATCAGTGTACCCAACACAAATTCGCGAATCGTTCTGCCACGGGAAATACGAGCCAGAAACAAACCGACAAACGGCGACCAGGCTACCCACCAGGCCCAGAAAAACAGCGTCCAGTTATTCATCCACTCGGTCGGGCGGTCGAAAGCAAAGGTGTTTAATGTCATCCCCATAAAGCGATTAATGTAATCACCTACATTCAGTACCAGGGCATTCAGCAGAAACTCCGTATTACCGAAAAACAGCACGAAAATAATCAGCCCCAATGCCAGCAAGACATTGAGTTCAGACAGCATACGGATTCCTTTATCCACCCCCGAGGTGACCGAGATGGTAGCAATCACCACCGACAAGACAATCAGTGCCGCTTTGGCGCTGAGACTGTCAGGGATATGGAACAACACACTCAGACCATAGTTGAGCTGAACCACACCAATTCCCAGCGTAGTCGCAATACCAAAGATAGTCCCAATGACCGCAGCAATATCGACAGTATGACCAATCGGACCGTTAATTCGTTTCCCGAAAATCGGATACAGCGCAGATCGTATCGTCAGAGGCAGGTTATAACGGTAACTGAAGTACCCCAGGGCAATCCCCATCAGCGCATACATCGACCAGCCCGTCATTCCGTAATGGAAGAGTGTCCAGACCATGGCCTGGCGGGCGGCTTCCGTCGTTTGCCCTGCGCCTTCCGGGGGCTGCATATATTGAGTGACCGGTTCAGCCACAGAGAAGAACATCAAATCAATACCGATCCCGGCGGCAAACAACATAGCCGCCCAACTGAGTAAGCTGAACTCCGGTTTAGACTGTTCCGGTCCCAGTTTAATCGCCCCGAAACGGGAGACTGCCATGAATAAAACAAAAACAATGTACAACGTCGCCGCCAGCATGTAATACCAGCCAAAGGTGGCCGATACCCAGTCCATCACGCTTTGAATGATTCTGGCTGAGGTTTCGCTGTAAAAGAAAGTCATCAGGGAAAACAACAAAATCAGCCCCGCGGCGGTGTAGAACACCACTGGGTTGACTTTGTCTTTTTCACTGGCAGGTGGGTGAATCATGAATTACCTCTGATTAGTTCTTTAAAAAACAACACCGCGACAGCTCCCTGTCCGGTATCCCCCCGATAAGAATAAGCATCCCCACAGAGGGTGATGATGATTTTATTATTGATTACAATCAGTTAATGGGAAATCACATCAACTCCCCGGACTAAAATCCAGCCCGGGGAATGCCAAGCATAGCAATTCTCTTTTTTATATTGAACATTCAATCAAAAAAAGTTTTAATAGTTTATACCAAAGTGTCGGGGAGTCACCAGTATGCCTAAAGTAGGTATGCAGCCCATTCG
>Ga0157363_1000236_pt1 | contig 43150 bp, 41 predicted proteins | sample AttsexASBM1_FD_111477 | JGI IMG/M metagenome (GOLD analysis project Ga0157363, IMG submission 111477) | Fungus gardens microbial communities from leaf cutter ant in Ribeirão Preto, State of São Paulo, Brazil - Atta sexdens ASBM1 | ecosystem: Host-associated > Fungi > Mycelium > Unclassified ... | reverse complement strand
TGCCCCAGGGTATCAAGCGACATGCAGTGGCTGACGCCGGTTAAATCCAGAAAGGCCTCATCAATCGAATAAATTTCTACCGACGGGGCCATTTCCTCCAGTAGCGTCATGACCCGGGTGCTCATATCCGCATACAGCGCATAGTTAGAGCTAAAGACCTGCACGTTATGGCGGGCAATGATTTCTCTCATTTTAAAAAACGGCACGGCCATGGTGACGCCAAGGGCTTTGGCCTCGGCATTACGCGCAATCACACAGCCATCGTTGTTGGAGAGCACAATAATGGGCTTGCCCTTGAGATCCGGTCGAAACACCGTTTCACAGGAGGCATAAAAATTGTTCACATCGACCAGCGCAAACATGATTAATAAACCGACTTGATCACATAGGTCACAACGCCAAACACTTCGAGCGCGTCTTCTGTGCTAATCACAATGGGTTTGAACTGACGGTTCATTGGCATCAGTTGCAGGCAGGGCTGAAGCTGAAGCCGCTTGACGGTAAATTCGCCCTCAATCGCGGCCACCACAATATCGCCATGAGAAGCCACCAGTGCGCTGTCCACCACCAGCATATCGCCGTCGTTAATGCCCGCTCCGGACATCGATTCTCCACTGACGCGCACAAAGTATGTCGAACTGGGATGCTGAACGATGAGATTGTTCAAATCAATCCGCTGCTCAACGTAGTCCTGCGCCGGAGACGGAAAACCGCACGGCACCCGCTCGACAAACAGCGGTAATTGCAAAGGCGTGCTCACTTTTGCTGGCCTGATAAATTCCATATTCACCTCTCACGCCAAATTACTGTATATAATTACAGTAATCGCGATCTGCCAGTGCGATCAAGCGAAACCGGAGAGGTTTATGTAAACCAGTTGATGTGGATGGATATTTTTTTCTGCCCTTTTCATCGCCTTATGACAGGCCTGTGCAGCCATTAACCGTACCGGTTGTTTTTTCGCCGGCGCATGCAGAATTCTTCTCTTCGCTGAACGGATGTTTAAAAAGCACGGAACGCTGCCCGTTAGCGGCGCGTATTTATTCGCCGCACAATCCGGGCGGAAATAATGCTGACAGCGTTAGCAACATCAATCGGCTAAGCGTACAAGCGGCGCGCAGACGATAACGGAAATAAACAACCGCCTGACCGTGCATAGTGATAAAAATAGCCCTAAGCAAGTCCGAAAAAAGGCGTCAAAATAGCAGGCGATAAACGGGGTCTGATTTGCCAGCGCTGTTTCACGCTGCACGCTCGCCCTTTATGACGGGAAAATCACTACAGCCGATCTTTTTTGCAAAAATGAAGACAGGATCGCCGGATACAACGTTCATCTTTTGTGATGTGAACGTGTCTCATTCGGATTAAAAGCGATAATAATCATATACTTAAAAAAATAAGATAACGTGAAATGATTTATACTGTGATATCCAACACGTTTGCCTATCATGCCTGCATTACCGCCGAACACGGCTATCACCATGGCATTGAAAAAAGCATTGAGAGGCAGAATAAAAATGGAATTGAAAAGTACACAGGGAAAAAAGGTCTATTTAACCGAGCAGGAACTTTCTTTAAGCTGGCTTTTTATGACCGGTATGACGGTTAACCAGATCGCGTACCAGATGGCTTCACCTGTACACGTCATCTATTATCTTAAGCAAAAAATCATGCAGAAAGTAGGCGTGAGAAATAACAGTGAGTTTATCCTCTGGCTGATTCATCTCAGAAAATAAAAAACGTCGCGCTGTTTTGCCCGCATGGCAGGATAATACGTTGCCTCCACCCGCGTGATGAATACGCACAATGTCCGCGCAGGCATCATCGGTTAACCCTGCGCCGTCATCATGCCGGGATAACGTCACCGCGCGCCTGACTCGCCCTGCGCTTTCCGCCTGCGCCCGTAACCTGAGCGGCGTGTGGGGCGCATGGGCTTGTGACCGATCCGGTCAGCCATTTACCTGCTGCCTTATCCATTCGCGAAATATCTCCATCGATGGCGTCAGCGTTTTTGATCGCAGCCAGGTTAACCAGTAGCCACCGACATCAATCTCAATGTCAAAAGGCCGCACCAGGATGCCCGCCTCCAGCTCCCGCTGAAACATGCAGACCGGCACCAGCGCGACACCGCCCGTCTGAACCGCTGCCTCGACCATCAGCCGCGAGGAGTCGAAAACCGGACCAGTCATTCTGGGGGGCGTGATATTTGCCGCAGTGAACCAGTTGCCCCACTCATCCGCGCGATAAGAACGCAGCAGCGTTTCCCGTAACAGATCGCCGGGCTGCTGCAGCCGACGGGCGATATCTGGCCGGCAAAGCGCAGTCAGCGGTGCGGTAAACAGCGGTTCGTTGTGCGTTGCAGACCAGGCCCCCGTTCCAAAGCGAATGGCATAATCGATGCCTTCGCCCGCCAGATTCACGACGTTATTATGGGTGCGCACGTTCACTTCCAGCGCAGGATGCTGCTGATGAAAGGCATCCAGACGCGGCAGCAGCCAGCCCAGCGCAAAGGTCCCGACACAGGCGAGGGTCATCACTTCGCGGTATTCACCCCCTTCAAACCGGCGCCAGGCTTTTTCAAGCTGGGTGAACGCCTCGGACACCTCGGCAAACAGCAGTCGGGACTCGTCCGTCATCTCCAGTCCACGCGGTAAGCGCCGGAATAACGTCACGCCCAGCCGCTCTTCAAGTAGCCTGACCTGCTGGCTCACGGCTGCCTGCGAGACGAAAAGTGCCATACCTGCGTGAGTAAAATTCAGGTACCGGGCCGAAGCATAAAAGGCCCGGAGTGCATTAAGCGGAACATCATTTTTCATTGTTAACCCCAGAAATTCTTTTGGCTCCTCTCAAATTATCTCGCTTGTCGATAATTTGAAATCCCTTACTCTTTCCTTCGTCACACTTTTGACAGGCGATATGTCCCGCAATAACGCGACCTTCGTGTCATAACGGGGGCATCAGGTGGCAGAAACTGACATAAGTTTCACGAGGGGCGCATTTCACACGTTTCGCTCAGTACGCGCCGCTTCCTGAGGCGGTGAGGTGCCGGGTATGTCTGAATGCAGATACACATTAACGGAGGTTTATATGGCTACGGCTCCCCGGCTGCGCATCTGTGCAGCGGCAACCCTACTGGCGCTGGCGGTCCCTTTTGTCGCCGAGGCCCATTTCAATGACGCATTGTTAGCGCAACCTGTCCGGCAGCTGGAACACGCCGCAGGCGGACGCTTAGGTTTGGCGGCGATCGACACCGGTGATGGTTCTGTTTTTACTTATCGTGGTAACGAACGTTTTCCCCTTTGCAGCACCAGTAAAGTCTTTACGGTGGCGGCCATTCTGAAGAAAGCGGAAACCGCACAAGGCCTGCTGAATGAAAACATCGCGATTCGTCACGCCGACCTGGTGAATTACAACCCCGTGACCGAAAAACAGGTGGGCGGCACGATGACCGTGGCAGAACTCAGTGCGGCGGCCTTGCAGTACAGCGACAACGCGGCGATGAATAAACTGCTGACGCACCTTGGCGGGCCGCATGCCGTGACCGCCTTCGCCCGCAGCATCGGCGATAACACGTTTCGTCTCGATCGAACCGAGCCCACGCTTAATACCGCTATTCCGGGTGATACACGTGATACAACGTCACCGACAGCGATGGCGCAGAGCCTGCAAAAACTGGTTTTAGGCACGGCGCTGGCACCTGCTCAACGCCAGCAGTTAGCCGACTGGATGAAGGGCAATACAACCGGCACCTACAGCATACGTGCGGGTCTGCCTGCTGACTGGGTGGTCGCGGATAAAACCGGCAGCGGTGATTACGGCACCACCAACGACATCGCCGTGATCTGGCCACCGCATCATGCCCCGCTGGTGCTGGTGACCTACTACACGCAGACCGACAAACACGCGGCCTCGCGTAAGGATGTGCTGGCCAGCGCCGCAAAAATTATCGCCTCAGGTTATGAAAACTAAGCGACCGTAACGGCGTTAACACGTGATATGGCCTGTCTGTACGGGCTGTATCACGCCGCTGAAAAGGTTTGTCAGGTCAATAAACCCGTTGACAGGCATCCGTCACTTCCCTAAATTGAGCGCTTGCTCAAGTCACCGGTTTACCGCCAGCACGCCTGCCTGAGCACAGGCGACTGGCCGGGATTACGCCGTGCATACCCACGTTATTTAACCGACAGGAAATAACCTATGAGGCTGGCTTATCATGCAATCCTTCGCCCCCGTAACGGAAGACTGACCGCCCTGCTGCTTGCCTTAAGCCTGGTGCCCGGCGCAGTGCTGGCTGTCCCGCCGCCGCTGAACATCGCCGTTTATCGCGGCGCGGCAGGATGTGACGGCTGTTCGGAAATGGTGGTGAAATCGCTCCACGGCCTCACCCGGCCGGTTCGCACAACGTACATCGGCGAGCATGAAACGCTCAGGCTGACGGCACAGAACCTGCGTCAGTTTGATCTCTATATTCAGCCTGGCGGCGGTCAGGATATTCCCGCGGCTTATGCCGCACTGGGAGAGGAAGGCGTCCGGGCTATTCGACAGTTTGTTCGCAGCGGCAAGGGGTTTCTGGGCCTTTGCATGGGGGCCTACCTGGCAGACAGTCAGTGGCTGGGGCTGATTAGCTCACCGCTGGAATCGGAAGTGGGCCGTCCAGGCTCGGGCATTGCTGATGAGGGCGATTACACGATTCGCGTTGACTGGCAGCGTCAGCCAACGCGGTTCTATTATCAGGACGGTCCGTACCTTGAGGGCAATCAAGCCCGGGATGGTTTTACCCCTCTGGCCTTTTACCGGAATGGTGACGTCGCTATCGCCCGCTATACGTATGGAAAAGGCACGGTTGTGTTAACCGGACCGCATCCGGAAGCCGACGAGAGCTGGATGGGCCAGGCAGACGGCGGTAAAGACGGCGTTGACACCACGCCCCAGGCAAAAATGTCCCGCCTGTTGGCCGGGTTTGATAACACCCGCCGCGTGCCTTAAGCCCGCACTGCGTGAGTGTCCGTGGCCGGGCGGCGTTGTCCTGTCGTGGCGGTACCGCTTTTCCTGTACGCGATGTGAGCGGCATCCGGATCGCTGCGTAGCTGTCTGTCGTGAATATAACCGAGAGAATCCGGCTGGCGGACAGCTGACGCTCACGTTCCTTAATCCGCCCTGCGCCCGCCAGGTCGCCGTGCCTGACGGCTGGCACGTGAAGGCAATCAGCGTCGCGCATCCCGTCAGGCAGGGAGATTACACGGTGCTGTCGGCCTCCAGCGCATCCTGAATCGCATCCGCCAGATTGGCAATTTCGTTTGCCACGGCCTGCAAATCCCAGGCTGCTTTAGAGCCATTCGCTGACGTCGAGGCGCTGACTGACTCTTTTGCCACTGCCAGCGCCGCCGCAACGGCGACCGTACGTTTGTGTTGTTCCTGCGTCATGCCCGCGGGCGGCAGTGAAAAATAGTCGTTAACCATTATCATGTCCTTGTGATTCAAGAGGCGTAAACCTTAACGCCCTGCGCGTTCATAAGAAAGTAAATTATGACCACGGTTCCCGACAGATTCACACGGCGCTTCCAGGCAACGCGCCCGCCCCGGCCTGTTTGCAGAGTTCACCTGCCAGACGCGGTTCCCCGTCTGCGCTCAGGGGTTATTAGCCTGCCATGTCGACGTTGCCGCCAGGGAGGACGCTGCCGCACACAGCACGCGTGACAGTGATCCGTTCCCGCGTCGCCTGTACAACCCGGCCCGCTCAGAAAAGCCATCTTGTACAAGGTTGTACAACTTTCCAAAGAGGCGCCGCACAGAGGCGCATCCTCAATAACCCCTTAAAAATCAACAGAAAATGTTAATATTTTTAGATTTTATGTTGCAATAAGCGCCGAAAAGTCATCCGACCACTTAAAATTTTATACAAAAAATTGTACAAACTTGGTTTTTTTGTATAACTTTACGGCGTGATGTTAAGTCACTTGTAACGAAAGGTGCTTTGCACCGCATCTGAAGGTGAGTGGATTTCCACCTTCAGATGCAAAATTTTTCTTTCTAACGATTTTGAGGCCATGATGCAAACGACAACGAATACTGAGTCTCAGATTTCAGACTATTTCATGAACGCGGGTGCCCATTTCACCAGCGAAAAAGATGTGATTGCCGAAACCTGGTCAGAGCTTGCTGCCTATAAGGCTCACGTTTCTGAAAAAGACATCGTGCTGGGTTTGATCCACAAACTCGAATGTGAAACCGATGTGACCATGCAGGATATCTATCGTCAGGCCCTGGAGATTGTGCTTCAGCGTACGCCGGGCGATGTCCGTTTTTGATAAGTTGTGATGAAACGCTAATTAGCATGGATGCTTTGCCTTCCCTAAAAATTCGCCCCTGATTCAGGGGCTTTTTTTTTATTTTTTTTCAGCTTACCTCGCCTCTCCTTTCGCGGTAAATCAACAGGTTAAACGCAGCGGCGATGAAGAAAACCTACCTCGCTGCGCTTTATTTCTCTGGCATTCATGACCAGGCTTTTGGCTGTTGATCGATTCCTCACTAACCAGGAGATAACCATGTTTCATCACTCATCAAAGCTGCAGTACCCCGTGCGAGTAGAGAAACCCGATCCTGAATTCGCCATGTTACTCCAGCAAGCCATTGGCGGCGTGGAAGGCGAAATACGTGTGGCAATGCAGTACTTCTTCCAGGCCATGGGCGCACGCGGCGATGCGCGGATCAAAGATCTTCTTATCTCTACGGCAACTGAAGAACTGAGCCATATTGAGATGCTGGGCCATGCGGTGGCCCTCAACCTGGAGGGCGCGCCCCTTTCTTATCAGGAAGCCTCGGCAAAAGATCCCGTGGTGAATGCGATTCTCGGCGGAATGAATCCCCGTCATATCCTGTCATCAGGACTGGCTGCCCTGCCGGTGAATGCGAACGGCATGCCTTTTGACATGAGCCATATTTACGCGTCCGGCAATGTGGCGGCCGATATGCTGGCAAACGTGACGGCTGAAGCCACAGGCCGGGTACTGGCGACGCGCCTGTACAATCTGACTGAGGATAAAGGCATGAAGGATTTCCTGTCTTTCCTGATTGCCCGCGACACGATGCACCAGCAGCAGTGGCTGGCGGTAATCGAAGATTTAGGCGGCCTGGATGCGTCGCTGCCCATCCCGGACAGTTTCCCACAGGAAGGGGAAGCGCAGGAACATGCTTACTACTGCCTGAATACCTCACTGGATAAACCGTTGCCGAAAGGCCGCTGGAGTGAAGGCCCCTCCTTCGACGGTCGCGGTGAGTTTAGCGCGAAAGAGCAGCCGGATATTTTAGGAGAAGAGCCGCTGCTGGGGAATGCCCGCCCCGGTTCCGGTGCTCAGCAGGCACAAATCGAAGGTGGCGTTCCGCCACTGAAAAAGGGATTGTGATGATCTGAAGGGCCACCGGCCCTTCTTTTTTTGCCCGCCGGTCCTGTCAGGCCACCAGCCTGTGACTTTTTGCCTGCGTGTAAAGCGTTTCTCTGGCCAGGTTCTTCATTTTCACTTCGCACATAATGTCGAAATCGCTAAACGACAATGCCCAGTCATTGAGCGTCGCGTTGAAATAATAATCGGAGTGCGCCCGCAGTTTGGTTTTTGGCACCGCCAGTTGCTGCTGATCGGGGAACCCCTTCTCAGGGATAAGGCCCTCCTGCGAAATGGAATAGTGCAATACTGGCCGTACCCCACGCCAGGACTCTGTAATTTGGGCAATACGCACATCATCGGCCTGAATAAACTGATTCTCCTTCACCCAGTGATGATGAATGTCTAACACGACGGGACACAATGCACGGGCCTGAAGCACGTCGTCCAGCGAACAGGATATCTCATCATTTTCTACCGTCAGCATCAGGCGGGCTTCGGGACTGAGACGGTGAAAGGCCTGTTTAAACCCGTCAAAACCCAGTTTGCCATTCATATGGATGTTGATTTTAAAATCCTGAAAGGTTTTGCCGTAGCCCATCAGGCAGGCGCACAGGGCATGGTATTCCACATCTTCCAGCGCGCGGGTTACTACATCAGGATTGTCTGACGCCAGCACGCTGTACTGTCCCGGATGGAATGACAGACGAATGTTATGCTGTCTGGCCAGTTCACCGCAGCGGGCAAAAAGCGGATACAGTTCCGGCAAAAAACGGGCAAACAGGGGTTTTGCTTCTGGCACGGTGTACAGCGGCAGTAAATCGCTGCCAATGCGCATCATTCTTAACGCGTCAGGCTGTGTCGCTATCGCCTCCAGCGTTAAATACAGATTCTGCAAATTAGTTTGCGCGATCTCATAAAGCAGTGCGCTGCCCTGCGCCTTATCCAGGCGGAGAAAACGTGTCCGGGTGGTGGCGCGAAAGGGAAAGAACTGCTTGCCGTCCGCATTTAAGTACTTGCATGCAAAGCCTAATTTCATAGTCACTCCTGAAAGGTATTCAGAAAGTGTAACAGCTAATTTTTAACTCGCCATTTTGGGCAATTTTATCAATAGGTTAATGACCATCTTTCCAGGTAATGCTTCATTAAACCCATTCTGACAGTGGGTGAACGATAAGCGTCACTCATCCCGTCACAGCCGCTCACCCGTAACAGAATATTACTTACTGATTTTTCGGGAAATAACTTACGAAAGCCGCAAAAAGTCTGCGCGTGCAGAGTGGCATAATTTCCTGTAACAACTAAAATGACAGTGTGACTAGCTAGTCCTTTTTATCTTACGGAACACTGATATGAGGTCTGACTATGACACAACAGAAATACAGAGGTGGAGCCGGAAATTTTGCTAACGATCCTGATCGCGCCAGTGAAGCTGGCAGTGCAGGAGGCAAAGCCAGCGGAGGTAATTTCAGGAACGATCCTGAAAGAGCCAGGGAGGCCGGTCGGAAAGGCGGCAAAACCAGCCGACGCACGTCTAAGTAGTTCTGAGTAAGGCGCCTTAAGGAAGGACGACGCCATGGACTGGCACTTTTCCTCTGTCAGTTCCCCTTTTATCCGCTCTGCACACTATCACCGGCTCTGCTTTGTCTTTTGTCTGACTCAATCACATCGCCCTTTACCTTAATAAGCGCAGCGGTATAACGCTATGCGTAAAATACCGTATCGCCAGCAAAATGCGTTAATCACGAGAGGCGACCTGTTTCAGAAAATACCGCATGAAAAATAAACGTGCGGCGATTACCCCGGCCCTTCCCCGCCCTTACAGAAAACAATCAACCAGATGAAAAAAAAAGAAAAACCATCAAAAATTCGCCATTTAATTTCGCTAATAAATTATTTCCGCCTGTGCTTTGCTGAAAATAAAAAAACAGGCATCACACACCGTGCGATATTTAAGCGCACCGGTTAAACAGAATATTTTCAGGCGTAATCGGTGAGGTGTTCTATATTTACAGCCACCTCACGTCGTATAAAAAAAGCTGGAGCAATGTGTCATGTCGAATGAGAAATCTACTACGCCCCTGAATCACCGTGCCCCAACCACCGGCCCCGAATCCTCACAGCCCGGCCTGGGATCATTAGCCCCCAAAGACGGTTCACATCAGCCTCCTGCCGAACCCACACCACCGGGGAAACAACCAACGGCGCCCGGCAGCCTTAAAGCCCCTGAGACGCGTAATGCAAAGCTGGATCAGCTGGAGGTGAACCGCAAAGGCGGCACAGGCAGCGCGCTGACCACCAACCAGGGCACCCGTATTGCAGACGACCAGAACTCATTGCGCGCCGGATCACGCGGTCCGACGCTGCTTGAAGATTTTATTATGCGGGAGAAGATCACCCATTTTGATCATGAACGCATCCCTGAGCGCATCGTCCATGCGCGCGGCTCGGCCGCCCATGGTTACTTCCAGCCTTACTGCTCGCTGAAGGACGTGACCAAAGCCCATTTTCTGAGCGAGCCTGAGCAGATCACGCCGGTTTTTGTGCGCTTCTCTACCGTTCAGGGCGGTGCCGGTTCGGCGGATACCGTGCGGGATATTCGTGGCTTTGCCACCAAGTTCTATACCGAGGAAGGCGTTTTTGATTTAGTGGGCAACAATACGCCCGTCTTTTTTATTCAGGATGCGCATAAGTTCCCGGACTTTGTGCATGCGGTGAAACCCGAACCGCACAATGAGATCCCTCAGGGCCAGAGTGCGCACGACACGTTCTGGGATTATGTCTCGCTGCAGCCCGAAACCCTGCACAACGTTATGTGGGCGATGTCCGACCGCGGTATCCCACGCAGCTACCGCACGATGGAAGGCTTCGGCATTCATACGTTCCGCCTGATCAACGACGAAGGTAATGCCACATTTGTGCGTTTCCACTGGAAACCGCTGGCCGGTAAAGCCTCATTGCTGTGGGACGAATCTCAGAAGCTGACAGGCCGCGATCCCGACTTCCACCGTCGCGATCTGTGGGAAGCGATTGAAGCGGGTGATTTCCCTGAGTTTGAGCTTGGCCTGCAGATGATTCCGGAAGAGGATGAGTTTAAGTTTGACTTTGATATTCTGGACGCCACCAAACTGATTCCTGAAGCGCTGGTGCCTGTGGTGCGCGTCGGCAAAATGGTGCTGAACCGCAACCCGGACAACTTCTTCGCCGAAACCGAGCAGGTCGCCTTCCATCCCGGTCACATCGTTCCCGGCCTGGATTTCACCAACGATCCCCTGCTTCAGGGCCGTCTGTTCTCCTACACCGATACGCAAATCAGCCGTCTTGGCGGGCCTAACTTCCATGAAATTCCGATTAACCGCCCGGTTTGCCCTTACCACAATTTTCAGCGTCAGGGCATGCACCGGATGGACATTGATACCAATCCGGCCAACTACGAGCCGAACTCGATCAATGACAACTGGCCACGGGAAACCCCACCGGCGGCAAAAGGTGGCGGCTTTGAAAGCTATCAGGAGCGCATTGAAGGACATAAAGTGCGCGAACGCAGCCCTTCATTCGGCGAATACTATTCACAGCCGCGACTGTTCTGGAACAGCCAGACTGCCATCGAACAGCAACATATTATTGGCGCGTATTCGTTTGAACTGAGTAAAGTGGCTCGCCCTTACATTCGTGAGCGCGTGCTCGATCATCTGCTGCGCATTGACGTCACGCTGGCGCAGGGCGTTGCCGCCAATCTGGGGATTGCGCTCAGCGACGACCAGTTGAATACCGCCGCGCCAAAAGAGGTTAACGGCCTGCAAAAGGATGACAGCCTGAGCCTGTACGCGATCCCGGATGGGGATATCAAAGGCCGCCAGGTGGCGCTGTTAGTCAGCGAGGGCGTCAACGCCGATGATGTGCTGCATATCCTGCAACACCTGAAAACGGCCGGCGTGCATACGAAACTGCTGGCGGCGCACATGGGCCAGGTCAGTGCCGACGATGGATCACAGTTACCCATCGATGCCACCTTTAACGGCCTGCCTTCCCTTACGTTCGACGCCGTGATCGTTCCCGATGGCAACATGGATGCGCTGCTGAAAAGTGGTGATGCACGCTACTTCCTGCTGGAAGCGTACAAGCACCTGAAAGTCATTGGTCTGAGTGGGGAAGCGCGTCGCTTTAAAGCGCAGTTTGACCTGGATGAGAATCAGCAGGAAGACGGCATCGTGGAAGCCGACAATGCTGAAATCGCGCTGATGAATGATTTCACGGCGGCCATGGCCGAACACCGTGTCTGGTCACGTAGCCAAAAGGCGGAAACCATCCCGGCCTGATGGCGCGTCAGCCAGGCTCTCGGGTCTGGCTGACGTTATCGTGACAACGTCACATAAATTCACCTGTTTGACCGCGAAACCGCTGTTTACGGCGGTTTTTTTGTGCATAACGGCACAGGGTTTTATCTGATTTTCCATGAAATTCAGCGAAAACCAGGGCGGGCCCGATGGCGGTGCGTATCAGCCTCGCTGAGGAATAAATCGTGTACAAAGGCGGACACGCGCAGTAAATGCGGCAACGTAGTCTATGATTAGGGCTTAAGCATGGTGTGAATCAGACGCTGCCTGGCGTCTGAAGCGGTATGACACATAACACTTTCTGAATAGTAACGCAGGCAGAGGTGATGAAGGCGTTCCCCTCTCCTGGGTGCCTGATCTCGTTAACAACATTTTCAACCCGTACCCTCGGCTGACCGATAGCGTGAGGGTGCTTATTGCGTACTTTCTGATTAAAGAGGCAACGGAATGGGATCGACAGCATTTTGTAAGAGTTGGGGGGCGGAGTTTCTGGCCGACGGGAGCGTGCGTTTCCGCGTTTGGGCGACCGGCCAGCAGCAGGTCACGCTGCGACTGGGCGGTCAGGATAGTGCCATGACACCCGCCGAAGACGGCTGGTTTGAATATCATGCCAGCGGCATTCAGGCGGGCGCAGCGTACAACTTTGTGCTGAACGATGGCACCGTTATCCCCGATCCCGCCTCACGCGCGCAGCAGGATGATGTCAGTGGACCGTCGCTGGTTATCGATCCGACACACTATCGCTGGCAGAACACCGACTGGCGTGGTCGTCCGTGGCAGGAAAGCGTGGTCTATGAAATGCATATCGGCACGTTTACGGAAGAAGGTACTTTCCAGGCCGCAATTAAAAAACTGCCTTATCTGGCTGAGACCGGCATCACCATGATTGAGGTGTTGCCGGTCTCGCAGTTTGGCGGCCAGCGCGGATGGGGCTACGATGGCGTGCTGCTTTACGCACCGCATGCCGCCTACGGTTCGCCCGACGATTTCAAAGCGTTTATTGATGCCGCGCATGGCTATGGCATTGCAGTTGTACTCGATATCGTGCTTAACCACTTTGGTCCGGACGGAAATTATCTGCCGCTGCTGTCACCCGACTTCTTTCACAAAGATCGCATGACGCCGTGGGGCGCGGGTATTGCCTATGATGTTGACGCCGTTCGCCGCTATATCGCGGAAGCGCCCCTTTTCTGGCTGCAGGAGTATTGTCTGGATGGCCTGCGTTTTGATGCCATCGATCAGATTGAGGATATCGCTGACAAGCACGTGCTGACGGAGATTGCTGAGCGGATCCGGGCGGACATTCCTGACCGCCAGATTCACCTCACCACCGAAGATTGCCGTAACGTTATTTTCCTGCACCCCAGGACGGAAAACGGCGGCGTGCCGCTGTTTACGGCGGAGTGGAATGACGACTTCCATAATGCCGTGCATGTCTTCGCCACCGGTGAAACGCACGCTTACTACAAAGACTTTGCCGATCAGCCTGAAAAACGCGTGGCGCGCGCGCTGGCCGAGGGCTTTGTCTATCAGGGTGAGGTGTCCGTTCAGTCCGGTGAGAAACGCGGTGTAGACAGCACGGGACAGCCGCCTGTGGCCTTTGTTGATTTTATTCAGAACCACGACCAGGTGGGCAACCGTGCGCAGGGCGAAAGGCTGATTTCGCTGGCCGGCGCTGAACGCACACAGGTACTACTGGCGACATTACTGTTATCACCGCATATCCCGCTGCTGTTTATGGGGGAAGAGTATGGCGAAACCCACCCTTTCCTGTTCTTTACCGATTTTCATGGCGATCTGGCGAAAGCCGTGCGTGAAGGCCGGGCAAAAGAGTTTGAAGGCCATGCCGGTCATGAGGGCGAAAGCGTGCCCGATCCAAACGACGAAGCGACGTTTGTGCGTTCAAAGCTGGACTGGCGCAAGCTGGAAAGTGAGGAAGGCCAACGCTGGCTGACGCTGACCCGGTCACTGCTGGCAATCCGACAGCAGTCCATTGTCCCGCTGCTGGCCACCGCAGGCGGTCACAGCGGTCAGGTGCTGGCGACCGCAGAGGGCTTTGTTGCCGTGAGCTGGACCTTCCCTGCGGGGACACTGTCCATGGCGCTGAACATAGGTGAGCAGGCCCAGCCGCTGCCTGAAATGCCCGGTGAAACCCTCTTTGCCTGGCCGAAAGCAGCCGATCGGTTGCCCCAACATTCCATCGTGGTTCGTCTGGCTGCGGGAGACAGCAAATGAGTATTCCAACCGCTACCTACCGTATTCAGTTTCGTAACGGCATGACGTTTGATCGTGCTGCGGCGCTGGTGCCCTATCTGAAAGACCTGGGCATCAGCCATCTTTATGCCTCGCCCATTTTTACCGCTACAAAGGGATCCACCCACGGCTACGATGTCACCGACGTCAACGCGATCGATCCGGCCATTGGCGGTCGTGCGGGCTTTGATCGTCTGGTCAGCGCCCTGAAAGCCGCCGGACTGGGGTTGATTATTGATATCGTACCCAACCACATGGCGGCCTCGCTGGAAAATGGCTGGTGGCGCGACGTCCTTGAGCATGGTCAGGACAGCCGCTATGCACGTTACTTTGATATTGACTGGTCACGGCGCTTAACGCTGCCGTTCCTGGGCGACGATATCGATACCGTGCTGGAAAATGGCGAGATCAGCGTGAAGCGCGATCCCGATACAGGCAAGCCCGCGCTGGCCTATTTCGAAAGCTATTATCCGCTGACCCCGGCAAGCTGGGAGGGTCGTGAAGCGGCGGTGCTCCAGCTCAGCGGCAAAGGCGACCTGGCGGCACTGCATGAGCAGCAGCCCTGGCGGCTGATGTCGTGGCGCGATGCTGCACACGACCTCTCCTATCGTCGCTTTTTCGAGGTCACCGGTTTAGTGGGCGTGCGGGTGGAAGATCCGGCAGTGTTCGAAGATGCGCACCGGCTTATTCTGAGCCTCGTACACAGCGGTGCGGTTGACGGACTGCGCGTTGACCACGTTGACGGGCTGGCCGATCCCAAAGGCTATCTGGAGCAGCTCCGCGAGGCCGCCGGGCCAGATTGTTATCTCACCGTTGAGAAAATCCTGGGCGCCGGAGAACACCTTCCGGCCGACTGGCCCATCTCGGGCACCACGGGCTATGAATTTATCAGCGCGTTGTCTCATGTGCTGGTGGATAATAAAACGCTTGGATCACTGCGTCAGGCCTGGGAAGACGTCAGCGGCGCTGACGTGCAGATGGAAGAGGAACTGCGTAAAGCGAAATGCCTGATGGCAGACCGTAACTTTGCCGGCGAGTTTTCACGTCTGCTGCAGCTGGCCACGGCTATTGCCGAAGATGAACACGTCGCCGTGCGCCCGGACGATCTGCGCAACGCGCTGCGTGAGCTGCTGGTGGCGTTTCCGGTTTATCGTACCTATGGCAATACGCAGGGCCTGACCGCCGATGACCAGCAACGGTTACAGGCGGTCGCCGCAGACGTCAAGGCATCAGCCCATGCACCGGACAGCCACGCGCTGGATTTCCTGCTGCGCATTATGCAGGGTGATGTGGCGCATGCGGTGACCGGGCAGGCAGACAGCTTCCGTACACGTTTCCAGCAACTGACCGGCCCGCTGATGGCGAAATCCATCGAAGACACGCTGTTTTATCGTCAAAACATGGCGCTGGCGTTGAATGAAGTGGGCGCAGAACCGCTGCAGGCGCAGTTTTCACCGGCGCAGTTTCATGAGGAAATGCAGGACCGCCTTGCGCGCCAGCCCGATGCTCTTTCCGCCAGTTCAACCCATGATACCAAGCGTGGCGAAGATGCCCGTGCCCGTCTCTATACCCTGACAGAAGCACCGCAGCAGTGGGCAGCCTGCGTCGCGCGCTGGCGTGAGCTGAATCGCCCGGCGGTCCGCTCGCTTGCGGAGGGTCCGGCACCCGAAGCCACCGTGGAATGGCTACTCTTTCAGGCACTGGCGGGCGTCTGGCCGCCGACGTTGCAACCGGATGATCGGGCCGGACTGGCCGCCCTGGCCGAGCGCTTTGCCGGCTACGTTGAAAAAGCCCTGCGTGAAGCCAAGCTGCGTACCGACTGGACGGAAAACAATACGGATTACGAACAGGCGGTACTGGATTACGCTCATCATCTGCTCTCCCCTGATAATCAGGCTTTTCTGCAGGATTTTGTCGCCGCATTACAGCCGTTTATTCAGGCCGGGCTGATAAACAGTCTGAGCCAGCGAATCATCAAACTTACCGCACCCGGCGTGCCGGATATTTATCAGGGAAGTGAAGCGCTGGACTTCAGCCTGGTCGATCCGGACAACCGGCGTGAGCCCGATTACGCGGCGCTGGACAAGATGCTGCATGCTGGCATCACCGCGCTGCCCGATACGCCTGAGGGCTGGCTCAGTGGTCACGTGAACCAGTATGCCACGCAGGCCTTGCTGAACGCCCGGCAGTCGCACCCCGCGCTGTTTGCCCGGGGCGCGTACCTGCCGCTGACGGCACAGGGCGCCCATGAGGACGCGCTGCTGGCGTTTGCCCGCACGCAGGGTGACGAGGCGATTATTGTGATTACGCCGCGATTGATTTTTAACACGCTACAGACGCTGACGTCCCCGCCTGCCGGACGCTGGGATGACACCGCGATCCCGCTGCCTGAGGCGCTGGCGCATCGACGCTACCGCGATCTGCTGAGCGGCGAGGAAATCACCCTGACCGACCATATTGCGCTGGACAGGTTAAATAACTTTTGGGCACTGGCACTGTTAGCTTGCTAGAAACAGGCTGGTACAAGGACTAAAACGCCGTTACTGGGTTCGTTAATTGAGAGGGACAGATGTCAAATCATCGTTTTGAAATTACGTCGGGATCGGCCCATCAGCTTGGGGCAAATTATGATGGGCAAGGCGTCAACTTTGCGCTGTTTTCTGCGCATGCAGAACGCGTAGAGCTGTGTCTTTATGATCCCAGCGGCAAGCAGGAGATCGCCCGTCTGGAGCTGCCAGAGTTTACGCATGAGATCTGGCACGGTTACGTGCCGGGTTTACAGCCAGGTGCGCTTTATGGCTACCGGGTGTATGGCCCTTACGACCCGGAAAACGGTCACCGATTCAACCCTAACAAATTACTCGTCGATCCGTATGCGCGCGAACTGGCCGGCGATATTGCCTGGAATGAGGCGCACTTCGCATATGATTTGTATCACGACGATAAAGATTTGACGTTTGACGATCGCGACAGTGCGCCTTTTACGCCGAAATGTCGCGTCATCGATCCGAACGAATTTGACTGGCAGGATCAGAACCGGCCGCAGATTCCCTGGTCAGAAACCATCGTTTATGAAACCCATGTGAAAGGCTTCACCCAACTGAACATGGCGTTACCCCCGGAGATGCGCGGCACCTACGACGGCATGAGCCATCAGTCGACGGTGGGCTATATCAAAAGTCTGGGCATTACGTCAGTCGAGTTGCTGCCGGTGCACTGGTTTCCCGACGATCAACACCTGCTGGATAAAGGGCTGAAAAACTTCTGGGGCTATAACTCACTGAACTTTTTTGCCCCGGCCACACGCTATTTCGGCCCGCGTGGGATTCAGGGATTCCGCGATATGGTGCGCGCCTTCCATGATGCCGGTATCGAAGTGATTCTGGACGTGGTTTATAACCACACGGCCGAGGGCAATGAGCTCGGTCCAACCCTGTCGTTTAAAGGCATCGATAACTTCTCCTACTACCGTACATTACCGGACCAGCATCGTTACTACATTAACGACACCGGAACCGGTAACACGGTCAACACCTCGCATCCACGTGTGTTGCAGATGGTCACGGACTCCTTGCGCTACTGGGCAGAATCCATGCATATCGACGGCTTCCGCTTCGATCTGGGTACAATTCTGGGACGTGAACCGGAAGGCTTCGATCCACGCGGCGGCTTCTTCGACGCCATTACTCAGGATCCGCTGCTTTCCCGATTAAAACTGATCGGGGAACCATGGGACATTGGTCCGGGTGGTTATCAGGTCGGTGGTTTCCCGCCGGGCTGGGCGGAATGGAACGATCAGTATCGCGATACGGTGCGTGATTACTGGAAAGGCAATAATGTCTCTACCGACTTTGCGGCGCGGTTGCTTGGCTCCGGCGATCTGTATGACCAGCGCGGTCGCCGCCCCTGGGCCAGCGTCAATTTTATCACGGCGCATGATGGCTTCACGCTGAACGACCTGGTGTCGTACAACGAGAAGCATAATGCCGACAATGGTGAAGACAATAACGACGGGCATAACGATAACCGTTCGTACAATTATGGCGTTGAGGGGCCGACGGATGACGAAGGCATCAATGCCGTCCGTGAGCGTCAGAAGCGTAACTTCCTGGCCACCCTGTTTTTCTCGCACGGTACGCCCATGCTGCTGGCAGGCGATGAGTTTGGCCGTAGCCAGATGGGCAACAATAACGGCTATTGTCAGGACAGTGAAATTTCCTGGGTTCACTGGGACAATCTGCCCCCTTCCGCCGAAGCGTTACGCGAATTTACCCGTCACATTATCGCCTTACGTAAAACCCAGCCGTTATTGCGGCGCGAAAGCTGGCGCGATGGCATGGAAATTAAATGGTTCAATGCGGGCGGCGGTCTGCAACAGGCTGAACAGTGGGATGAAGGCTCAACCCTTGGCGTTTATATCGGTCGGCCCGACCTGCAGAATCAGGAAGGAATCTGGTATGACGTGCTGATGTTAATTAATCCTTTCGAGGGTAATGTGCCCTTCCGTATTCCGCAGTTCGGTGACGGCGGCTGGGTGCTGGAGCTGACCACCAGCGATGTGGATAAACGCGGTCTGGTGATTACCAAGGAAAAGGACTTCGAACTGGAAGGCCGCAGTATGGCGCTGTTCAGAAGGCCGTAGGCCGGCGTTAGCGCAACGCGTACCGCGATTGCTCAGGTTAAACTCTGCGCATCCGGACGCGCTGCGCTTGACCTGAGCCTGGTGGCTGCCAGGCTTAAACGCGTACCAACAGAAAAGCAACGCCATTAAGGAGGCAACATGTCCAGATTTACAGGAAAAATCGTTGTAGTGACAGGCGCCGGATCAGGAATTGGCGCAGCGAGTGCAAAACGCTTTGCGGAGGAAGGCGCGTCTGTTGTGCTGGTGGGACGTACCCGGGATAAACTGGAAAAGGTCGCGGCACAACTGTCGGGTCAGGACCATATGGTTGCCGATTGTGATGTCGCTGAAGCCGACCAGGTTCAGGCCCTGGCAAGCCGCGTTGAAGAAAAATATGGCCGCGTTGATGTGCTGGTGAATAACGCCGGGATCATCGTGCAGGGCCGCATTCACGAGATTGAACTCGCTGACTGGAAAAAGCTGATGAGCGTTGATCTCGACGGCGTCTTCCACTGCGTGCACTATTTTATGCCTGCCCTGCTGAAAACCCGGGGCAACGTCGTGAACATTTCGTCAGTATCAGGCCTGGGCGGCGACTGGGGCATGAGTGTGTATAACGCGGCGAAAGGCGCAATCACCAATTTTACCCGCTCACTGGCGATGGACTACGGCACCGATGGCGTGCGGGTCAACGCCATTTGTCCTGGCTTTACGTTTACCGACCTGACCGAAGGCGTTAAGAACGATCAGGCACTGCTTGAACGCTTCTACGACCGAATTCCGCTACGTCGCGCCGGGGAGCCGGAAGATATCGCTGATGCGATTGCGTTTATTGCCAGCGACGACGCCCGCTACATTACCGGGGCGAATCTGCCTGTCGATGGCGGCCTGACCGCCTCAAACGGTCAGCCTAAACAGGCTTAACCGACTTAAGCAGCTGTTCGCAGCTGCTTTTTATTGACTGCACGACAGCGCCGCTGCCCGTTATTTCACGGGCTCAGCAACCGCCATTTCAACTTCTGGCACGTCGGGCTGACCGGCGCCCTCCGCCTTCTGACATCATAGTCCCCTGCTTTATCACTCAGCCTTATTCAGGATGATTTTGGCGTATGTCGTGTCGGCAGCGGACGGCCACGGGAAGTGAGACGGTTGCCGGCTGTGGGACAGACATAATGGCTCAGGCAGACCGTACACAGAATCGCTTCGGGATGATGGATTTTTGCCACTGTCAGCGCCTGCTGACGGCTATACAGTGAACCAATAAATTCCCGGCCACGGCTGTTATAAAGATGAACACAGCCTTCTTTATGAATGATCCATCCGCTTCTGTTGTATGGACACACATAATAGTAGCTTGATTTAAGCATGGTACTGCCCCCGGTGGTTGCTGTATCAATCAGGTGAGAAAAAGCAAAGTATGATTTTATTTAATAATGTAGCGTCATTAACACTAGCTGAGAATTATGCCTAAAACTACGCAGGCAATTATAAAACGGTGGTTTTGAGATTTATTCGCAACCCATCTTCGCCCTTCCGTTAATGTTGCATCAGCATCCTGTTTTACAAAACGGTTTATACGAAAAGTTCGGTTCGCCGTCTTAATCATTACGTTCGGCCTTATCGTCTGGCCTCCCGCTGAGAAAATCATACCAAATCAAGGCACTACCCTTTTTAAATCCCGTGCAGGAGACAATAAAAGAGAAAATTTGATTACCCCGCGTAACCTGACTGCTGAGGCAGAGAAACTGCTTTATTAACCGTTCATAAACTGCAAAAAAGACACCAGGATTTCCTCGCCGGACGTCGAAGTGCTGATATAATGGAAACGATGCGATACCACGCTGGTAAAGAAAAAACCAGAGCAAATCGGTTGATGCCCGACAGCGTGATCTGAACGCTATTAACCCGTCTGTGACAACGGAACCTCACAGGTAAGCACCCTCCTTGCGCCATGCTGGAAACGCCTGGCTCAAACACATTTTGCAACGGCATTCACGCAGGCTCGGGGCCGCCCGGTCTGGGTTTTGGCAATGTGTGCGGTAAAAAGAACAAGAATCTGGAAGACGTTATGTTGTTGACAATTATCTATCGCAGTCACATCGCTGATCATGTTCCACTGAAAATGCTGGAAGGCCTGGTCGCTAAAGCCAATAAAATTAATGAGTCATCAAGCGTTACCGGCATCTTATTATTTAATGGCACCCATTTTTTTCAGGTTCTTGAAGGTCCAGAGAATGATGTACTGGCGGTTTACGAACGTATCTGCCGTGATACCAGCCATCATAATATTGTGGAATTAATGCGGGATTATGCGCCTTCCCGCCGTTTCGGTAACGTGGGCATGGAGCTGTTTGATCTGCGTGAATACGATAAAACCACTGTGCTTAATGCCGTGCTTGAAAAAGGCACAACCAAATATCAGCTGACCTATGAAGACAGAGCGCTTAAATTTTTGCGCACCTTTGTCGAAGCACGGGAAAAAGAGAATTATTTTGAAATTCCCTCAGCGGAAAGCTGGGATTTTATCAGTGATGATGAGGAAGTGCGCGAAGGTGACGACGCGCTGATTAATCACGAAGGCGTCAATTTTGCTTTTCAGGCGATTATCGATCCCCTTGCACGTAAAATCGTCTCGCTGGAAGCCCTGCTTCGGGGCTCGCAGGGCGAAACACAACAGGATTACTTTTCACGCCTCCCGCCGGAGAACATCTACCGCGACGATCTGCAGTCCAAACGCATCGCTTTTGCACAGGCGAAGGCGCTGGGGATAGAAGGCATTATGCTGTCAGTCAACCTGTTGCCCATGTCGCTGGTGCTGGTGCCGGATGCCGTAACGTTTCTGCTTACTGAAATCTACGCCCACGATTTGGTTCCTGAGCAGATCGTGGTCGAGTTTACCGAAAATGAAATCATTTCCCGTCCTGACGACTTTGCAGCGGCGCTGAAACAGCTCAAAGCAGCGGGCATCAGCGTGGCACTGGATGATTTTGGCGCGGGCTATGCCGGGCTATCCTTACTGACGCAGATTCAGCCCGACAAAATAAAAATTGATCGCAGCATTATCAGCAATGTGCATAAAAGCGGCCCGAAGCAGGCTATTGTGCACGCTATTTTAGCCTGTTGTTCGTCACTGGAAATTACCGTGATTGCAGAGGGCATTGAACAGCCCGAAGAATGGATGTGGCTGGAAGCGGCCGGCGTTTCACAATTCCAGGGGTTTCTTTTCTCCTGGCCGAAAGTCAACGGCGTCTCCTCTGTTACCTGGCCTGAGTTAAAATAAGACGGTTATCCGCAGGAAAGTGAATTTTTCGTTCTTCCTTGCCGGACTGAAAACGCGCTGCTAAATATTAGAAGCGCGTTTCAGATTGTGTCATCGCATTGCAATAGTCGACGTGCACGCTGTTTTTAAATTATCAAAGATGTTAAGCAGTCAGATGTTCAGTGTTAAAGGCCGAAGTCACGCGCCGTCTTAAGGCGCGCCCCACAGGTACAGCATTTGAGGAACTGAATGAAGCAAATCATCCGCGGTGATAAAGAACCCGTCCATATCGTAGCCGCCTCGCGCGCGCTTGAAGCCCATATGTCCCGCTATGGTGAGGGAAACAAATACCATCCGGTTATCTATTCAATTGCCTATCGCAGCAAATACTACCAGGTTGAAGTCATTACACGACGTGAAACGATCGTCGCCACCGTCATTACCGGCGTGCGTAAACTGACGCACCTGCCCGGCGTGGCCTGATGCTGTTTTACGTGCCTTCTGCTCAGGGGACAAACCTGTCCCCTTTCTCTCAGCGGTAAAAGCGCGGATTCGCCGGATAAATCGCCCCGATGATGCTTTTCTCCCGCGCCCCGGTCACCGCAGGTAAATTGCCCGGCAAACCAGACAGCGTGCGGTAAGCCAGCCAGGCAAATGCCAGCGCTTCCATGTCGTCACCATTAATCCCGACGGTATCGGTTGTCGTGACTTCTGTTCCGGCCAGATGCGCCGCCAGGCGGGCCATCAGCAACGGATTTCGGCTGCCGCCCCCGCATACCAGCAACCGATCGCAGCCATCATTGAGTTGCACCTGTTGCGCAATGGTCACGGCGGTGAACTCGTTTAGCGTGGCCTGTACATCCTGAGCAGCGATGCCGGGAAAGTGGCGCAAATGCTGTTCAAGCCAGCCCAGATTAAACAGTTCGCGTCCGGTACTTTTGGGCGGCACCCGCGCCAGCCAGGGTTCACGCAGTAGCGCTTCGAGTAATGCAGGACTGACCTTACCGCTTCGCGCCCAGTTCGCGTCCTTATCATAGGCTTTCCCCTGATTACGCCATATCCATGCGTCCAGCAGCATATTGCCCGGCCCGGTATCAAAGCCGCGCACGGGCTGCCCCGGAATCAGCAGGGAGAGATTGGCAATACCGCCGATATTCAGCACCATGCGCCGTTCCGTGGCATCCATTAACAGGGCCTGATGAAAGGCAGGCACCAGCGGCGCGCCTTGCCCACCCAGCGCCATATCGCGCCGACGGAAATCCCCGACAACCGTCACGCCTGTTGCCGCCACTATCTGGTTGTTATCGCCAATTTGTAAGGTATTGGGTGCCGCGCTGTGCGGCTCATGCCATACCGTTTGACCGTGACAGCCAATCGCCACCACATCGCTCATCTCCAGCGCCTCGCGCTGCATAAGCGTCAGTACTGCGTCAGCGAATAGCTGGCCCAGTCGCGTGTCCAGTTGCCCCAGTTGCGACAACGTCACTGCCTGGCCCTGACAAATCGCCAGAATGCTCTGGCGCAGATCGGGCGGCATGGGATGGCAATAGCTCGCCTGCTGCGCCACCATATTTTCGTCGATGGCGGCCAGCACGACATCGACCCCATCAAGGCTGGTACCCGACATCACGCCAATGTAGCGTCCTGATTTCATAGCCGTTCCTTTCATCGGGATGAAAAAGTGAATACGCTGCCTGTAGCCTGACAAAATATCGGCCCTGAATCCACGATTACTTTGTTTTAAATCAATAAACTGTCTGGTGGTTAACGTCCCGGGTATTTTTATGATTGATTGAATCATTGTTAAAAATTTGCGGTCTATGCTGTCGACAGCCATGTTTTATTCCGCAGAAGGTTAATTCGCCAGTTTTCTGTCTTATACTGTTTACAGGATTTCGCGATAGAGATGGCGCATTCTTGAATAAAGGAGTTTCAAATGATTAAGCGTTTAATTGTGGTCGCTTTGACTGGTGCGATGCTGGCGGGCTGTAGCAATACCGATACGTTATCGGGCGATACCTACAGTGCCAGTGAGGCCAAGCAGGTACAAAGTGTTTCTTACGGTACCTTAGTCTCAGTTCGCCCGGTTAAAATCCAGGGTGGAGACGACAGCAACATCATTGGGGCCATTGGCGGCGCCGTACTGGGTGGATTCCTGGGTAATACCATCGGCGGTGGTGCAGGACGTAGCCTGGCAACAGCGGGAGGCGCGGTGCTGGGTGGCGTTGCAGGTCAGGGCGTACAAGGCGCAATGAACAAAACTGACGGCGTTGAGCTGGAAATCCGTAAGGATGACGGCAACACCATTATGGTGGTGCAGAAACAGGCAGCCAGCCGTTACTCAGTCGGACAACGTGTTGCGTTGGCCACCGACGGTAGTCAGGTTACCGTTTCTCCGCGTTAACGCAGTGACCAACCGACGCCGGTGCCGGTCGCACTGCGCGTCGGTCTTATTTCTCTTTGTTTTGCAGTTCGAGAATATTCTTTTCAAGACGCGCAATCAGCGTCACCATCTGGTTGATTTCGTCGCGGCTGATACCGGAGAGAATGTCATCCCGGGTAATATCAATCACGTGTTCAACCTGCTGAATGACTGGCTCTGCCTGTTGTGTCAGCTTAATGCGTTTGGCCCGGCGATCGTGGGCGCAAGTGGTCCGGGTAATCAGCCCTTTCTCCTCAAGTTGATCCAGGGTTCTGACCAGAGAAGGCTGCTCGATACCAATGGCTTTCGCTAACTGGATTTGCGACTGCTCAGGCGGCAGTTGATGGATATTGTGCAGTGTTACCCAGTGCGTTTGAGTCAGCTCTAACGGCTTCAAACGTTGATCAATCAGTGCTCGCCAGATTCGCACCAGCCTGGACAGATCCGTGCCGAGAGGGGTATCCATGCTATCTCCTTATAATGTATGTACGCAGCTATCAAGCTGCATTGTATAGCATTTTGCAAGCCCGAAGTTTAAATTACAAATAACCAAGTGAACAGTTTCGGCTGAAATTGTTTCACGCACAGGTTCCAGGATACTGCACTGCAATGGATATCATTCGCCAAGGATTTTTCAGCATCAGCCCGCTTTCCGAATTGATTTTCGGCGCCTCACTCTATTTCCCTCCCCTGTTTAAAGCGGTGCTGGCCGGTTTTGTTCTCTGGTTATTTATCCACCCGCTTCTGCGCGGCTGGCTTGCGTCGGGTGAGGTCTGGCATCCCACCTTGTTCGATCTCTCGCTGTTTGTGTTGTGTGTAACAGGCGCACTCTGGTTAATGGCGCACGGATGAAAAAGATGAACCTTTCAGGATTAAAGTACTTTTCTACGTTGATTGTTTTCACGCTGGCGCTTCTCAGCGCCTGGTGGGCCTGGAACTACTACATGCAGTCACCGTGGACGCGCGACGGCAAAGTACGTGCCGAGCTGGTCACGATCACCCCGCAAATTTCGGGACGGATCACGGCACTGAACGTGGTCGATAATCAGTTTGTACATAAAGGGGATCGGTTACTGACGCTGGATCCTGTGCCCTGGCAAATCGCTCTGCATAAAGCCGACGCACAGCTGAGCCAGGCGCAGGCCGATATGGCGAAAGCCCAAAATGAATTCAACCGGCGCAGTAAACTGCCGCGCAATACCATCTCGGGCGAAGATCTGGATGTCGCCCGACTGAATGCAGCGGCGGCGCAGGCCAACGTCAAGGCCGCGCAGGCCGCGCGTGAACAGGCCGCATGGAATTTACAGCAAACCACCGTGAACGCCCCCACGGACGGTTGGGTCAGCAATCTGACACTACGTCCCGGCAATTTCGCCACGGCTGGCACTCCGCTTTTTGCGCTGGTGGACAGTCACGCTTTTTATGTCGTGGGCTACTTTGAAGAGACCAAATTGCGCCATATTCGTCCGGGTGCGGCCGCTCAGGTGACGCTCTACAGTACGGGCCGGCAGTTATCCGGTCAGGTTGAGAGCATAGGGCGCGCGATTTACGATCAGAGTCTGGACGCCGACAGTGGGCTGCTGCCCGATATCAAGCCGAACGTGCCCTGGGTGCGCCTTGCTCAACGTGTACCTGTACGCATTCGTCTCGCTGCTCTCCCGGATAACGCTCTGTTAATCGCCGGTACGACCTGCACGATTACGATACAACCATGAACCTCAACGGACTGGCCTGGCAAAACCTGCCCTGGCTGAAAGCGGACAGCAATCAGTGGCGTTATGCTCTGCGTAACGCGGCTGCCATGTGCCTGGCTCTTAGCATTGCCTATGGACTGGCTCTTAACGAACCCTACTGGGCCATGACCTCCGCTGCGGTGGTAAGCTTCCCGACAATCGGCGGTGTGATCAGTAAGAGTCTGGGACGTATTGTTGGAAGCCTGCTGGGGGCAACGGCCGCCTTGCTGATTGCGGGCCATACGCTTAATGAACCCTGGCTGTTTGCCTTTTTTATCGCAGGCTGGCTGGCGCTGTGTACTTGGGTGGCCAACCACTATCAAAATAACGTCGCCTATGGGTTTTCGCTGGCCGGGTACACTGCGGCGATCATTGCCTTCAGCTGTGTCAATCTGACCGATATCAGTGGCCTGTGGGACATTGCCCAGGCGCGCGTCTGTGAGGTGATTTCCGGGCTGCTCTGTGCGGGTTTAATGATGATGATCCTGCCCAGTACGTCAGACGGTGAAGCCCTGATCACCGCCCTGAAGCAGATGCACACGCGTCTGCTGGATCACGCCACGCTGCTCTTGCAGGACACCCGGAACGACGAGATCCGTCACGCTCACGAAGCGGTGATTGGCCAGATCCTGACCATGAATTTATTGCGTATCCAGGCATTCTGGAGCCATTACCGCTTTCGTCGCCAAAATAACGTTCTGAACTATATCCTGCATCAGCAGCTTCGTCTGACCAGCGTCCTGTCCAGCCTGCGGCGCATGCTGCTGAACTGGCCAGATGCGCCGGAAGCGCTGTATCAGGCTTTAACACGCATTACGCAGGAGCTGGCAAAACCGGACTGTGATAAGTACCGGCTGGCAGCTTTGTTACGCAGCATCACCCCTGCCAGCGATGGTGATTACCGGCAACGGGCGTTTTGTCAGCGGCTGCGCTACTTCTGCTGGATGTATCTCAATGTGTTGCGCTGGATAAGGCAGCTGGACCAGGCTGATGCCGATACCCGCTTTCAACCGCCTGCAGTGTCTGCGCTGGCCAGCGAAAGTGACAGCGCCGAAGCCGGCTGGAGTGCGCTACGAACATTCAGCATCATCGTGGCAGGCTGCGCATTCTGGATCGCGACACAATGGACCTCGGGTGCCTCGGCCCTGACGTTTACGGCGATTGCCTGTGTCCTTTACGCCTCGGCCCCTTCGCCCACAGGCAGCATTACGCTGTTACTGAAAACGTTGCTCTGGCTGTTTGCTTTTAGCGTGCTGTTTAAATTTGGTGTGATGGTGCAGTTTAATCAGCTGTGGCAACTGCTGGCCATCCTGTTTCCGCTGCTGCTGACGCTACAACTGTTCCGGGTACAGCAAAAACAGCGGGCGGCGATGTGGGGCCAGTTTATTGTTTTTCTGGGGTCGTTTCTGGCCGTCACCAATCCGCCCGACTGGGATTATCAGGGGTTCGTGAACGATAACATAGCGAAAGTCTGCGGTGTGCTGCTGGCCTGGCTGGCTTTCCAGATCCTGCGTCCCAGCTCCGATTCACGCCGCAGCCGTCGCCATATCCAGGCGTTGAGGCTGGCGTTTCTGGATCAGCTTCGTCAGCATCCCCACCGGGATCAGAACCGTTTTGAGTCGCTGATTTATCATAAAATTGGTCAACTCAGTAACAGTAAAGATGAAACGGCGCGCGTCTGGCTACTGCGTTGGGGCGTCGTTCTGCTTAACTGTTCCCATCTCGTCTGGCAACTGCGTGACTGGCAAACAGACACCCCGATACTGAACCAGTACCGGAGCGAAGCATTGCACAATCTGCAGAATATTATGAGCTTACACGGTGTGCAGCATCGCCACCTGGACACCGCGCTGGACGCGCTTCAGGGCCTCACAGAAGAGGCGCTTAGTGTCAACAGTGCCGACGCCGGCACGCTGGCCGGCCTGCTGTGGCGGTTGCGCTGTTCACTGGCGCAGCTGAAACAGGCGATTCCCGACTGATTACTGGCAATATTGCTGGTGCTGCCGGTTAAAATCATCCTGAAGTTGCTGAACGGTTTTTTGCCCTTCGAACCGGGTTTTATCGGCTTCGGAAACAGGCTCAATCACCAGGGCTTTTTCGTCGGGTGAATAGATAAAACGCCGGTAAATCATCGACCCCGTAAAACTTTTGCCCAGGATGCCACCACAAATCATTGTCGTGTTATGCCGGTAAATGGTGGTATCCGTAAAATTGGTTTCCGTGGCGCTGCGCAGAACATTCTGGCAATGCTGCGCTTCAAGCTTTTGCCGCACATCCCGACTGAGCCGTTCACGGCCCTTCGCAATCTCTTCGCAGCGAAGGCGTGCTGAACTGGTATCAATGGTGCGCTGCAGTTCACGTCCTGTTTCTGTGATCAGTTGCGTATCATTGGGTTTATCGCATCCTGCCAGCAACAGACACAGTAGCCAGGCGCCCTTCCATTTCATTTGCACTGCTCCTCAGTTTGTCAGGCTTTGTAACGGGAATCAGTATCATAGGGGGGAATAAGACGATGATGCTACAACAAATTGTCAACAAGCGAAAAGCCGTGATGACGGCAAAATCTGCCGCCATCAGCGACACACAGCGTCAGATAACACCGCAGGCAAACCGTGCCCCGCCACCGCCCAAAGGTTGTGGGTGATCCGCATGGTTATCCCCGCCCACATGCACCATCAACGCTTTGCCTTTCACCTCGCTCAGCGTTTTAATGCGCGGTGCCAGCACCGGATAGGTGGCTTTACCCTGCGCATCGACATAGAGCGCAGGCAGGTCGCCTAAATGGCCCTCAGCATAGGGCCCCAGGTGCTTGCCGGTGTTCGCCGGATCAAGATGCCCCCCTGCCGCCCCCGCGGCCACCCTTTTTCCTTCCGATTCGCCGGGTTCACAGCTGCCTTTCGCATGGACATGAAAACCGTGAATGCCCGGCTTCAGTCCTTCCAGCATGGGCGTCAGTTGCAAACCGTATTGCGTCTCTTCAATATTTACCGTACCGATGGCATTGCCGATTCCCTGCGCCGAAACGGCATGAATTGTCACCTGTTCGCTGGCCGCCTGCGCGGCACCGCAGGCTAACAGCGTCGCTATCGCAATTGCGTTCACTTTCATTGTGGCTCCTTTTTGCTCTGGGGTTCAGCTTAAGCCTGGCCCCGTAGCGCAAAGATTGCCGCAAATTGACGAATGTTTACGCTCAGGGCACGTCATAGCCCAGTGCGGCTTTGCGGATGCGGAACCACTGCTGCCGACTGAGCGTCAGCCCGGCCGCCCCTGCCGCTTCTGTAATGCGATGGGTTTTGCCTGACCCGATGATGGGCAAGGGTTTACTCGGCAGACGCATCACCCAGGCATAGACGACCTGCTCAAGGCTTGATGCCCCGATCTCCTGACGAATGGCTTCCAGCTCGTCGCGCAGCGGCTGAAAATGCGGATCGCTGAACAGGCGTCCGCCCCCCAGGCACGACCAGGCCATTGGGCGCAAACGCTGCTGCTGGCAGTGATCCAGCGATCCATCAAGCAGAACATGTTGCTGAACGGGTGAGATCTCAAGCTGGTTGGTCACGAGGCTAAACGGCAAACGAGACTGCAGCAGGGCAAACTGCGAGGGGGTAAAATTGGACACGCCAAAATGCAACACTTTGCCTGCCTGATGCAGGTGCAGAAAGGCTTCGGCAACCTCATCGGCCGCCATGAGCGGGTCGGGGCGATGAATCAACAGCAGATCAAGGCGATCGGTATTGAAATGTCCCAGCGAGCGTTCGGCACTGGCCACAATATGCGCTTTTTCCGTAATGTAATGGCCAATCTGGTGTTCAGGTTTTGCGCGGGTCGCGATACCGCACTTGGTGACGATCTGCAGCCGATCACGTAATCCCGGGGCCTGTCTGAGCGCCTCACCAAATGCGGCCTCACAGCGGTAATCACCATAAATGTCGGCATGATCGACTGTCGAAATGCCCAGTGAAAGATGGTGCTCAATAAACCCCACCAGCTGCTGTGGTGTCATGCCCCATTCCATCAAACGGCAATAGCCCATAATCAGCGGTGAAAAGTCGGGGCCCTGTGGCGCGATGGCTTGCGGTTGTAGCATGGTGTTCTCCCTGTGGCCTTGAGGCTGGATGTGTGTCAGGGAGTATAACGGAAATCACCATGCGGTCAGAATAAGGTGGGTTGCTGCGGTTCCTGCGGTTCTTCTTTGTGCTGCTGACGTAACAGGCGCAAACGGCGCTGGTGACAGAGGCGGAGCACCTCACGCTTTTGACTGTCGCTGTATTGCAGCCAGTTAAAACGTTCTTCACGGCTACGCAGGCAGCCTTTGCAGTAGCCACGTGAATCGGTTTCGCAAATACGCCGGCAGGGACTGGGTACCGGAAAAAACTCAAGCTGCTCTGCCACAACGGCCTCTACTGAAACGGTGATACGTCTATTGAAGCCAGAGTCCGGCATTTGTGCAAGAAATAATCATAACTTGAACAATTTATTCATTCTAAATCACCTTCAATTTAACACTGCGTGCCTGGCGCGCGATAAAAGTTTGCATTAGACCGATTGGTCTACCAGGATGAACCCCATGAATAAGATGCCGCAACGTAATGAAACCCGGGAACACCTGCTGACGACAGGCGAATCGCTTTGTCTGCAACGGGGCTTTACCGGCATGGGCCTGAGCCAGCTACTGAACCAGGCGCAGATCCCTAAGGGATCGTTTTATTACTATTTTCCCTCTAAAGAAGCCTTTGGCGTGGCGTTGCTTGAGCGGTACTTCGTCCGTTACCTGCAGAACCTTGAGCAGCAGCTCTTCCAGCCTGCGGGATCGGCGGGTGAGCGATTACTGGCCCATTTTCGCCATGCGCTCGATCTGTTTGAACGGCAGGGCAATATTGTGGGCTGCCTGAGCGTAAAATTATCAGCCGAAGTCTGCGACCTGTCAGAGCCTATGCGCATAGCCTTGCAGCAGGGAGCCAGCCACGTTATCGCCGCCTATGCTAAGGCGCTGACGCAGGCACAGCACGAAGAGGATTTATCTCTGCCCTCGCCTCCGGAGCAACTGGCTGAACTGCTGTATGTTCTCTGGCTGGGTGCAAGTTTACAGAGCAAGCTATCCCGTAATGCACAGCCCATGCGGCTGGCCTTAATTACCATCGAACAGTGGCTAACAAAACCGCTGGTTTAAAAAACCACCATTTGTAGACGACCGGTCTACTTGAAAGGAGTTGTTATGGCGAGTACCCAGTTGTTTCGTCCGTTAAAAGTGGGCGCAATTACCGTTCCTCATCGTGTCTTTATGGCCCCACTGACACGTTTACGTAGCATCGAACCGGGCGATATCCCGACGCCGTTGATGGCCGAATACTATCGCCAACGTGCGGGTGCGGGGTTAATTATCACTGAAGCGACTCAGGTCTCCTTCCAGGCGAAAGGTTATGCGGGCGCGCCAGGCCTGCACACGCAGGAACAAATTGCCGCGTGGAAAGTCATCAATGAAGGCATTCATCAGGCAGGCGGCCACAGCGCAGTCCAGCTTTGGCACACCGGCCGCATTTCACATAACAGCGTTCAGCCTGAAGGTAAGGCACCGGTTGCACCGTCCGCCATTCCGGCAGGCACCCGCACCTCATTGCGTGCTGAAGACGGCAGCGTGTATCGCGAAGATACCTCGATGCCGCGCGAGCTGAGCGTCAGTGAAATCCAGCAGATTGTGGCGGATTTTGGTCAGGCAGCCGCCAATGCGCGTGAAGCTGATTTCGACCTGCTGGAACTGCACTCTGCTCATGGTTATCTGATGCATCAGTTCCTGTCGCCGTCGTCTAACCATCGTACCGATGCCTACGGCGGCAGCGTGGAAAACCGTGGCCGTTTTGCGCTGGAGGTCGTCGATGCCGCCATTGCTAACTGGTCCGCAGACCGCGTAGGTATTCGCGTGTCGCCTGTTGGCAGTTTCCAGAACCTGGATAACGGTCCGAACGAAGAAGAAGATGCGCTGTGGTTTATCGCTGAGCTGGCGAAACGCAACATCGCTTATCTGCACATGTCCGAACCGGACTGGGCAGGCGGCACGCCTTACAGCGATGCGTTCCGCCAGAAAGTGCGGGATACCTTCCCGGGCGTCATCATTGGTGCCGGCGCCTACACCGTCGAAAAAGCCGATGACCTGATCAGCCGTGGCCTGATCGATGCCGTTGCGTTTGGTCGTGACTACATCGCCAACCCGGATCTGGCGCAGCGTTTACAAAAAGATGCTCCGCTTAACCCACAACGTCCCGAATCGTTCTACGGCGGTGGCGCAGAGGGCTATACTGATTATCCTGCGCTGTAAAACAGCAGGCAGCCGTGAGAAGGTGTTACGGCTGCGGTTATTGTTTGGCGATGATCGTCGCTATACTGCGTATTTATGTCATCCGGGGATGACGTTTTTTTAAAGAGGAAACTATGCGTTTACTTCATACCATGCTGCGCGTTGGCGATTTACAACGCTCAATCGATTTTTACACCCGTGTGCTGGGCATGCGTCTGCTGCGTCAAAGCGAAAATGCTGAATATAAATATACGCTTGCGTTCGTCGGCTACACCGAAGAGAGCGAAGGCGCGGTGATTGAACTGACCTATAACTGGGGCGTAGACAGCTACGACCTGGGGAATGCTTATGGCCACATTGCGCTGGGCGTTGATGATGTCGCGGCAACCTGTGAACGTATCCGTAACGACGGCGGCAACGTGACCCGTGAAGCGGGCCCGGTGAAAGGCGGCTCCACCATCATCGCCTTCGTTGAAGATCCTGACGGTTATAAGATCGAGCTGATCGAAAACAAACATGCCGGTCACGGCCTCGGTAACTAACCGTTACCGCCCATCAGCCTGCCGCCTGCAGGCTGATTCTTACTTCCCTGGCCCACATCTGCTGCAGAGAGTGCGCTTTTTTGGCATACTACGCGCTGCCCTTTTTCTGCAATGAGATCCTGATGTCTGAATCGTCTTCCCCCAACGCACTCAATCAACGCTTTCGTGGTTTTTATCCTGTCGTGATCGATGTTGAAACGGCGGGCTTTAATGCGCAAACCGATGCGCTGCTGGAAGTCGCTGCCATCACCCTGAAAATGGATGATGAGGGTTGGCTTCATCACGACGAGACGCTGCATTTTCATGTGGAACCCTTTGTCGGTTCGCTCCTGCACCCTGAAGCGCTGGCGTTTACGGGCATCGATCCCACGAATCCTTTGCGCGGCGCAGTCAGCGAATATGAGGCCCTGCATGCCATTTTTAAAATGGTGCGAAAAGGCATCAAAGAGACCGGATGCAACCGCGCCATCATGGTCGCTCACAACGCCACGTTTGATCTGAACTTTATGAATGCGGCGGCGGAACGTGCGGGCCTGAAACGCAATCCCTTTCATCCCTTTGCGACCTTCGACACGGCCGCGCTGAGCGGACTGGTGCTGGGCCAGACCGTGCTGGCGAAAGCCTGCAAAGCCGCAGGAATGGCGTTCGACAGCAGTCAGGCGCACTCCGCGCTCTATGATACACAGCAAACGGCGACCTTATTTTGTGAGCTGGTTAACCGCTGGAAACGGCTGGGAGGCTGGCCGTTAGCTGTAACGGAAGCGTCGGCGACGGGTGGAGAAACAACCGAGTAACGCGCGTAAAAAAGGCCGACGAGGTCGGCCTTTTTCAGTTATTCCGCTTCTTTAAACTTCTCAGCGGTTTCTTTGATTAACGGCTGCAACTCGCCGCGCTGGAACATTTCAACAATAATGTCGCAGCCGCCGACCAGTTCGCCATCAACCCATAACTGCGGGAACGTGGGCCAGTTGGCGTATTTTGGCAGCTCTGCGCGAATATCCGGGTTCTGCAGAATATCCACGTAAGCAAAGCGCTCACCACAGGCAGACAACGCCTGGACCGCCTGCGCAGAGAAACCGCAGCTTGGCAGTTTCGGCGAACCTTTCATGTACAGCAGGATCGGGTTTTCTGCGATCTGGCGCTGAATTTTTTCTACAGTACTCATTATTGCCTTCCTTAATTCGTCACTTCGTGTTTCTTTATTGTAGCGACTTCACGCCAGGACTGAAAACGAGATTTTGGCTCGTCCGACGTTAAATCGCCATGTTTGCTAAGCAGGCTGGTCAGGCATTCGCAGGAAACTGTGACAAAGACTATGAATGTATTCATAATTTGCAATGAATTTGCTGCTATAAGAGACTGAAATTCCTGATTTATGCCTGATTTTTATCCAGGCCATCAATTAATAAAAAAAGGACTTACTCTTTTAAAAAAAACTGGACTAGAATGACTTCGGCGCTGATCGGTGATCAGATTTTTCTTAACTTTGTCAGAGACCTGTTTGATCTGACAGCTTAACCAGTAAACGGACTATGCGTTCAATCATTACGCTTCTTATTCTGGCTTTTGCGCAACTCTTCTTTAACATCGCTGCTGCCTCCCCGCATGCGACGGTTAAGGCCAGCTTGCATAAGGTAGAGAAAAAAAGTGCGCGCGACGATGATCGGCGCAAACGACGCGCGGTTAAAGCCTCATCTAAAAAAAGTCGCACCTCCGCTGTTCAGAAAGTCAGTAAGACCACGAAAACCAGCAAAACGACCTCCCACACCACCACGCACAAAACGCTCGCTAAAACGACTGCCTCGCACAAGACGCTGAGCAAAAAAGTCGCCGCCAATGCCGCCAGCAAAAAACGGTATGGTCATCAACGTGCTGCGAAGGCGTTAACGGCAGACAATACCGAAACCGGCACCATTAAAATGAGTAAAGCGCATCGCCAGCGTTACCAGAAAGCGCGTGAAACGGCGATGGCAAAACTGATGGGGCAACTTGGCAAGCGTTATCAGTGGGGAGGCAAATCGCCCCATACGGGTTTTGATTGCAGTGGCCTCGTATGGTACGCCTACAAAGACGTCGTGAAGTTTAAGATCCCCCGTACCGCTAACGAAATGTACCATCTGCGGGATGCCGCACCGGTCAACCGCGAATCCCTTGAAAAAGGCGATCTGGTTTTCTTCCGCATCAACGGGCGTGGAACCGCAGATCATGTCGGGGTTTACCTGGGCAACGGTAAATTCATTCAGTCACCGCGTACCGGTAAAGATATTCAAATCAGTGCGTTGAGCGAAGATTACTGGCAGCGCCATTATATTGGTGCGCGTCGCGTTATGACGCCAAAGACCGTTCGCTAAACGTCCTTCATACAAAAAAGCCGGGAAAGGCAACTTCCCGGCTTTTTTATTGCCCACATCGCCCCGATTGTGCAGCCGGATGTTCCGGGCGAAAATGCCGCACCTGCCGGTGATACGGTCTGACAGACAGGACGTATCACCGGCAAGGCTGGACGCGCAGTCAGCCAGTCAGCCAGTCAGCCAGTCAGCCAGTCAGCCAGTCAGCCAGTCAGCCAGTCAGCCAGTCAGCCAGTATAGCGTCGCTGCAAACGAATGCGGCTAGTGCAGAATAGCGGTGAAGCTAAACGCGATGATCATTAACAGTGCGGCTGCCGTCGTCATTAATGACAGTTTTAAATCGGTACTCATCCCCTCTCCTTTAACCCTGACGTTTGTAAGGTGAAAGCATTTTCACATACGCGTGGGTAAAAATCTCGTTTTATCCGCACAGCCTTGTTAGAATCCCCCCTTTGTTGCGCAACAGCGCGCAATATCGGTTGCGTCCGCGCCCTTTTCAGACGTTATTTCCTGCCCTGATGACTCAATACCGGACAGAAAAGCGATGTTTTTCGCAGAAATAACCGTCCGCTGACGCAAACGTTTAACAATATGCTTATCAATAATTTAGATAGGCCCGGGAGTTCGATTTACATGGCAACAATTAAAGATGTGGCGAAGCGTGCGGGCGTGTCCACCACGACCGTCTCACACGTCATCAATAAAACGCGCTTTGTCGCAGAAAATACCTGCGAAGCGGTGTGGGAAGCGATTCGGGAACTGCATTATTCTCCCAGCGCAGTCGCGCGTAGCCTGAAGGTGAATCACACCAAAACGCTGGGCCTGCTCGCCACGTCCAGTGAAGCGCCCTACTTTGCTGAAATTATCGAAGCCATTGAGAATCACTGCTTCGATAAAGGCTATACCCTGATTCTGGGCAACGCACATAATGACCTGCAAAAACAGCGCGCCTATCTGTCAATGATGGCGCAAAAGCGCGTTGACGGGCTTCTGGTGATGTGTTCAGAGTATCCGGATGATCTGCTGCAAATGCTGGAAGCGAACCGCAATATTCCGATGGTGGTGATGGACTGGGGCGAATCCCGTGCCGACTTTACCGATACCGTACTGGACAATGCTTTTCAGGGCGGTTATCTGGCGGGACGTTATTTGATTGAGCGTGGTCATCGCGATATTGGTGCCATTCCCGGCCAGATGGAGCGTAACACGGGAGGCGGTCGCCATGCCGGTTTCCTTAAGGCGCTGGAAGAAGCGGGTATTCAGCCACGTGCCGAATGGATTGTGCAGGGTGACTTTGAACCCGAATCTGGCTATCAGGCCATGCAGCAGATTCTGTCACAGAAGCAGCGCCCAAGCGCCGTATTCTGTGGGGGCGACATCATGGCGATGGGCGCAATCTGCGCGGCCGACGAAATGGGCCTGCGCGTGCCGCAGGATATCTCCGTCATTGGTTACGACAATGTGCGCAATGCGCGCTATTTCACTCCGGCACTGACCACGGTGCATCAACCTAAAGCCCAGTTGGGTGAGAAGGCGCTGGAGATGTTGTTAGATCGCATCACCAGTAAGCGGGAAGAGTCGCAGACGATTGAAGTCCACCCGACGCTTATTGAGCGACGCTCGGTGGGCTATGGTCCTTATCGCGATTACCGCCGTTAATCCTCGCTCAACCACTCCTGATTTAGCGTTTGCGCATCGCCCAGGTACTGGAGTAACCACCCCAGCGCCGGTGATGCGCGATCTTCCGCCCAGCTGACGCAGCAGGGACTTTCCGGAAACACCTGCGGTAAGTTCAGCTCTGCCATCTCGCCGCTGTCCAGTAAGGGCCGCGCTAAATGGCCCGGTATCATCGCGACACACAAGCCGGCGCGCACACAGTCCAGACCGGTTTGCCAGTCCGGGACCACCAGCCGGCGTTGGTTATCCAGCGCCCAGGTCATACGACGCGGTAACGCGCGCGACGTATCTTCCAGCACCAGTGAAGGCCAGTTGCGCAACGCCTCATCATCCAGCGTAGCAACCTGCGTCAGAGGGTGCTGATGCGCCACCACGCAACGCCAGTTCAGGGTGCCCATATCGCGAAAGGCGAAACGCCCTCCCACCGGAATCGCCTGTGTCGCACCTATCGCCACATCCACTCGCCCGTCTGCCAGCGCATCCCAGACGCCGTTAAAGACCTCATAGCTGATGTGCAACTCCATGTCGGGAAAATGGCGGTAAAAATCCCTGACAAACTGCCGGGTCCGCTGCGGTTTGACGATGCAGTCGACGGCAATACCAATCTGACCGCGCCAGCCGTTGGCGAGCTGTTGACACTGACGTCGTGTGGCATCCATTTTTTTGATAACGCTGCGCCCTTCCCGCACAAAATGCTCGCCCGCCGGGGTGAGAATCACCTCCCGGTGATGGCGTTCAAACAGCGGCACAGCCAGCCAGGTTTCCAGCTGGCGAACGGTATAGCTGATGGCAGAAGGTACACGGTGCAGTTCCTGGGCGGCCGCGCTAAAGCTGCCACCGCGTGCGACCGCATCCACCACTTCCAGCGCATATTCAGACCACATAATTTGCCTTCAAAATTTTTAACAGCAACAGGCAAATTTTACCGTTTCACAGCGTGAAGTACAGCTTTTACACTGCCCCGCGTTTATTCTGCAACTGATGAGAACCCGATGTCCGCTTCAAAAGGCTTTATTCCCTATCTTGCCGTGCTCAGTATGCTGGGCTTTCTGGCAACCGATATGTACCTGCCCGCCTTCGGCGCTATGCAGCAAAGTTTTAGCACGTCAGCCGGGATGATCAGCGCCAGCATGAGTCTGTTTCTGGCCGGTTTTGCCTGTGGTCAACTGGTCTGGGGCCCCTTATCTGATCGGTTGGGGCGTAAGCCGGTGCTGCTGGCAGGCCTCGCCCTGTTTGCTCTGGGCTGTGCGGGTATGTTGTGGGTAGATAATGTGATCCTGATGCTGGTACTGCGTTTTGTGCAGGCTATCGGCGTGTGCGCGGCGGCCGTTAGCTGGCAGGCGCTGGTCGTCGATCGCTATCCTCAGTCACAGGCCAATAAAGTCTTTGCTACCATTATGCCGCTCGTCGCGCTGTCTCCCGCCCTGGCGCCGTTACTGGGCGCCTGGCTGATTGGCCATTTTCACTGGCGCGCCATTTTTGCGGTGCTGACGGGAATTGCTGTGGCGCTCATCCTGGTCACGCTGCGCCTGCCTTCGCCGCAAAAAAAGCAACGTTCCTCTGCTCCGCAGCCTGGGTTTCTGACGCTGCTGCGCGCACGTGCCTACAGCGGTAACGTACTGATGTATTCCGCCTGCTCGGCCAGTTTTTTTGCATGGCTGACGGGTTCGCCGTTTATTCTGGCTGATATTGGTCTGTCTCCTGCGGATATCGGGCTCAGTTATATTCCCCAGACCATCGCCTTTTTAATCGGCGGGTTTGGCTGCCGTGCGCTGCTCAACCGGTTTTCTGGCGCAACACTGCTGCCGTGGTTGCTCGGCGTCTATAGCCTGAGTGTCGGGGCGCTGTTTGCCGTCGCGCTTTCGGGAAGCCCGTCACTCACGGCGTTACTGGTGCCGTTCTGCGGCATGGCGCTGGCAAATGGCGCGATTTATCCGATTGTGGTGTCCAGCGCGCTGCTGCCCTTCCCAAATGCCACCGGGAAAGCGGCGGCATTGCAGAACACGCTTCAGCTCGGACTCTGTTTTGCCGCCAGCCTTGCGGTGTCCGCAGGCTTGATCCAGGCTCTGTTTACGACCACGCTAATTATGATGGTGACGATTGGTCTGGCATGGATGGGCTATCAGCTACAGCGCCGCGCCGGCGCACAAACTGATATTGCCTCATCTGCACATCCCTGCCAGGATAATCACTGAGGCAACGATTTGCGTGTTACCCGTTTTCACTGACTGAATCAGGGTCTGCCAGTGTGCCTCCTCTGCCAGACCCACTCGCACTGTCATCATAATAAAAATGTTTCACACAGCCTTCAGGCTGTGACGGCATCTGTGTGAGCAACGCTGCATGGATACCGACGTTTTCTCTTCTCTGTACCCTTTTTGTTGTCTGGCGCAAGGCGTCATCTGTGACTTTTCTCATAATCCTGAGAAACAGCTCCTGCTTTTTCTCAGGTTCTGACGGTTCTGGTGATGGAGTGGCTATGAGTTCATCATGTGTAGAAGAAGTAGGCATCGAACGTAACCATTGGTATCGCATCGTTCAGGAGTTACTGCAAAAAGCCGATATTGAAATTAACGGTTCGCGGCCCTGGGATATTCAGGTTAAACACCCCGATTTTTTCAAACGCGTTCTGCAGAAAGGATCCCTGGGCCTGGGCGAGAGTTATATGGATGGCTGGTGGGAATGCGAGCGGCTGGATATGTTTTTTCATCGAGCGCTGAAGCATAAACTCGACGAGCAACTGCCGCATCATATTCAGGACATCCTGCGTATTGCGCTGGCGCGTCTGGTGAACCTGCAATCCAAAAAGCGGGCCTGGCAGGTGGGTAAAGCCCACTACGATTTAGGCAACGATCTCTTCAGCCTGATGCTGGATCCTTACATGCAGTATTCCTGCGCGTACTGGAAAGACGCCACCACGCTTGAGGCGGCGCAGGAAGCCAAACTCGATATGATTTGCCGCAAGCTGCAACTCAAACCGGGAATGCGCCTGCTGGATATCGGCTGCGGCTGGGGCGGCCTGGCGGCCTTTGCCGCCAGAAATTATGGCGTGAGCGTTCAGGGCGTAACCATCTCGGCAGAGCAACAAAAACTGGCTCAACAGCGCTGTGAGGGGCTGGATGTCCAAATCCTGTTGCAGGACTACCGCGATCTCGATCAGCAGTTTGACCGCATTGTGTCCGTGGGCATGTTTGAACATGTCGGGCCTAAAAATTATCCCACCTATTTTGCTACGGTCGATCGCAACCTGAAGCCTGACGGGATTTTCCTGCTTCACACAATAGGCGCGATCAAAACGGATATGCACGTCGATCCCTGGATTGGCAAATATATCTTTCCGAACGGCTGCCTGCCCTCTTTGCGCCATATCGCCGACGTCAGCGAACCCCATTTTATTATGGAAGACTGGCATAACTTTGGCGCGGACTATGACACGACATTGATGGCCTGGCACGAACGCTTCTTACATGCCTGGCCGCAGCTTGCCGGGCGCTATGACGAACGCTTTCGCCGCATGTTCACGTACTATCTGAATGCCTGCGCGGGTGCGTTTCGCGCCCGCGAGATCCAGTTATGGCAGGTGGTGTTTAGCCGTGGCATAGAGGGGGGATTGCGCGTAGCACGGTAACAGGACGCGCTGCGGTTTGGCGCCGCGCATTGCCCGAACCGGCTCAGGTCGGTTGGCTGAGATGCCGGGGCGACGAAACGCGACGGCGCGTCAGCGGTTTCCCGATAAAAAAGCAGCCCTGTCATCAGGGCTGCTTTTTTTGCAATACCCGCATGCGGATGACAACAAGATTGTTGCCAGGCGGGCCTTATTCGTGATCGGCTTCCGGCTGATCGGCCTGCTCCGCAAGCGCCTTCACGGCAGCGGCTTCACGCTGCGCCAGCACGCGCTCTACCGTATCCACAATGGCCTGTGTATGGGGATCGATTTCAATGTTGACCCGATCGCCAAATGTTTTGGCACCCAGGGTGGTGCGCTCCAGCGTTTCAGGAATCAAATGGACGCAGAACTTCGTTTTTGTCACATCACCTACGGTCAGACTGATGCCATCGATGCCGACAAATCCTTTGTGCAGGATGTATTTCATCTGCAGAGGATCCTGAATCCTGAACCACACTTCGCGATTGTTTTCAGAGCGGATAATTTTGCAAATTTCTGCCGTGGTCATGATATGGCCCGACATCAGGTGTCCGCCAATTTCATCACTGAATTTGGCCGCGCGTTCAATATTCACCACGTCGCCCTGGCGCAAGTCGCCCAGATTGGTCACGCGTAAGGTTTCTTTGATCAGGTCAAAACTCACCAAATCACCGTTAATCTCGGTAACGGTCAGGCAACAGCCGTTATGGGCCACGGATGCGCCAAGTGCCAGGCCTGGCACCAGTTCAGCGGGAAGCCGGACAACATGAGTACGGAATAAACCTTTATCTTCAATGGACACGATTTCTGCGGTGCCCTGCACAATACCGGTAAACATAATCTTTGCCTCTGTGAAGTTTGCCTCCAGTTTATCACAGGCGCGCTTAACTTTTAGATTTCAACGTGCTGAGAGATGCACAACCGCAAAGCGTGACAAAGATTGGAGAAATCGGCTGCGGCAGTTACACTAGTGCCGACTTCGCCTGAAGTCGTCCTCATTTCCTTATTAATCACACAAGTCAGGTGTTTACGTGCAGAAGTATTTAACAGAAGCGCGTCAATTGCTGGCCCTCGCGATTCCCGTTATCCTGGCTCAGGTGGCGCAAACCGCGATGGGATTTGTAGATACCATTATGGCCGGCGCCGTCAGCGCCACGGATATGGCCGCCGTCGCTGTTGGCACGTCCATTTGGCTTCCCGCCATCCTGTTTGGTCATGGTGTTTTACTGGCATTGACGCCGACCATTGCGCAACTTAATGGTTCAGGTCGCCGCGAGCGCATCGCTGAACAGATTCGTCAGGGGTTTTGGCTGGCGTTTTTTCTCTCATTGCTCATCATGCTGGTCCTGTGGAACGCGGGCTATTTTATTCGCTCGATGCACGATATCGATCCGCTGCTGGCTGAAAAAGCGGAAGGTTATCTGCATGCCCTGCTGTTTGGCGCGCCGGGTTACCTGTTTTTTCAGGTGATGCGTAACCAGTGCGAAGGGCTGTCTAAAACCAAGCCCGGCATGGTGCTGGGCTTTCTGGGATTGATGCTCAACATTCCGCTAAACTATGTCTTTATCTATGGGCATTTTGGTATGCCCGCGTTGGGCGGTGTGGGCTGTGGCGTCGCCACCGCCTCCGTTTACTGGGCGATGTTTATCTGTATGCGCTTTTGGGTGCGGCGCATGCGCAGCATGCAGGATATCCGGCCTGAACAGCGCTGGTCATCGCCCTCGGCCGCCATTCTGAAACGTCTGGCCGGTCTGGGCCTGCCTGTCGCCCTGGCGCTGTTTTTTGAAGTGACTCTGTTTGCCGTGGTGGCGCTGTTAGTCTCCCCGCTGGGCATTGTGAATGTGGCCGGTCACCAGATTGCCCTGAACTTCAGCTCACTGATGTTCGTGCTGCCGCTGTCACTGGGCGTCGCGACAACCATTCGCGTGGGCTATCGTCTGGGTCAGGGATCAACCGAACAGGCGCGCGTGTCCGCCTGGACCGCGCAGGGCGTGGGCGTGAGTATGGCCGTGCTTACGGCGATCTTTACGGTGACCTTCCGCCATCACATTGCGCAGCTCTATAACGATAACCCCGCCGTAGTGACGCTGGCTGCTCAACTGATGATGCTGGCCGCCATTTACCAGATTTCGGATTCCATTCAGGTGATTGGCAGCGGTATCCTGCGCGGTTACAAAGACACAAGGTCTATTTTCTTTATAACCTTTATCGCCTACTGGCTACTGGGGCTGCCTTCAGGGTATATCCTGGCGTTGACCGACTGGGTGGTGCCGCGCATGGGCCCGGCAGGATTCTGGTGTGGGTTTATTGTCGGCCTGACCTCAGCCGCCGTCATGATGCTGTGGCGGGTTCGGCGTTTGCAGCAACTCCCGGCCGCGTTAATCCTTTCGCGCGCATCGCGTTAAAAGCAGAACGGGCCGTAACAGGCCCGTTACGTTCAAAAAAACGACGCTTCGCACAGATGATGTTCATTCATTTGCAATTTTGCGTTTTTCTCCTTGCCAGCCTTCTGCGCTGTCGTTAATATTCGTCCCCGCTGTCGCCCTGACAGCATGTTGCGCTCTTAGCTCAGTTGGTTAGAGCACCACCTTGACATGGTGGGGGTCGATGGTTCGAGTCCATTAGAGCGCACCAAGTGCGT
>Ga0157363_1000235_pt1 | contig 43158 bp, 32 predicted proteins | sample AttsexASBM1_FD_111477 | JGI IMG/M metagenome (GOLD analysis project Ga0157363, IMG submission 111477) | Fungus gardens microbial communities from leaf cutter ant in Ribeirão Preto, State of São Paulo, Brazil - Atta sexdens ASBM1 | ecosystem: Host-associated > Fungi > Mycelium > Unclassified ... | reverse complement strand
GCAATGCCTTTACCCAGAGAGGAAACGACCCCGCCGGTCACAAAAATATAATTCGTTGTCATGCTGAACCTGAGAGTTTAGGTTTAAAGACGGTGGAATAACCAGGACGGGAAAACAGTATACTGGAAACCGCCATCAGCCACAATTGATGAATCACATCCCTCTCCTCACGCATTGCTGCGCGTACCTTAGCGGATAGCGGTTAACAAAATGTTGACGTACATCACAAAGTTGACGCGAAGCTGAATCGAGTAAGCCCGAGCGCGCACTTTATGCGCAGCGCTGGAATAATCAGCGTTTTTCGTCGGCTTTTACCTGCTGCCAGGCCGCTTCCATTTGTTCCAGCGTGGCGCCAGGCATAGACAGCCCCTGTGCAGTAATGATTGCTTCCACCGCACGGAAACGGCGCTCAAACTTATCGTTGGCCTTCTGTAGCGCGATTTCGGCTTTGCTGCCCAAGTGACGCGAGAGGTTAACCGTCGCAAACAGTAAATCGCCGATCTCTTCTTCCAGCTTTTGCGGGTCGACGACGCTTTGCTGCGCCTCGTGCATCACCTCATCGATCTCTTCATGCACCTTGTCGACCACCGGGCCCAGCGTGGTCCAGTCGAAGCCCACATTGTGGCAACGCTTTTGAATTTTATGAGCGCGCATCAGCGCAGGCAGCGCTTTTGGAATATCGTCCAGTGCCGAATGCTGGGCTTTCTCTGCCCGTTCCGCGCTTTTTATCGCCTCCCAGTTTTTCAACACCTCAGCGCTGTTCCCGGCGGTGCCTTCCGCAAAAATATGCGGATGGCGACGTTCCAGCTTGTCACTGATGGCATGGCAGATATCATCAAAATTAAAGCGCCCCTGCTCCTGTGCCATCTGGGCATAAAACACCACCTGAAACAGTAGATCGCCCAGCTCCCCCCGCAGATCGTCGAAGTCTTCGCGCTGGATGGCATCCAGCACTTCGTAGGTTTCTTCCAGGGTATAAGGCGCGATGGTGGCAAAGGTCTGCTCGCGATCCCACGGGCAGCCCTGTTGCGGATCGCGCAGGGTTTTCATAATGCCCAGCAGGCGATCAATTGACGTCATAGGGTAATCCTTCCGGTGTTTCGTTGGCATAAACGCGGTGATAAAAGCAGCCAGGCGCACGTCGGTCAAAACGTGCGCCTGATGACAGGTTAGTGCAGGCGGCGGGCATCGATGATGTCAGGTACCTGATTGAGGCGAGACAGCACGCGCCCCAGGACCTGGTGATTGTAAATCTCGATGTCCATATCAATGGTGGCGAGCTGTTTTTTGGTATCGCTGCGGCTCGATACGCCGAGCACGTTGACCTTTTCGTTGGCGAGAATCGTGGTGATATCGCGCAACAGTCCGCTGCGATCGTTAGCCGTGACGCGCACCACCAGCGAATAGCCGCTGGAGTAGCTTTCGCCCCATACGGCATCGACGATGCGCTCTGGCGCGTTGGAGATCAGCTCCGACAGTTGGTCGCAGTCGGCACGGTGAATGGAAATACCGCGTCCGTGGGTGATAAAACCGACGATATCGTCGCCCGGGATAGGCTGACAGCAGCGTGCGATATGGTGCATGAGGTTGCCCACGCCTTCCACCACGACGCGACCACTTTCCTTGCGGGCAGACGGCGCGTGCGATTTTTGCGTCAGCTGACGCAGGGCTTCACGGTCCTGTTCTTCCGCCGTCGGCTTATTAAGTTTGGCCTGCAGGAAATTCACCATCTGGTGCAGACGAATATCCCCGCCGCCAATGGCGGCCAGTAACTCGTCCAGCGAGGTGACGTTATAGCGCGGCAGCAGCAGCTTCTCGGCTTCGCGCAGGCTGATATCCATCTGGTTCAGCTCGTTGTCCAGAATCTGGCGACCGGCAAGAATATTTTTATCGCGATCCTGCTTACGGAACCAGTTGTGAATTTTGGCGCGGCCACGGCTGGTAGTGATGAATCCTAAATTCGGGTTCAGCCAGTCGCGGCTCGGATTCGGCTGTTTTTGTGTGATGACTTCAACCTGGTCGCCCATCTGCAACTGATAGGTAAAGGGCACGATGCGCCCACCGATTTTGGCACCGATGCAGCGATGGCCAATATCGCTGTGGATATGGTAGGCAAAGTCCAGCGGCGTAGAACCGGCGGGCAAATCGACCACATCGCCTTTCGGGGTAAAGACGTAGACGCGGTCATCAAACACCTGACTGCGGACCTCTTCCAGCAGCTCGCCGGAATCGGCCATCTCTTCCTGCCAGGAGATCAACTTACGTAACCAGGCAATGCGTTCTTCATGGCCTGCCGCCCCACGGGCATGGCTGGACGACGGGCCTTCTTTGTATTTCCAGTGTGCCGCGACGCCGAGTTCCGCGTCCTCATGCATCTGACGCGTACGAATCTGGATCTCAACGGTTTTACCCTGCGGTCCCAGCACTACCGTATGAATGGACTGATAGCCGTTAGGCTTTGGGTTAGCGACGTAATCGTCGAATTCACTGGGCAAATGGCGGTACAGCGTATGTACCGTACCCAGCGCGCCATAGCAGTCCTGTAAACGCTCAGCCACAATACGCACCGCGCGCACGTCGAACAGCTCATCAAAGGCGAGCGATTTTTTCTGCATCTTGCGCCAGATGCTGTAGATATGTTTGGGACGGCCGTATACTTCGGCACGAACGCCCTCTTTCGCCATCTCTTTACGCAGGTTAACGACAAAGTTATCGATATATTGCTCACGATCGATACGACGTTCGTGCAACAGTTTCGCAATGCGCTTGTATTCTTCGGGATGCAGATAGCGGAAACAGTAATCTTCCAGCTCCCATTTCAGCTGGCCGATGCCCAGCCGGTTGGCCAGCGGCGCGTAAATATTGGTGCTTTCTTTGGCGGCCAGAACGCGTTCGTCTTCCGGTGCATCCTTCACCTCGCGCAGGTTCATAATGCGCTCTGCCAGCTTGAGCACCACGCAGCGGAAATCTTCCACCATCGCCAGCAGCATGCGGCGCACGTTATCCACCTGCTCTGAGGCCATTGAATCGTTATGAATGGCTTTCAGCTGGCGAATCGCATCCATATCGCGCACGCCATGTACCAGCGAAACGATGCCTTTGCCGACGGTTTTTTCCAGCTCTTCTTCGCTGACCACTTCGTCATTGGCGAGCGGGAAAATCAGTGCCGCGCACAGGCTTTCAATGTCCATGCTGAGCATTGAGAGGATTTCCACCATCTCAATACCGCGCCACAGCAGCAGCGACTGGTCGGGATGGCCTTGCGTCTGCGCCTCACAATAGCGCCAGGTTTCAGCAAGACGTTCACATGATTGCGGGTTAGCCACGCCAAGACTGGCGATCCACTGGTCGAGGGCAAATTCCCCTTCCGTATTTAAATGTGCACTTCTGACCGCAACCATATCCTCTCCTGCACAGCGCCCCTGCCGGACACTTATGTTTTTTTTCTGAACAGCACCATGGATTCGAGATGACGGGTATGCGGAAACATATCCAGCATCGCGACCCTTTCCAATTGGTAGCCCGCCGACAACAGTGTTTCGCTGTCACGCGCGAGTGTTACAGGATTACACGACACATAGACCACACGCTGTGGTGATAGTTTGACGACATGGGACATGACACCCGCCGCCCCGGCCCGCGCCGGATCGAGTAACACCTTGTTAAAGCCTTGCGTCGCCCAGGGCTGACGCGAAACATCGTCTTCCAGATTGTGCTGAAAAAATCTGACGTTTTTAAGATCATTGACCTCAGCATTATACTCCGCCTGCTGGACTAATGCTGCAACGCCCTCCACACCTACGGCATTTTGTACCGTTTTTCCTACAGGGAGCGTAAAGTTTCCCATGCCGCAAAACAGGTCCAGCACACGATCGTCAGGCTGTAAATCCAGCCACGCGATTGCCCTGGCGACCATCTGCTGATTCACCGTATCGTTAACCTGAATAAAATCCTGTGGACTGAAGGTTAGCGTAAGCTGGTGTGAATGATAAAACGGGCGTTGTTCGCTGATTGCGCGCAGTGCCTCGCCGCCATCATCCAAAAACAGCATGAGCTGATGCTGATGCGAAAACCGTTCCAGTTTTGCCATATCGTCAGCAGTTAATGCATCCAGATGACGCAATAACATCACCGGCCCGTTATCAGCCAGCACCAGTTCGACATGGCCTAAACGGTTGACAGCATTAAGCGTAGTGAGACAATTGCGCAGCGGAATAATCAGCGCCTCAAGTTGGGGCACCAAAACGGGGCACTGCTGGATATCGACCAGATCGTTGGTGGCTTCCTGGCGAAAGCCCATCTGAAGCTGCTGTGTTTTGCTGTGCCACTGCAGGCCAAGGCGGGCACGGCGGCGATAGCCCCAGGCAGGACCGGCGATGATCTCATCCACCGTGATCGGCTGCTTTGCTGCCTGAGTAAGCATTCGTGCCAGCGCACGCGCTTTACTCTGCTGCTGTAGCGGCTCATCAACATGTTGCTGTTGGCAGCCGCCACAGCGGCTAAAATGCGGACAGCGAGGTTCAACCCGTGACGGGCTGTGGTTCAACAGACGCTCTGTTTTGGCGCGAGCATACTGGCGCTTCTCCTCCAGCAGGGTGACTTCCGCCTGTTCGCCGGGCAGCGCACCCGCGACAAACAGGGTTTTTCCTTTGTGCCGGGCCACGCCCTGACCGAAAGGATCCAGGTCTTCGATAGTGACGGTCAGCCTTTTTCGGGTCGTCACGCGCTGTTTTGCGGAATAAAATTGCGCCATAGTGTAGTTCTTTCTCTTTAAATTCGATGTGCATCCATTTCAGCGACGTGCACAGGGACGTTCAGGCCGAAACAGCAGGCGACTATTATGACTAAATACAGCCTGCGGGCGCGAATGATGATTTTAATCCTGGCGCCTACGCTAATGGTAGGCTTGCTGCTCAGCTCATTTTTTGTGGTGCATCGCTACAATGAATTACAGCGCCAGGTGATTGAGGCGGGGGCGAATATCATTGAACCGCTGGCGGTCTCCACAGAATACAGCATGACCTGGCACAATCGTGATGCGCTGCGTGAACTGGTGAGTTTACTCCATCGCCGCCATTCCGGCATTGTACGGGCCATTTCTGTTTTTGATGATAATAACCAGCTCTACGTCACCTCCAACACCAACCAAAACCTCAGCCTGAAGACAAAGAAGGCGATCCAGGCGCTGCCCGAGGATGTTTCCCTGGAGGGCAGCGGCAACCTGTTGATCCTGCGCAAACCCATCACCTCCGAGCGTTACGCGGTGGATGAATTGCCCGGACAGGATGCCAAGCCCGCCGGGAATCCGCTGGGCTACGTGGCGATAGAGCTGGATTTGCAGTCCGTGCGTTTACAGCAATACCGGGAAGTCTTTATTGCCACCCTGATGCTGCTGTTCTGCCTGTGTATTGCCATGTTGTTTGCCTATCGCCTGATGCGGGACGTTACTGGCCCCATTCGCAATATGGTCAGCACCGTTGACCGGATTCGTCGTGGGCAACTGGACAGCCGGGTGGAAGGCCACATGCTGGGCGAGCTGAGCATCCTGAAGAATGGGATCAATGCCATGGCGATGTCGCTTACCGCCTACCACGAAGAGATGCAGCACAACATCGATCAGGCGACCTGGGACCTGCGGGAAACGCTGGAGCAGCTCGAAATTCAAAACGTTGAGCTGGATCTGGCCAAAAAACGTGCCCAGGAAGCTGCCCGCATCAAATCCGAATTCCTGGCGAACATGTCCCATGAACTGCGCACGCCGCTGAATGGCGTGCTGGGCTTTACCCGTCAAATGCTGAAAACGCCGCTGCGCACCACCCAGCGTGACTATATGCTGACGATTGAACGTTCGGCCAATAACCTGCTGTCGATTATCAATGACGTACTGGATTTCTCGAAGCTGGAAGCCGGAAAGCTGATGCTGGAATCCATTCCTTTCCCGCTTCGCGCCACGCTGGATGAAACGCTGGTTTTGCTGGCCCCATCGGCCCACGAAAAGAAGCTGGAGTTGACGGTGGTATGCGATAACAACGTCCCCGACAACGTGATCGGTGACGCGCTTCGCCTGCAGCAAATCCTGATTAACCTGATGGGCAATGCGATTAAGTTCACTGAAAAAGGCACCATCAATTTACGGGTTGAGCAACACACCCTTACGGCAACCCAGGTTGAGCTGGAGATTCAGGTGCGTGATACGGGGATAGGCATTTCCGAAGAACAGCAGGCGCAGCTGTTTCAGGCCTTTCGCCAGGCGGATGCCAGCATTTCCCGTCGCCACGGCGGATCGGGGCTGGGACTGGTGATCACCCAGAAACTGGTGCGGGAAATGAACGGGGAGATCACCTTCGTCAGCCGCCAGAATCACGGTTCCACCTTTTGGGTGCGCGTGAAACTTGATCTCAATCCGAATGCACCGAGTATGCCGCGCGTCCTTGACGCACTATCGAACACCCGTATGGCCTATGTGGAAGCGAATCCCGATGTTGCCAGCGCAGTCGTCGAGATTTTAGGCGCGACGCCGTTACAGGTAGAGCACAGCTTAACGCTGGAAGGCCTGAGTCAGCCGCGTTATCCCCTGTTGCTGATGGCGATGCCTGTCGATGCCAGCCAGTCGCAGGTGCTGGAAAGCCGGTTTATCAATTCGCTGCTGGAACGCGCCGATCAGGTCATCATGGCGCTGCCAAGCCCAATGATGTTGCTGGCCGATGAGCTAAAAGTACGTGGCATTGACGGCTGTATTGCCAAACCTGTCTCACAAACGCGTTTACTGCCCATGCTGCTGGAGCTGCATGCCCGCCACAGTAACGATGCCTCTTCCTCGCCGCGTCTGCCGTTAACCGTCATGGCGGTGGATGATAATCCGGCGAATCTCAAGCTGATCGGCGCACTGCTGGAAGAACAGGTTGAGCACAGCATCCTGTGCAATAACGCCGAGCAGGCCATCCACATCGCCCACCGGCAAGCACTGGACGTGATTTTAATGGATATCCAGATGCCCGACATCGATGGCATTCGCGCCAGTGAAATTATCCGCACGCTGCCAAACCATGCCAACACGCCGATCGTCGCTGTAACCGCGCACGCGATCGATGGTGAACGTGAGCACCTGATCCGGGCCGGCATGAACGACTATCTTGCTAAGCCTATTGATGAAAATAAGCTCAGTCAGGTGTTGACGCGTTATATGCCCAGCCCGGCCAGCGCTGTGCCCGAGGTTCCCCAGATCCTGCCCACGCTGGACTGGAAACTGGCGTTGCGTCAGGCGGCCAACAAACCTGATTTAGCGCGGGATTTATTGCGAATGCTGCTGGAATTTTTGCCGGAAGTGCACGCTAAGATCGTACAGTACATGGCTGAAAACGATGCGGTTGCCTTGCGGGAGATTATCCATAAACTTCACGGCAGCGCCAGTTACAGCGGCGTACCGCGGATGAAGCAACTCTGTCGTAAACTGGAAAAAGAACTGCATCAGGCCAGTGATATTGAGGCGCTGGAGCCGGAGTTGCTGGAGCTGCAGGATGAGATGGAAAATGTGGCCAGACAGGCGCGCCGCGTGCTCGCTATGCCGTGAAAAACCGGTCAGTCAGCAGGCCCCTGAACGCCAGGGGCCGACAAATTAGCGTTTAAAAACCCCCGATTTTCAGGGTGGCCGCCACATTGCGTGCAGTAAGCCGCACATTGTTGCGTGCGCCATCCAGCGCTTCATCCAGCGAACAGATACGGTATAGCACGCTGAATACCGCATCAATGCCATGTTGATGAACGACGCCGACATCGTCCGTCAGGCTACCGGCAATGCCAATCACCGGAAGACCAAACCGCTTTGCAACTTTCGCGACGCCAATCGGCACTTTGCCATTGATACTCTGACTGTCTATGCGCCCTTCGCCCGTAATCACCAGTTGGGCGTCCTGTAACTGCGCCGCCAGCCCCAGTGCTTCTGTAACGATTTCAATACCGGGGCGCAGGGCAGCCTGGCAAAATGCATACAGCGCGGCCCCCATTCCCCCTGCGGCACCGCCACCGCTGACCTGCAGGACATCCATGCCCAGATCGCGCTGAATCATCGCAGCATAGTGCGTCAGCGCCTTATCGAGCAGTGCCACCCGTTCAGGTGTTGCGCCCTTTTGCGGGCCAAAGACCGCCGACGCACCGTCATCGCCTGTCAGCGTATTGGTCACATCACAGGCCACTTCGAAACGGCACGCCCGGATACGGCTGTCCAGGCGGGAAATATCAATGCGGGCCAGATGCGGCAGCGCGCCGCCGCCAGGGCCAATCTCTTCACCTTGCTTATCCAGCAAACGTGCACCCAGCGCCTGCATCATTCCTGCGCCGCCGTCATTGGTGGCGCTGCCACCAATGCCAATAATGATGTGCTTTACCCCTTTATCCAGCGCGTTTTTGATCAGTTCACCTGTGCCAAACGAAGTGGTAATCAATGGGTCGCGCCGCGCCGCCGGGACCAGCTCCAGGCCACTGGCGGCGGCCATCTCGATATAGGCGGTCTCGTCGTTGCCCGACACCCCATAGAACGCCTCCACAGGTTCCCCCAGTGGACCGGTCACCTTTAACCTGATCTTTTTTCCCTGGGTTGCGGCGACCATCGCTTCAACCGTGCCTTCACCGCCATCAGCGACCGGTATTTTCACATAATGCGCATCGGGGAAAATCTCGCGAAATCCCGCTTCGATTGCCGACGCCACATCCAGGGCAGAGAGACTTTCTTTATATGAATCCGGTGCGATGACGATTTTCATAAGCAATCCAGGCGGTATGGTTTGACGGTAAGGGAAGGACATTCGCCCGGCATCCGCAGATACCGGGCAACCCTTAGCGCGAAATTTCGACGTTTGCTAACTTTTCATAATAGCAGGCCAGCGCGCTGTGGTCGGCGGTTCCCTGTCCGTCGTTACGCAGTGCCTGCATCATCTCCATCACCGCCGCTGTCAGTGGCAGAGGAGCACCAATGTCATGTGAGGTATCCAGTGCGTTAGCCAGATCTTTAATATGTAAATCGATACGAAAGCCGGGTTTAAAATTGCGGTCCATCACCATCGGCGCTTTCGCATCCAGCACGGTGCTTCCTGCCAGACCGCCACGTATAGCCTGATAGACCAGCTCCGGATTGACACCGGCTTTGGTCGCCAGTGACAGCGCTTCTGACATCGCGGCAATATTCAGCGCCACAATCACCTGATTGGCCAGCTTGGTCACGTTACCGGCACCGATATCGCCGGTATGCACGACCGAGCCCGCCATAGCTTTCATGATGTCGTAACACTGGTCAAACACGGCTTTATCGCCGCCCACCATCACCGACAACGTGCCTTCGATGGCTTTGGGTTCGCCGCCACTGACCGGCGCATCCAGCATACGGATCTGTTTTGTCGCCAGCGCATCATGGATTTCCCGGCTTGCCAGTGGGGCAATTGAGCTCATGTCGATGACAATCAGACCGGGTTTTGCCCCATTGATAATGCCATTTTCGCCCAGACAAACCTCTTTGACCTGCGGCGAGTTCGGCACCATGGTGATGACCACATCGCACTGCCCGGCAATCTCTTTCGCGTTGCTGGCCGTTGTCGCACCCAGCGCGACCAGCTCGGCCTCGTTTTCGGCATGATGATCCCGCACGACCAGTGAATAACCCGCCTTCAGCAGGTTTTTACTCATGGGTTTGCCCATAATCCCAAGGCCAATAAAGCCAATTTTCATTGCGTCTCTCCTGGATGATTACGTTTTAAATTTGTCACACAACGCCTGCGTGGCACTGCGGAAAACACCGAGATCGCTACCCACAGCAACAAAGGTCGCGCCCCACTCGAGGTAGCGGCGGGCGTCGGCCTCGACCGGCGCCAGAATCCCGCTGGGTTTGTTGGCAGCTTTTGCCCGTTCGAAGATGTGTTTGATAACGGGCAATACCGCCGGGTGCGCAGGCTGGCCGAGATAACCCAGCGCGGCGGACAGATCGCCCGGTCCGACAAAGATCCCGTCCACGCCCTCAACGGCCGCGATAGCATCGATGTTGTCCACGGCCTGCTGCGTTTCTATCTGGACTAACACCGTAATGTTGTCGTTGATAGTGCTGTTGTACGCTGGCATGGTGCCGTACATATTGCTGCGATGTGAAACGGATACGCCGCGAATCCCCGCAGGCGGATAACGCGTCGAGGCGACCGCACGTCTGGCCTCGTCTTCGTTCTCGACGAAGGGCACCAGAATGTTGTTAAAACCAATATCCAGCAGGCGTTTAATAATCACCGGCTCGTTACAGGGTGGACGCACAACCGGCGCACTATCGCTGCCTTTCAGCGCCATCAGTTGAGGCACAAAGGTGGTGATATCGTTAGGCGCGTGCTCGCCGTCCAGCACCAGCCAGTCAAATCCGGCCAGCCCCAGGACTTCGGTCGAAAGGGGATTCGCCAGGGCACACCAACTGCCAATCAGGGTTTCACCTGCCAGCAGGCGATGGCGAAATTCATTGCGCCAGGCTGTATTACTCATGGTTTTACTCCTGTGAAACGGGTTTCCTGCAGGAAGCCCAAAAACGTTAACGCACCAGGCACGGACGCTTGTGATCGAACGTCCACTGCGGAATCAGAAACTGCATGGCCTGTGCATCATCACGGGCACCCAGGCCATGCTTTTGATAAAGCGCATTAGCCTGCATCACCCGCTCCCTGTCCAGCTCAATACCCAGGCCCGGCTTCTGCGGCACTGCCACCCTGCCACCTTCAATCTGGAAAGGCGCTTTTGTGAGCCGTTGATTGCCCTCCTGCCAGATCCAGTGCGTATCAATGGCGGTGATGTTGCCCGGTGCGGCGGCCGCAACGTGCGTGAACATCGCCAGGGAAATATCGAAATGGTTGTTGGAATGGGAACCCCACGTCAGGCCAAATTCATGGCACATTTGCGCCACGCGCACGGATCCCTGCATCGTCCAGAAGTGCGGATCGGCCAGCGGGATATCGACTGACTGTAAAGACAAGGTGTGTCCCATCTGACGCCAGTCTGTAGCAATCATATTGGTGGCGGTAGGCAGGCCGGTGGCGCGCCGAAATTCGGCCATAACTTCGCGTCCGGAGTAGCCCTGCTCTGCGCCACAGGGATCCTCTGCATAGGCCAGCACACCTTTAAGCTGTTTACCCAGCGCGATGGCCTCCTCAAGCGACCAGGCCCCGTTGGGATCGATCGTGATACGCGCCTGGGGGAAACGCTTCGCCAGCGCAGCGATCGCTTCCGCCTCATCATGGCCGTTCAGCACACCGCCTTTCAGTTTAAAGTCGTTAAAGCCGTATTTTTCATAGGCCGCTTCGGCCAGCCTGACCACGGCCTCAGGCGTGAGCGCTTCCTCATGACGCAGGCGATACCAGTCACAGGTCTCGCTGTCCTGATTCTGATAAGGCAAGGTGGTTTTTCGGCGGTCGCCGACGTAAAACAGGTAACCCAGCATCTCGACGCTGTCGCGCTGCTGCCCGTCCCCTAACAGTGAGGCGACATTCACGCCCAGATGCTGTCCCAGCAGATCCAGCAGCGCGGCTTCGATGCCGGTGACGACGTGAATGGTGGTGCGCAGGTCAAACGTCTGATTACCGCGCCCACCGGCATCCCGATCGGCAAACGTCGTGCGCACCAGATTCAGGATATTTTTATATTCACCCACCGTTTTACCCACCACCTGCGCGGCAGCCTCTTCCAGCGTCTGGCGTATCTTTTCGCCGCCGGGGATTTCTCCCAGGCCCGTATTGCCGGCATTATCTTCAAGGATGACGATATTACGGGTAAAGAAAGGTGAATGGGCGCCGCTCAGGTTCAGTAACATACTGTCATAGCCGGCGACCGGAATGACCTGCATGGCGGTGATCTTCGGTGTCGTGTTCATCTGTTATCCCTTAAGCAGAGGCCCGGCCAAAAGCCGGGCGTTTACGGTCAAATGTCCAGCCGGGAACCAGGTACTGCATGGCCGTCGCGTCATTACGTCCGCCCGCTGGCAGTGATTTGTAGCGTTCGTTTGCCCGCCGCAGTTGCGCCCAGTCCAGTTCAATGCCCAGGCCCGGTGCAGTGGGCACTGCAATTTTTCCCTGCTGAATCGGCAGTGGGTTTTTCGTCAGGCGCTGGTCGCCCTCCTGCCAGATCCAGTGCGTGTCTATCGCGGTGGGGTTACCGGGTGCCGCAGCGCCGACATGGGTAAACATGGCCAGGGAAATATCAAAGTGGTTATTGGAGTGACAGCCCCAGGTGAGTCCCCATTCATCGCACAGCTGAGCGACCCGCACGGCACCGCTCAGCGTCCAGAAATGGGGATCGGCCAGCGGGATATCGATCGCGTTGAGCATCAGTGCATGCTGCATCTCGCGCCAGTTGGTGGCGATCATGTTGGTGGCGACCGGCAGGCCCGTCGCGCGCCGAAACTCTGCCATCACCTCACGCCCGGAATAACCCTGCTCCGCCCCACAGGGATCTTCTGCATAGGTCAGCACATCCTGCATGCCTTTACACAGCCGGATCGCCTCGTCCAGCCGCCATGCGCCGTTAGGATCAACGGTGATACGCGCAGCGGGAAAGCGTTTTTTCAACGCCTGCGCGGTCGCGATTTCCTGTTCGCCCGACAGCACGCCGCCCTTGAGTTTAAAATCGTGAAATCCGTATTTATCCTGAGCCGCTTCCGCCAGCCTGACGATGGCCTCACTGCTCAGGGCTTCCTGATGACGCAGCCGATACCAGTCATGCTGCGCGTTCTCACCAGTGAGGTAAGGCAGATCGGTTTTGCGCCGGTCGCCGATATAGAACAGGTAACCCAACACCGTGACCGCATCGCGTTGTTTACCCGGTCCCAGCAGCTCGGCGACCGGCACGCCCAGACATTGCCCCAGCAGATCCAGCAGCGCGGCCTCCAGCGCCGCAACCGCATTTACGCGCAGTTCGAACGTCCAGGCGCCCTTGCCAAAGGTCTCGAAATCCGCAGACTGATTGCCCCGATGCACCTGCTGTACCAGCCGGTTCAGGCAGGCGACCTGCTGACCTGTCACCTGCGGTACGGCATCCAGCAAGGTCTGATAAATGGTCTCGCCTCCCGGTGCCTCACCCAGCCCGGTATGACCCGCACTGTCCGTCAGTATTACAATGTTGCGGGTAAAACTGGCATTGTGTGCCCCCCCAATGTTGAGCAGCATACTGTCGTAACCGGCCACCGGCACAACCTGCATAGCGGTGATAACGGGCGTGGATTGCGTATTCATACAGGCTCCTTAGCGGGTTTTCAGCTCAATGCGCTTGATGTTATCCACCAGCACCAGATAACTGAGTACCGCGACAAAGGCGTGGATACCCACGTATACCAGCGCATCGTTATACGATCCGGTCGAGGCAATGATGTAGCCAATCGCGACAGGCGTGATAATGCCGGACGCATTACCAAACATATTGAACAGGCCGCCGCTCAGACCGCTGATCTCCTTCGGCGCGGTATCGGCCATCACCGCCCAGCCCAACGCACCAATGCCTTTGCCAAAAAAGGCCGTCGCCATAAACAGCACCACAACCCAGTCGGTTTCAACGTAGTTACATATCACCATAGAGGTCGAGAGCAGCATCCCGAGCACAATGGGCGTTTTGCGGGCAATGTTCAGGGAGCCGGTTTTGCGCATCAGCCAGTCGGAGATCACGCCACCCAGCACGCCGCCAATAAAGCCGCACAGTGCCGGTACGGAGGCAACAAAACCGGCTTTAAGAATCGACATTCCGCGCGCCTGAACCAGATAAACCGGAAACCAGGTGATAAAGAAATAGGTCAGTGCGTTGATGCAGTACTGGCCAATATAGATACCGATCATCATGCGTGACTGCAGCAGCTGTTTGATCTGGAACCGCTTGTCACGGAAGCTGACGTTTTGCTTTTCGCTTTTCTGATCCATGTTGATCAGCGCACCGCCCTGCTCCATGTATTCCCGTTCCGCCTGATTAACGCCCGGATGATCGCTGGGATCGTGAATCACTTTGAGCCAGATAAGGCTCAGGATGATGCCCAGTCCCCCCATGAACCAGAAGACATGAGCCCAACCGACTGCGGAGGTCAGCCAGCCCATGATGGGTGCGAAAATCACGGTCGCAAAATACTGGGCAGAATTGAAAATGGCCACGGCGGTACCGCGCTCCTGAGCCGGAAACCAGGCGGCCACAATCCGGCTGTTACCCGGAAATGAAGGTGCTTCTGCCAGCCCCACCATAAAGCGCAACATAAACAGCGCCATAACGATGGTGTAACCACTGAACAGGTCCACGAAACCTTGCAGCAAGGTAAATAACGACCAGAGGAAGATGCTCCAGAAATAGACGCGTTTGGACCCAAAGCGATCCAACAGCCAGCCGCCGGGGATTTGTCCAATAACATAGGCCCACGAAAACGCCGAGAAGATGTAACCCATGCCCACGGGATCGAGGCCAATATCCTTTGCCATCGCGGAGCCAGCGATGGATAACGTCGCCCGGTCGCCGTAGTTGAATGAGGTCACAATAAACAACATGACCACAATCCAGTAGCGTGCATTTGTCCGTTTCTGGACCGCCTCTGACGTCTGGTGAAAACTACTCATGATGCACTCCTGAAAAATAGCGAAAGTGACATTCGCTCTGACTGCATACACATCGCGTTGGGTATCAGAGAGATGTAGGTTAAACACGGCGATTTTTTTATTGGCAAATTACTCACGCGGCGTGACATATAACCTGACCGGGGAAACGGAAATCAGTATAAGAAGTGGGTTTCACGGTGACATTGGAATATCTCCCTGGAATAAGGAGAAGGAATCGTGCTTTTTTGGGCTATTGCATAAAACACTGCGGCGCATTTCACGTATTTTGGTATTCCTCACCCAAAGCCAGCTCCTACGCCCGACGATCGACGGCTTTGTGAGAATCTTCACTTGATTTGGTAAAAAGACATGAAAACGGCCGTCTCTGAAGGCTGAATGTAGGTCAATTGCACAATGTGCAGGTGAGAACCCCTCTTTATACTGACGGTGGCAAATACTGAACCTGTGACATCTGACTTCTTATAATGAATGCGCCACAGAAATAAGGCGCGACGCACTGGAAGGTGAGCGATGATCCCCCTGTCAAACGAACAACCGCTCTATATCAAAGTTCATGAAAACGATAACGTGGCCATTGTGGTTAACAGCCAGGGACTGCCTGCCGGTACCACGTTTCGTGATGGCTTAACTCTGACCGAGCATATTCCCCAGGGACACAAGGTGGCGCTGCAGGCTATTCCTGGTGGGCAGCCCATACTGCGCTATGGCGAGGTGATTGGGCTGGCCATGCGTGATATCGCCCAGGGGAGCTGGATCGACGAATCGCTAATTGCTCTGCCGGACGCCCCGGACTTAGCGCATTTACCTTTAGCGAATAATGTGCCGCCGACGTTACCGCCGCTGGACGGTTATACCTTTGAGGGCTATCGCAACGCCGACGGCAGCGTGGGCACCCGTAATCTGCTGGGGATCACCACCAGCGTGCACTGCGTCGCGGGCGTGGTGGATTATGTGGTGCAAATCATTGAGCGTGATTTACTGCCCCGCTATCCCAACGTTGATGGCGTGGTGGCGCTGAATCATCTTTATGGCTGTGGCGTGGCGATCAATGCCCCCGCGGCGGTGATCCCGATCCGAACCGTTCATAATCTGGCCCTGAATGCCAATTTCGGCGGCGAAATCATGGTGGTCAGCCTGGGATGCGAAAAGTTACAACCCGAACGCCTGCTGACCGGCACGCCTGACGTACAGCCCATCTCGCTGGACGATGCGGATATTGTGCGTTTGCAGGACGAGAGCCGGGTGGGCTTCGGTGCCATGGTGGATGAGATTTTGCAGGTCGCAGAGCGCCACCTGAGCCGCCTTAATCAACGCCAGCGCGAAACCTGCCCGGCCTCTGAACTGGTGGTGGGCATGCAGTGTGGCGGCAGCGACGCGTTTTCGGGCGTGACCGCGAATCCCGCCGTCGGCTTCGCCGCTGATCTGCTGGTACGCTGCGGAGCCACCGTAATGTTTTCTGAAGTCACGGAGGTACGGGATGCCATTCATTTGCTGACGCCACGCGTGGTTGACCAGACCGTGGGCCAGCGACTGATTGAGGAAATGGCCTGGTATGATCGCTATCTCGATCAAGGCAAAACGGACCGCAGCGCCAATCCCTCGCCCGGCAACAAGAAAGGCGGACTGGCCAACGTGGTGGAAAAAGCATTAGGCTCGATTGCCAAATCAGGCCGAAGCCCGATTGTGGAAGTGCTGTCGCCGGGACAGCGGCCAACACGACGAGGGCTGATTTTTGCCGCCACGCCCGCCAGCGATTTTGTCTGCGGCACGCAGCAGCTGGCCTCAGGCATCACCTTACAGGTTTTTACAACAGGCAGGGGAACGCCTTACGGCCTGGCGGCCATTCCGGTGATTAAGATGGCGACCCGTACCGCATTGGCTGAACGCTGGCATGATTTAATGGATATTAACGCCGGTACGATTGCCACGGGCGAAGAAACCATCGAGCAGGTTGGCTGGCGGTTGTTTACATTAATTCTGGACATTGCCAGCGGCCGGAAACAAACCTGGTCAGACCGCTGGGGCATCCGCAATCAGCTGGCGGTCTTTAATCCCGCACCGATCACCTGATGCCGTTTTTATGCAGACAGGCCGTGCTGACACCCGCGTGGCGCGCATGTCAGCCACGCGGGTGCCGTCTTCCCCCACCCTGTACAGTCAGAGCTGTTTGCCCCACTGCTCAACCCAGGGAGACGTTACCGACTCAGGCTCCGGATCTTCGGTGGCGTCGATGAGCAACACGTCACCGATCCGCTTCGCCTGGTGCGCCTGCAGCAATGCATCAAAACGCTTGCCTGCGCCGCAGAAATTTTCATAACTGCTGTCGCCTAACGCTATCACGCCATAACGCAACGTGGGCTGATGGCCCAGCTTATCCTGCATAGCATGAAACAGGCCGGAAATCGTATCCGGAAAATCGCCCTGACCGGTGGTCGAGGTGATGATCAGGGCGACATCACTGGCATAGTGTTGCCAGTCGGCCAGTGTCGGATCTTCGAAAATCGTTACCTCATGGCCCTGCTGCTGCAACAGCGGCTCAGCTTCTTCTGCAACCAGTAAGGCGTTCCCATAGACGGTGCCTACAAAAATCCCAATCTTTGCCATTTCTTTTCCCCTTTATTCCGGAACGCTATCCTGACCTGAGCCTGCGAGAAACTCAACCCGTGGCACATCAGGAATACAGGCCTGCCAGCCAAACTGCTCCATCACCCGTTGCCAGACAGGATCGAGCCCGGCACGAATAAGCAGCGGTTCGCCCGTCACAGGATGGTTAAGGGATAAGCTGCTGGCATGCAGCATCAAACGGCTGGCCCCAAAGTGCGCAGCCGCACCACGATTCTGGCGTAAATCCCCGTGGGCCGAATCGCCGATGATGGGATGACGCAAATGGGACATGTGCCGACGGAGTTGATGTTTCCGCCCGGTTTGCGGTTTAAGCTCAACCAGGCTGTAACGTGCCGTGGGATAGCGACTGATGGCGACCGGCATTTCTACCGTTGCCAGTGCGGCGTAATCGGTCACCGCCGGCTGCGGCGCACGGGGTTCGCTGACAAATTTGTCCGCGATCTTGTCCAGCTCTTCCACCAACGGATAATCCAGCCTGTCACTGCCTTCAAGCCAGCCGCGCACAATGGCATGGTAGGTCTTTTCCATGTGGTGATGCTCAAACTGCTGGGACAGCAGGCGGCCTGCCTCACTGGACAGCCCCATCAGCAGCACGCCTGATGTGGGACGATCCAGCCGATGCGCCGTGAAAACATGCTGGCCTATCTGGTCGCGTACCGTCTGCATCACAAACCGGGTTTCATGGCGATCAAGCCAACTGCGGTGCACCAGCCAGCCTGCGGGCTTATTCACCGCGACCAGCCACGCATCCTGATAAATGATTTCCAGCATCAGACCGGGTCATCCTGCAGCAATGCATCCAGCTGCTGTAAGGTCAGCAACAACAGTGTGCGCCCCGGCTGAACCGGCGTTAACGCCATTTCAAAATAGGGGGCAACCGCAAAATTTTTTGGCAATGCCTGGCCCGCACGAATCAGCATCTGCACCCGTGGAATCAGGACCCACTGCAACCATTCCAGCGGCTGCATCGTGTCGAGGAAAAAAGGTTGCTGGCTTGCGAAAGCCTGTTCGTCTGGCGCGTCCACCTGCCACAGATCGTGCTCACGCATGACGGCTTCGAGCTGTTCAAGCCGTTGCATAATAAACTGTTCTGACGTCATGCCTCACCTCTGACGAATAAAAAGGGGCGGCAAGGATAACCCGCAGGCACAAAAAAAGGGAGCACTGTATTAAACAGTGCTCCCGGTTCGTTTGCAGCTCTCCTGCTACGTTAATGCTCCCTGCTCATCCTTGACAACTTTTCCCGTGCGTAGTCCTTCCGCGAATCATCCTGATCACTCCTTAGCCTCCTGGCCCACCGCCTCGTCCGAGGGGCTCTCATTCTCCATCCTGGAGGTGTCCCTTAACTCATTCCTGAGTGTCCTGCTTCGTCCTGAAGCCTTCCTTGTGACGTAACAGTATTACGTTCCTGCCTCCTGGCTACCGTCTTCCTGACGGTTCCTGCTGTCCATGACGTCCTGTCAACGAGACCTATTCTCTTAAGAAAAGCCTCAGGGCACAAGGTGTTAAAACACGATATAACGCGATCCTGTTCAAGAGAGTGAACAGCGGTGCTAATAAGTTAATGATTTACAATATTTTTACATCTCGGCCGCTACTTCACCGTTTCGCTAATATGGCGATCTCTCACACGGCATGTAAGAGATCTCTCACACGCGAAGCGGCACATCTCTGCAATTAATCACTAAGCGGTTGTAAATTATTAAGAAAAGTACAGATATCCGATGCCAGCGTAATACGTTTCTTCTGACCGGGCGTTTCAAGGATGATGTCACCGCTCAGATTGCACAGGGAAATAATGTTCTCTTCTGACGCAGTGGTGGCAATAAACAGTGTTGGATTCTGCTTCAGGCGCCGCTGCATGACGAGGTGCCCGATCAGGTTTTCCTGCAGCCGGACAAAGTCGGTTTCACTCCAGACCTGGAGCAGCGTTAGCCTGTGGTCCTGCCACATGGCCTGCATGTCCCCCGCGAACTGGTGCGTATAAAAGGCCGTAATCTGCGGTTGCAGCGCAATCTCCAGCGCCCGCTCAACCGCCTCCAGCGAGGGCGGTAGTGTAAAGGGTTGCGGTTGCCAGAGCGCACACTCATCACGGTTTTCCAGCAAACAGGGGGAAGGAATACCATAAAGATCGCGACTGGCTGGCGCATGGCCCCGGCTCTGCTGCCAGTGCTGGCAGTAGCGCGTGGTAAAATCCGTTAACGCTTCAGCGGTTTGCTGCATCATTCAAATTCTCACTTCTGATAGGTTACACTTACTCACTTTGATGACTCTAGTGGTAACCGTTATGTCTTCTTACCAGCCGGACCCGGCACTGAGCAACCTGACGCTGGGCAAGCCTACAGCGTATCACGATCGCTATGACAACAGCTTATTACAGGCCGTGCCGCGCAGCATGAATCGCGAGCCTTTGAGCCTTTATCCCGATAATTTGCCGTTCTCGGGCAGTGATATCTGGACGCTCTATGAACTCTCATGGCTCAACAGCAAAGGCGTGCCCCAGGTGGCCGTGGGCGAAGTCGAGCTTGATGCCCGGAGCCGTAATCTTATCGAATCAAAGAGTTTTAAGCTCTACCTTAACAGCTTTAACCAGACGCGATTTACAGACTGGGCCGAGGTACGCCAGACGCTGGAGCAGGACCTGCGCGCCTGTGCCGAGGGCGATGTCCGTGTGGCGCTGTTTCGCTTACAGGAGATCGAAGGTCAGCCTGTCGGTCACTTTGCGGGCACCTGCATTGATGAGCAGGACATCGAGATTGAAGATTACGGCTTCAATGCCGATTATCTGATCGACGCCGCCGGTCAGGAACAGGTGCAAGAAACGCTGGTCAGCCATCTGCTTAAATCCAACTGTTTGATCACCAATCAGCCTGACTGGGGATCGGTAATGATTCGCTATCAGGGCCCGCGCATCGATCGTGAAGCTCTGCTGCGCTATATCGTTTCATTTCGTCAGCATAATGAGTTTCATGAACAGTGCGTGGAGCGTATTTTCAACGACCTGATGCGCTTTTGTCAGCCATCACAGCTGACCGTCTACGCACGTTACACGCGACGGGGTGGACTGGATATCAATCCGTGGCGCAGTAATGTGCCCTTTACGCCGGGCCATTCTCGTCTGGTTCGTCAATAGTTTGCGAATCCTTTCTCAGACTGTTAAACGCGCATACGGTTCCACTTGAGCAAACCTTGCCGACAAGGCTACTCTGGACAGGGCGGTAACCTGCGGGTTGCCAACCAGGGATTTTGGTCACTGCATTTGCAGTGTCAGTTATCACCCCAGCGGGTGCAAAGGAGTTCATTTGATTACACATGTCAGCCCTCTTGGCTCTATGGATCTGCTCTCCCAACTGGAAGTAGATATGCTGAAGCGCACGGCCAGCAGCGATTTGTATCAACTTTTCCGTAACTGCTCGCTCGCCGTACTCAACTCTGGCAGTCAGACTGACAGCAGCCATGAACTGCTGTCGCGTTTTGAGAACTTCGACATCAACGTACTGCGCCGTGAGCGCGGCGTTAAGCTGGAACTGATCAATCCCCCGGAAGAAGCCTTCGTCGACGGTCGTATCATCCGTTCACTCCAGGCCAACCTGTTTGCCGTCTTGCGCGACATCCTGTTTGTCAATGGCCAGCTCGCCAGCTCGGGGCGTTTACCCTGCGAAGAGGACAACGACTCAGCCACCATCACCAACACGGTGTTTTCCATTTTGCGCAATGCCCGCGCCCTGCATGTGGGTGAATATCCCAATACCGTTGTCTGCTGGGGTGGCCACTCGATCAACGCGGTGGAATACCAGTATTGTCGCAACGTGGGCACGCAACTGGGGCTGCGTGAGCTGAACATTTGTACCGGTTGTGGACCGGGCGTGATGGAAGCGCCGATGAAAGGTGCCGCCGTGGGCCATGCCCAGCAGCGCTATCGTGACAGCCGCTTTATCGGGTTAACTGAGCCGTCTATTATCGCGGCTGAGCCACCGAATCCGCTGGTGAACGAACTTATCATCATGCCGGATATCGAAAAGCGCCTGGAAGCCTTTGTGCGCATCGCGCACGGCATCATCATCTTCCCGGGCGGCGTGGGTACCGCAGAGGAGTTCCTCTATCTGTTGGGCATTCTGATGAATCCACAGAACGCGCATCAGGTTCTGCCGCTTATTCTGACCGGCCCGAAAGAGAGCGCCGATTATTTCCGCGTACTGGACGACTTCATTGTCAGCACGCTCGGCGAGCAGGCACGTAAGCATTATCAGATCATCATTGACGATGCTGCTGAAGTTGCCCGTCTGATGAGAAAAGCCATGCCGCAGGTGAAAGAGCATCGCCGTGAAACCGGTGACGCCTACAGTTTTAACTGGTCAATGCGTATTGCTCAGGATCTGCAGGTGCCGTTTATGCCAACGCATGAAAATATGGCCAACCTCAATCTCTACACAAACCAGGCTCCAGAAAAACTGGCGGCGGATTTGCGCCGGGCCTTCTCTGGGATTGTTGCAGGAAACGTCAAAGAGATGGGCATTCGCGAAATCCGCGAAAAAGGCCCTTACAAACTGCACGGCGATGCCGACATCATGCACCGCATGGATGAACTGCTACAGGGCTTTGTGGCGCAGCAACGTATGAAACTGCCCGGCACTGCCTATATTCCGTGCTACGAAATCATCAAGTAAATCTGGAGGCAGCCTGCGGGCTGCCCATATCTTATGTCTCTTCACTTACTCATTGTTGACGCCCTCAATTTAATTCGTCGCCTGCATGCGGTACAAGGCTCGCCCTGCGTCGACAGTTGCGTAGGCGCGCTGCGTCAGCTTCTGGGGCACACGCGGCCGACGCACGTGGTGGCGGTGTTTGATGGTGAAGCCCGCCATCAGGGATGGCGGCATCAGTTGTTGCCTGACTATAAAAGTGGACGCCCACCGATGCCCGACGATTTGCAGGCCGAAATGCCCGCGCTGAAGGACGCCTTTCGAAACGCGGGCGTCAGTTGCTGGATAGCCGACCAGGATGAAGCCGACGATCTGGCGGCGACGCTGGCGGTCAAAATGGCGCAGGCAGGTCATCAGGCGACCATCGTTTCAACCGACAAAGGTTACTGCCAGTTACTGGCACCGACGATTCGCATCCGTGACTATTTTCAAAAGCGCTGGCTGGATGTGCCTTTTATTGAAGCCGAATTCGGCGTTGCACCCGCGTTGCTGCCTGACTACTGGGGATTGTGCGGCATCAGCAGCAGTAAAATTCCCGGCATCGCAGGCATTGGCCCCAAAAGCGCCCGGGAACTTCTACAGCAGTTTGGTTCACTGGAATCGCTGTATCAGCAGTTGGATCAGGTGCCGACCAAATGGCGTAATAAGTTAAAGGCCGGACAGGAGATGGCGCTGATCAGCCGCGATGTGGCCCGGCTGAAACAGGATTTGGTGCTGGAAGGGAATCTGAATTTACTGCGTTACCATGGCGGCTAATCATATCAGACCGGGCACAATCGCGCCCGGTCTGCAGGGTTAACGCTCGTCGCGGCGGCCACCGACAGCGGCCCAGATGCGACGAATGTGCACTGTCACTTCTTCACGATCGTGATAAAGCTGACGTGCCCGAATCTGCGCGTTAACGCCATTTTCATTGAGTCGCTGCTCGATCATGGCCAGATTCTGCGTGACTTCTTCGTAGCGCTTCTTCATGGGCAGTTTCAGGTTAAATATGGCTTCGCGGCACCAGCCGTTGACCAGCCAGTCCGCCATCAGGTTCGCCACGCGAGCCGGCTTTTCCACCATGTCGCAGACCAGCCAGCTGATGTTGGTGCGGGGCGGACGGAAACGGAAACCGTCTTCACGCTCGTGAAAAACCTGGCCGGTCTCCATCAGGCTGGGCGCCATCGGCCCGTTATCCACGGCGTAAACCATCATGCTGCGCTTTACCAGTTGATAGGTCCAGCCGCCTGGACAGGCCCCCAAATCGACAGCATACATTCCACTGGCCAGACGTTCATCCCACTCATCGGCCGGAACAAAAACGTGAAAGGCCTCTTCCAGCTTAAGCGTGGACCGACTCGGCGCATCAGAGGGGAACTTAAGACGCGGAATGCCCATATAAAAGGGTGAGTTGTTCTCCGGCAGTGAATACCCGACGTAGCAGGTGCCGGGGGCGATAAAGAACACATGCACGACCGGGCGTTTTGGGCTTTCATAGTTGAGCAGGATTTTGCTCTCACGCAGGCTGGCGCGCAGCGGGACGGTAAACTTGCGGCAGAACCTGGTGAGCTCTTTGGCTTCGTTGGTATCCGGCACTTCAACACGCAGTTCCCCGCCCTTTTCCACCACGCCGCTTAACATGCCTACGATGGGGGAAATACGATCGTCCTGGGGCAGATCCCGCAGCAGTTCGCCAACAACCAGCATCTGACGGGCAAAAATCAACTGCTCAAACGGCAACTCGCGGATCAGTCTCTCCGCATCGGGCTGCTGGTAGCACTCAAACAGGACATAACCTGCATCCTCTTTAACCCGAGGAAAGCCGTAAACATTGCGCTCGGCGGCTTTAGCACTAATTTCCGCCGCACACTCTTTTTCAAAGCCAGCGCGGCAATACAGTAAAACTTTATTCATGGCGTTCTGCCTTGGTTTTAAGACGCAGTGCGCCAATCAACATCAATAGCCAGCCAACGAGGAAGAACAGCCCCCCGACTGGCGTGATAAAAACAAAAAACGTTAAGTGCGACAGCGCCAGGGAATAGAGGCTGCCGCTGAATAATACGGTACCCAGTGCCATAGAGGCGCTGCTCCAGTAGAACCAGATATTACAGCGATAAAGCATCGCCGCTCCCAGCCCCAGCACAGCCAGCGTATGATAAGCCTGGTATTCCAGCCCGGTATGAATCCAGGCCATTTCAGTCGCTCCCAGCGTTTTATTCAACACATGAGCACCAAAAGCACCAAATGCCACCAGGAAAAACCCACTGATGGCCGCAAAAATAAACATGGCACGTCTGGACATGAATGTATCCTCAAGGTGCGTTTGCAGGTCCCTGCAAAAAAATAAAAAAGTTACTGATCATAACGAAAGCGGAATTTTTCTTGTTCGGTAGCCGCTTTGGCGAGGATCCACTGTCGAAAGGCGGCTATTTTACCCAGTTCTGCCTGACTGTCATGACAAACCAGATAAAAAGCATTTTTGCTCACTAAAACGTCATTAAACGGACAAATCAACCGTCCCGCTTCGATTTCGCTTTGCGCCATAACGTTATTGGCCAGGGCAACGCCCTGCCCATGGATGGCCGCCTGCAGCACCATCGCGCTGTGGCTGAAAATGGGCCCCTGTTGCACATTGATATGCTGGACGCCTGACTGACGGATATACGCCTGCCAGTCACGGCGGGAAGCATCATGCAACAATGTAAAACGAGCCAGATCCATGGGCGTTTTCAGGGGATTTTCACCCGTCATCAGCGATGGCGAACAAACCGGCAGCAAATATTCGGCATAGAGTTTTTCGACCCGCAGGCCTGGCCAGTTTCCCCGGCCATAGAAAATGGCCACGTCCACATCATCGGCCAGCTTCTCTTCATCCCGATCGACCGCCTGAATGCGGACGTCAATTCCCGGATAAGCCAGATTAAAGCTGGAAAGACGCGGGACCAGCCACTGAATCGCAAAGCTTGGCAGCAAACTCACCGTCAACGCCCCTTTGGCGCTGCGTGCCTGCAGTTTACGCGTCGCCTCGTTGAGCGCAGAGAAAATTTCTTTGATATCCAGATAGTAACTTTGGCCTTCCTCGGTGAGTAAAAGCGACCGGTTTCGCCGTCTGAACAGCTTCAGTCCCAGAAAATCTTCCAGTGATTTGATCTGGTGACTGACAGCAGCCTGGGTCACAAACAGCTCTTCAGCGGCTTTGGTGAAGCTTAAATGGCGTGCTGCGGCATCAAATACCCGCAGTGCATTCAGGGGAGGAAGACGTTTTGACATGGTTATCCATAGCCAGCCTGGCAAAAAATACGCGGACTAATACAAAGCCTTAACGTATTAGAATTTATAATCCGAGACATTATAAATTGTCCGTTGAGGAAGCTCCAGCAAATACCTATAGTTGCGGTACTTCCTGAGCCGGAACGAAAAGTTTTTAGATTTGTGAGTGAGTTCGCAGATTTTCTGAAAGCTTTTGGCTTGTGGTCGTGATGTTGTGTTTGCAATTTTGATCTGACCTTTACAGATCAAGCTTTTTTATTTCCTGTAGATTTACCCTGTCTGTCCATTGTGATATTGAGTAGCACCGCAAATTGCGGTGCTTTTTTTATGCGCGGATTACTTCATCTCAACCATTTCTTTCACATCTGAACGGTTAATCTGCTGCTCATTGCCATTCGCATCTTTATAGCTAATCATACCGGTATCAGTATCGACTCTTGGTTTACCTTCAGCAACGATAGTGCGTCCGTCATTGGTATGCATTACGTAGTTGCTTGAACAGGCAGCCAGGGTAAAGGCCATTGTACAAACGGCCAGCATTGCGGCGAGTTTTTTCATCTTCTATCTCCTTGCAGATTGATTGCACCAAACCGCCCGCGTTACGCTGACCCGAGAAATGGTCAAGTGGGATCGACTATCAGAATGTCGTATCGCCATGCGGGTGAAGTTTTTACCTTGCAATATTCAGCATAACCCGCTTTTCCAGCTTTGCCAGACAGACATCCATCTTTCAGCCTGAGTCTGATAATTAACAACGAGCTATGTATGCGTGCCTTTAATCCTTCTTCATTCCGGCAGCAGTTTCCTGCCCTGAGCGACGCGGGTGTTTATCTCGACAGCGCCGCCACCACGCTAAAACCGCAGGCGGTAATCGAGGCGACTCAGCAGTTCTACAGCCTGAGCGCCGGTACGGTTCATCGTAGCCAGTTTGCAGCGGCTCGCCGGTTAACCGAGCAGTATGAGCAGGCGCGGGGCCAGGTGGCGCAGTGGCTCAATGCCGCCAGTGACCGGCAGATTGTCTGGACGCGCGGTACCACCGAAGCCATTAACCTGGTGGCGCAAAGCTGGTTAGCCCCGCGTTTACAGCCCGGCGATGAAATCCTCGTCAGCGAAGCCGAGCACCACGCCAATCTGGTTCCCTGGCTCATGGTCGCACAGGCCACGGGCGCGCGCGTGGTAAAATGGCCAATCGGTGAGGATCGCCTGCCCGATATCGCCGTGCTGCCCTCACTGATCACTCACCGGACGCGTCTGCTTGCGCTGGGTCAGATGTCCAATGTCACAGGCGGCTGCCCCGATTTATCCCGGGCCATCGCTCTTGCCCATGCGGCAGGGGCAAAAGTTATGGTCGATGGCGCGCAGGGCGTCGTACATTGCCCGCCGGATGTACAGGCGCTGGATATTGATTTCTATGCCTTTTCCGGCCACAAGCTCTATGGCCCAATGGGCATCGGTGTGCTGTACGGTAAAGCGGAATTGCTGGAAGAGATGGCCCCCTGGCAGGGCGGCGGTAAGATGCTGACGAAGGTCGACTTCACCGGCTTTACGCCCCAGCCGGTGCCCTGGCGCTTTGAGGCCGGTACGCCAAACGTGGCGGGCGTGACCGGACTGAGTGCCGCGCTGAGCTGGCTGCAACAGCATAATATGTCTAAAGCAGAGATCTGGAGCCAGCAGTTAGCCAGTCTGGCCGAGGAACAGCTTGCAGAACTGCCGGGCTTTCGCAGTTTCCGTTGTGGCCAGGCCAGCCTGCTGGCCTTCGACATTCAGGGAATTCATCACAGCGATATCGTGACACTGCTGGCAGAGCACGGGATCGCCTTACGTGCGGGTCAACATTGTGCCCAACCGTTAATGGCGGCACTGGGCGTTGAGGGGACGCTGCGCGTATCGTTTGCCCCCTATAATAATTTACAGGACGTCGATGCGCTGCTGCGCGCTATGCACAGCGCTGTCGCGTTGTTATCGGAGTTTTAATCATGCACGCATCCCTGCTTGCCCCGCATCCGTTCGGTGTTGAAATTACGCCTGCGGATCTGAAAGAAACCTTCTCTCACTGTCGGCAGTGGGAGGATCGCTACCGGCAGCTGATTTTACTTGGCCGACAGTTGCCGGCCTTACCTGACGCATTAAGAACACCGGACAGTGAGCTGAGTGGTTGCGAGAATCGCGTCTGGCTGGGCAGCCAGATCCGGGAAGAAGGTTCCCTGCATTTTTACGGTGACAGCGAAGGTCGCATCGTTCGTGGTTTGCTGGCCGTGCTGCTCACCGCTGTTGAAGGCCAGACGCCCGCGCAATTACTGGCGGCCGATCCGCTGGATCTGTTTGAATCGCTGGGCCTGCGTGCGCAGCTTAGCGCCTCACGCAGTAGCGGCCTGAAAGCGCTGGCCGATGCCGTCCAGCAGCATGCGCAACGGGCGCTGGGTTAACCGCTCATGGCGCAGTCGTCGGTCAGTGTTTAGCTAATCAGGTCAGGCTGGCGGCCTGGCAAACGCGGGCTAAAGCCGTACAACCGCGTTGCACGGCAGATTAGCATTACGCCTGGCGCGCGGCCCGTGCCAGAAATTTCTTCAGGGCATGCGAAACGGCAACAAAGCCAAAGGTGGCGGTGACCATCGTGGCTGCGCCAAATCCGGATTCACAATCCATTCTTTTCGGCCCTTCCGCTGTGCTGCGTGAGGCGCAAACCGAGCCATCCGCCTGCGGATAAACCAGCGCCTCTGTAGAGAAAACGCAGTCGATGCCCAGCTTGCCTTTGCTGTTTTTTACCACGCCCAGCTGTTTAAGCCGCTCGCGTAATTTAGCTGCTAGCGGATCCTGGATGGTCTTCGCTAAGTCAGTCACCTGGATTTGCGTGGGATCGATTTGCCCACCTGCGCCGCCCGTGGTGATCAGGGGAATCTTATTGCGTCGACACCAGGCAATCAGCGCCGCCTTGGGGCGCACACTGTCGATAGCGTCAATTACATAGTCGATATCGGCAGTCAGCAGCGTCGCCGTGTTTTCCGGGGTGATAAAGTCATCAATACAGATCACCTCACAGTCAGGATTAATGGCGCGCAGACGCTCGGCCATCACGTCCGTTTTGGCTTTACCCACATTGCCGCTCATCGCATGTATCTGACGATTGGTGTTGGTGATACAGACATCATCCATATCGATCAGGGTAATCCTGCCGATGCCGGTTCTTACCAGTGCCTCGGCAGCCCAGGAGCCCACGCCGCCAATACCAATCACGCAGAAGTGGGCATCAGCGAAATGCTGCAACGCCGACTGCCCATAAAGACGTGCCGTGCCACCAAATCGCTGGTGCCAGGCATCGTTTAACACTTTCATAGTTGAACCTGTTACTGAGCGCGGGCCCGATCGCCCGCCGCTTCAAAATTTAGTTAGCGCCTAACAGCAGGCTGCCGTTGTTACTGCTCTGCGCATTGCTGAACAGCGGCTGACCGGCTCCCGGTGCCGATTTCAGCACCCACACACGACCATAATGGTTATAGAACCCCGCCAGATGGGCAGCATCTGGCCCTACGCCCTGATAGATATCGAAGTGCTGGCCTTTGATCGCGCCGCCGACATCCAGCGCCACCATCACCCGCATTTCATATTTCCCGTTGAATTTGCCCTTTTCATTGAGCTGCGGCACTTCCGCCAGCAGCACCGTTCCGGCAGGAATCAGTGAACGATCGGATGCCACAGAGGCTTTCGCCACCAGCGGCACCGCGCTCGCGCCACGTACCGGCACATAAGGTTCGGGTTTGAAAAAGACAAAGGAAGGGTTAGTTTCTAGCAGCGCCCGCACTTCCTCGGGTGAATGTTCCTCAGCCCACTGGCGAATAGCCTGCATTGACATGTCTTCACGCTTGACCTCGCCCCGGTCGATCAGCTCTTTACCGATGCTATGATAACCCCAGCCGTTTTTGCCGCCATAACCAAAAAAGCTCATCGGACGTCCGTCACCAAAATCGACATAGCCGCTGCCCTGCACATCCATAATAAAGTTATCAATGAGTGAGTTACTCCAGGCAATGACGTAGCGATCGTCCAACGCCCCACTGTATATCGATGCGCGGCTGGGTAATTTCTGACCGCGTTTGCGCGGCGGCATGCGGTAAATAGGGTACTGAAACTCGCCCTGTCGCGTGTAGCGTGCCTGAACTACCGGCGTGTAGTAGCCCGTAAACTGGACGTTACCGTAATTATCGGTGCCTTCCATCTGAAACGCATTTAACCCAAACTGGCGCAACTGTCGTGTATCGCCCCCCGCCATCAGCCAGTTTTCAACCGCACTGTAAGTGCTGTTGTTACGGCCAAACAAACCCGAAGCGGCCGCCTGGATTTGCTGAATCTGTTGCCCAAAATCTCTGCCGTTAACCGGACGGCCTTTGGCGTTAGGTTGATTCACCAGCGCTAAGGGCTGATCAAGTTTTCCGTCTTTATATTGTTGACCCCGATCGGTCGGCTTAGAACTACAGCCCGCCAGAAGCGCTAAAAATGCGCCAGTAAGTGCGTACTTCGCCCAACGTCCTTTCATCTTCATCTCTTTTTATAAGTGTTCGCCACGCGACGATAGCAAAGCCGTCATCAGAATGAAATCCATCCTCTTTCGTCATAACGGATATCGGTGCAATAAATCACCAATTGGTGGAATCCTTCAGCAATTAACAGCAAATTTAGCCTTTTAGGGCAAAAAGGGGTTGCAACAATCATCGTGCGGAGTATAGTGCGCATCCACGGACGCGGGGTGGAGCAGCCTGGTAGCTCGTCGGGCTCATAACCCGAAGGTCGTCGGTTCAAATCCGGCCCCCGCAACCAGTTCTTCTGTAGTTTTGCTCAGACAGAAGAAACAATGTGAAAAGTCGCTATGCGCAATCGGACGCGGGGTGGAGCAGCCTGGTAGCTCGTCGGGCTCATAACCCGAAGGTCGTCGGTTCAAATCCGGCCTCCGCAACCAATTCTTCTGAGATAATGCTCACTCAGAAGGGACAATGTGAAAGTCGCTATGCGCAATCGGACGCGGGGTGGAGCAGCCTGGTAGCTCGTCGGGCTCATAACCCGAAGGTCGTCGGTTCAAATCCGGCCCCCGCAACCACTTTAAACACCTGAGAAGGTGTTTTTTTGTTTCTGGCCTCCGTCAGTCACTCCCCCTCTCCTTTTTACCGCTCAGACACGCAGTGAGATCAGACCGTACGCGCATGTCGCAACAGATCTTGCTCTGGCCAACCCGTTTCTGCTTTTATGATTCATCCGGACACGACAAGGTCTGTTATGAATACCTTCAACATTGCTGCACTTGCTGCACAGTATCCGCCGGTTGCGGATATGATCGCGCTGAAAGAAACCATCTGGTTCAATCCTGCCACCACAACCGTCGCCGACGCCCTGCCCTTTGTGGGACTGACAGAGCAGGACGTTGAAGCCGCCCATGCCCGCCTGAAGCGGTTTGCGCCTTTGCTGGCTCAGGCCTTTCCTGAAACCGCCGCCACGGGCGGTATAATCGAATCGGATGTGGTCGCGATCCCCGCCATGCAGGCCCGGCTGGAACAGGCGTACGGCCAGAAAATTGCAGGCACACTGCTGCTGAAGAAAGACAGCCACCTGCCGATTTCTGGCTCCATCAAAGCGCGTGGCGGCATTTATGAAGTCCTGAATCATGCCGAGAAACTGGCATTAGCTGCCGGTTTGCTGTCCCCGGAGGCGGATTACCGCACGTTGCTCTCCCCCACGCTTCGGCAGTTTTTTAGCCAGTACCGTATTGCCGTGGGATCGACCGGCAATCTCGGGCTGTCGATTGGCATCATGAGCGCCCGCCTCGGCTTTAACGTAACCGTTCATATGTCGGCGGATGCCCGGGAATGGAAGAAAGCAAAACTGCGCAGCCATGGCGTAACGGTGGTGGAATATGAACAGGATTACGGCGTGGCGGTCGGGCAAGGACGCAAAGCGGCCGCATCGGACCCCAACTGTTTCTTTATTGACGATGAAAACTCCCGCACGCTGTTTTTAGGTTATGCGGTCGCAGGCCAACGGCTGAAAGCGCAGTTTGAACAACAGGGCCGCGTGGTTGATGCTCAACATCCCTTATTTGTGTACCTGCCCTGCGGCGTGGGCGGTGGCCCCGGCGGCGTCGCGTTTGGCCTGAAGCTGGCATGGGGTGACCATGTTCACTGTCTGTTTGCGGAGCCCACTCATTCGCCCTGCATGTTGCTGGGCATAACAACGGGCTTACACGACGGCATTTCCGTACAGGACATAGGTATTGATAATGTCACGGCTGCGGATGGTCTGGCGGTAGGCCGGGCGTCCGGCTTTGTGGGCAGAGCCATGCAACGTCTGCTGGATGGCATTTACACGCTTGATGATGCGCGCATGTACGACATGCTCGGCTGGCTGGCGCAGGAAGAAGGTCTGCGGCTTGAACCTTCTGCGCTGGCCGGGATGATCGGTCCACAGCACGTATGTGGTTCAGCGCACTATCACGCGCTGCACGACTTCAGCCCAACACAGTTACAACAGGCCACTCACCTGGTCTGGGCGACGGGCGGCGGCATGGTGCCGGAACAGGAAATGGCGCACTACCTGGCAAAAGGCCGCTAAGTGGACGCACATCGCCGGCGAGACAGGAACGCCACGCAACCCGGTCCCTGTTCTTCTTCTGACGACAAACCCTGACAGCAGATAAGGCCGGGCGGGTGATTTTTCCTGCCCGGTTGCTTAACGGTGTGCCAGCGCCGCCCCGTTTTTGAAATAGGCCTTAATGCCTTCCAGAATGGCCTCGGCGACCTGATGTTGATAACGCGTGGTGCGGAGTTTACGCTCTTCTTCGACGTTGCTGATGAACGCGGTTTCCACCAGGATCGAGGGAATATCCGGTGCCTTCAGCACCGCAAAACCGGCCTGATCCACAGTGCGTTTGTGCAGGTGGTTAATCCGCCCCATCCGGTGCAGCACTTCTTTGCCAAACTTCAGGCTGTCATGGATCGTCTGGCGCTGCACCATATCAAACATGGTGTGATCCAGATAGCGATCGCCACTCATGCTGACGCCGCCAATCAGGTCGGATTCATTCTGGGTTTGCGCCAGAAAACGCGCCGCGGCTGACGTCGCCCCCCGGGTCGAAAGGGCAAACACAGAGGAGCCCCGTGCGGCCCGGCTGGTGAACGCATCCGCATGAATGGAGACGAACAGATCGGCCCGCTGTTTCCGGGCTTTGGCCACGCGAACCCGCAGGGGAATAAACACATCCTCGTTACGCGTCATGTACGCCTTCATATTGTGTTCTTTCTCAATCAGCGCTTTAAGGCGTCGGCCAATCTTCAACACAATGTCTTTTTCACGGGTTTTGTATTTACCGTGCGCGCCCGGATCTTCCCCGCCATGGCCAGGATCGATCATGATAATGATGGGGCGATCGCGCCCGGCTTTACCGGGTAACGGCGGCTGAACGCTTTCATTTTTATCCAGATCGCCCTGGTTGTAATCTTTCAGTAATGCCAGCAGCGGATCATCTTCTACCGTATTCTGGCTGGGGTAGAGATCGACCACCAGCCGGTGTTGAATACTGGAGACCGGTGCAAGGCTGAAGATTTTTGGCGAGACGTTGCGTTTCAGTTCCAGCACCACCCGCACGGTATTGGCATCGAACTGCCCGACCCTGGCGTTTTTGATAAAAGGATCGTCCACCCTGACGTGCTGGTTAACGCCCTTAAGGACCGAATTAAGGTGCAGGTTCTCAATGTCGATGACCAGCCGGTCCGGATTCGTCAGTGCGAACTGCTTATACTTAAGGGCAACATTGGATTCCAGCGTCATGCGCGAATAGGTTGAAGAGGGCCAGATGCGAACCGCCATAATATGGCTGGTGGCCGCGATGCCCACACCGCTTACGCTGAGCAGCAGCAGTGCCCCAGTACCTTTTAATAATCGTCTACGTGAAATAAGGGGATGACCTTCCGACATGCCACTCCAGCTGTTATATCGTGTTTAAAAAAACGGCAACCAAATAAAATGGCGGCGAAAACTTTATCCAATCCGGCTGACGATGTCACCCCGGAAACTCTAAATAATGCAGTCTGTTAGCGGCGTTATCACCTGAAAAAACGTAAATAAACGTCAGGATTAGCGCTTGCAAAATGGCCGCCAAAGGCATAAAAATACAGAAAATACGAATAAACATTCACTGAGGGTTAGCCGTGAAGGAACGTAGTACTGAACTGGTTCAGGGTTTTCGCCATACCGTTCCCTATATCAATGCGCATCGGGATAAGACATTTGTCATCATGCTTGGCGGTGAGGCCATTGAGCATGAAAATTTCTCCAGCATCGTCAACGATATTGGCCTGCTTCACAGCCTTGGCATTCGTTTAGTCGTCGTGTACGGCGCACGTCCGCAGATTGATGCCAGCCTCGCCGCAAACCAGCTGGAACCGGCTTACCACAAATATACCCGCGTAACCGACGCGCAATCACTGGAGCTGGTAAAGCAGGCCGCAGGCCGTCTTCAGTTGGATATTACCGCCCGCCTTTCCATGAGCCTGAACAACACTCCGTTACAGGGCGCGCATATCAACGTGGTGAGCGGCAACTTTATCATTGCCCAGCCGCTCGGCGTGGATGACGGCGTCGATTACTGTCACAGCGGTCGCATTCGTCGTATTGATGAAGAGGCTATTCACCGCCAGCTCGACAACGATGCCATTGTGCTGCTGGGTCCGGTGGCCGTGTCAGTGACCGGTGAAAGTTTTAACCTGACTTCTGAAGAAGTGGCCACGCAACTGGCAATTAAGCTTAAAGCAGAAAAAATGATTGGCTTCTGCTCGGAACAGGGCGTAATCGATCGTGAAGGCAACATTGTTTCGGAGTTATTTCCCAATGACGCTCAGGCACGCATTGATGAAATGGAACGCGATGGCGATTTTCTGTCTGGCACGGTGCGCTTTCTGCGTGGCGCCGTTAAAGCCTGTCGCAGCGGCGTCCGTCGCAGCCATCTGATCAGCTATCAGGAAGACGGCGCCCTGTTACAGGAACTCTTCTCGCGCGACGGCATTGGTACGCAGATTGTCATGGAGTCCGCCGAGCAGATTCGTCGGGCCACGATCAACGACATCGGTGGCATTCTGGAGCTGATTCGTCCGCTGGAGCAGCAAGGGATTCTGGTACGCCGTTCACGCGAACAGCTGGAAATGGAGATCGACAAATTCACCATCATTCAGCGGGATAACCTGACCATCGCCTGCGCCGCGCTCTATCCGTTTATGGATGAAAAGATTGGCGAAATGGCGTGCGTTGCGGTCCATCCGGATTACCGCAGCTCCTCACGCGGAGAGCTGCTGCTGCAACGCGTTGCACTTCAGGCGAAGCAGATGGGGCTGGAAAAACTGTTTGTGTTAACCACACGCAGTATCCACTGGTTCCAGGAGCGCGGCTTCACGCCGGTGGATATCGAGTCGCTGCCGGAGAGTAAGAAAGAGATGTACAACTACCAGCGCCGTTCCAAGGTGCTGATGGCCGATTTAACCTGATGGCAGCCGGGCGGCCATCCCGCCGCCCGACCTGTTATCCCTGCGTTTCCGCCCCCAGCCTTTCCACCAGGCCACTTCGCCGCTGCGTCTGCAACTGGACTGCCCGTTCAAATATCGCGCGATCGCTGTAAAGGGTCAGTTGTTTGCGTGCACGGGTAATGGCCGTGTAAACCAGCTCACGGGTCAGGACCGGCAAAAACTGCGTCGGCATGACCAGCGCGGTATGATCAAATTCTGAACCCTGCGACTTGTGCACCGTCATCACCCATGCCGTTTCATGAGACGGCAAACGGCTGGGCTGAATCGCTTTCACGCTGCCGTCTGGCAACGGAAAAAACACCCTGAGTTGCCCTTCAGCATCACGCAACGTAATGCCGATATCGCCGTTAAACAGCCCCAGGGCACTGTCGTTGCGGGTGATCATCACCGGACGTCCCGGATACCAGCGGCTGCCCAGTGCAGGACGCCGGATGCGCTGCAGCTGCATCAGACGCTGTTCGATGCGCTGATTTAATCCGTGCACACCGAATGGCCCTTCACGCAGGGCACACAGGAGCTGATAACGGCTAAATGCCGCAATGGCCTGTTCTGGCGCAGCCTGACGCTGAACGGCATCCAGATAGTCCTGATAGCCCTGCGCCACCTCGTTCAGCATGGTCTGATATGCCTCACCGTCATTCAGCGGCTGAAAAGACAGGTCAGCATGTCCGGCGGCGAACACCTTACTCATCTGGCGCGCATCACCCTGGTTGACGGTGCGGGCAAGCTGGCCAATACCGGACTTTTCGTCAAAGCGGTAACTCTGGCGGAGCAGACAAATGCTGTCGCGAACGGCAGGCGCGGTATCGTCATCGCTGCCCGTAAGCGCACATTCGGTAAGCGTCACCAGTTGTGCGGCGCGCGCCGGACTGAAGCCGGTTTCGCTGCAACGACAAATGTCCCCCAACACCGCTCCGGCTTCAACCGAAGCCAGCTGATCGCGATCGCCCAGAAACACCACTCTGGCGTGAGGCGGCAAGGCGGAAATCAGTTTTGCCATCATCGTCAGATCAACCATCGACGCTTCATCAACCACCAGCACATCCAGGTGTAACGGGTTACCCGCATGGTAGCGCATGCGCTGCGAGTCAGGCTGTGCGCCAAGCAGGCGATGCAGCGTGGTCGCTTCAGCAGGAAAACGCGCACGCTCGTCATCGTCCACCGCCAGTCCCTGCAGGGCTTTTCCCAGGGATTCGGTCAGACGGGCTGCCGCTTTCCCTGTCGGTGCCGCCAGCTGTATGCGCAGAGGTTCGGGATTCAGGCGAATCAGCGCCGCCAGCAATTTCGCCACCGTCGTGGTTTTGCCGGTACCGGGTCCGCCTGAAATAACGGCGGTTTTACGGGTCAGTGCCACCGCAGCAGCAATTTTTTGCCAGTCGTCAGGTTGACGGCCAAATAACGTCTGCAGAACATCTCGTGCCTGTTGCGAATCAAACGTCCCGCTATCCGGCTGCAATGAGAAAAACCGGGCAACCTGGCCTTCACTTTGCCAGAGCCGGTGCAGGTATAAACGCTGGTGACTCAGCACCAGGGGCGTCACAACGCGGCCATCGCTCACCGCTGACCAACTGGCCAGCTGTGCATGCCGCTCTGCTTCATCGGGCGCGCCTGCGGCCTGCCACAATGCCTGCGCCAGTGCGGGCTGACGACCGGAGAACAGCCCAGCCTCATTCAGGTTAGCCAGCGGCAGGCAGACATGTCCTTCGCCCGCGTCGGCACTCACACAGGCCGCTGCCAGCAACCGAAAGGGTTTCGTCTCATCTGCAATCAGGCGGGCAAACTGAATATCCAGAGGACGCAGTAAACGCTTTTCGACTGCCTGAAGCAGCAAGGCGTTTATATCACTCATAAGCTCTCCTCTGCATGACCAAACAATGCATCCAGTTCCTCAATAAAGGCGGGATCGGGACGAGTGGTAAAGATGCCGTTATCGGCAGAGGTGTCATCCACCCCGCGCAGGAATACATAAAAGACGCCGCCAAAATGCTGTTGGTAATCATAGCCCGCCAGGCGGTGCTGCAGATACCGGTGCAGCGCCAGTGTGTACAGCTGATATTGCAGGTCATAGCGATGGTCGATCATGGCCTGCGCCATCGCCTCCTGCGTATACGCGGTATGGCTGTCACCCAGCCAGTTCGATTTGTAATCCAGCAGATAATATTTTCCCTGCCAGCGAAATACCAAATCAATAAAGCCTTTTAACATGCCTCTCACCTGACGGAAATCCAGCGCGGCAGCGCGCTGCGACAGTGGATCGTACCGGCGCATCAGCGCATCCAGATCGGCAGCCGTCAGCAGGCGGTTGATCGGCAGGTAAAACTCCATCTCAATCAGCCGATCAGCGCTGCGGATGCAGTCCAGGGTTAAGCCGTCTTTGTTGAGCGGCGTGGTCAGTACGCGGGCGATCCACTGCTGAATCACGGGCAGCCAGTTCAGGGAATAGCCCTGTTGCTGAAGCTGATCCTCCAGCCAGAATGCGTCCGGCGGCTCAGTGAAATCCATGGCCTCAAACAGCCCGTGCAGAAACGTGCCCGGAGCCGCACCGCGGGGGAAGTGGTGCGGCGTTAACAAGGGCTCTTCATCCTCAACCGCCTCACCAGCAGCATCAATATCGAATTTCGGCAAAGCATCCAGCAGGGGGGAACTGCCGTGCTGTTGTAATCCGGAGTAACTGGTGACGCGCCAACTGTCCGCCAGCGCTCGGGTCATTTCCCGACTGCTCAGCGCGTTCTCGCGGTGTTCGCTGTCCTGCCACTTCGCGCCGGGCTGCAGCTCGCTCCGTATCACCTCAATCCCTTCGCCTGCGAGCGCCTCAAGATGGTGACTGAGCACGGCGGCATCGCCGCTCTCACCGCGCTGTACCAGGTAGCCCAGCGCGCTCTTATGCAGATCGCTGTCGCCCTCTTTTTTACGCGCGCCTTTGATTAGGGGCGCAATACCCACGCTGCAGTGGTAAACCGAGCGCGTCAGCGCGACATAGAGCAGCCGTAAATCCTCGGCCAGTCGCTCCTCTTCCGCCAGCGTCAGGCTCTGTGCATCGCCCTGTACGTCGAGCATGGCAGCAAAACTTTCACGGTCGTGATACAGGGCGCTGGCCGCTTCGCGAAATCCGGCCGCAAACGGCAGCCAGACCAGCGGATACTGCAGGCCTTTGGATTTGTGAATCGTGACGATCTGCACCAGATGGCGATCGCTTTCCAGACGCAGCTGCTGACTGGCGGCCTGGCTGTCAGGGCGGGCAATTTGCTGTGCCAGGAAACGCACCAGAGCATGCGTGCTGTCGAGCTGCGTTGCCGCTTCCTGCAGTAATTCGCCCAGATGCATCAGATCGGTTAAGCGCCGCTCGCCATTTTCGGAAGCCAGCATATTTTCCGCCAGTTGCCGTTTAATCATTACATCGCGCAACATGGGCAGTACGCCACGTTGCTGCCAGATCTGCTGCCAGCTGACAAACTGCTCTACCAGCGCATCCCACTCACGTTCGTTTTGCGCCAGCGCATCAAGTTGGGCGGCATCGATAGCAAAGATGGACGTGGCCAGCGCGCTACGCAGCAGTCGCTCCTGTTCAGGTGACTGCACCGCCTGCAACAGCCATAACAGCTCGCGCGCTTCAGGCGTGGTATAAACGCTGTCGCGGCTGGACAGGTAGACCGACGGAATGGCCAGCTTATTCAGCGCGTCACGAATCAGACTGGCTTCATTGCGGCTACGCACCAGTACGGTGATATCCGAGGCCTTAACCGGCTGCAGTGCATCGCCTTTCCCTAACCGCGCCTTGCCCTGCTGACCGGCCACCAGCCAGCGGCTGATATCGGCCGCACACTGCTGGGCCATAAATTGTTGGTAATCACTTACTCCAACACCTTCGCCCGGCTGTAGCCAGAAGCGCAAGGCTGGCTGGGGCTGATCATGGTAAACCAGCGTTAACGCCTGATTCGGGGCGGCCGGGCTGACCGGAAGAAACGGAATGGAAGAAAATAAAAAGGGTGCGTCAACCTGTGAAAACAGGCGGTTGACGCTGTTCACCATCGCGGGCGATGAGCGCCAGTTCGTCTCCAGCGTATAGTGAGCACTAACTTCACTACGGGCGCGTAAGTAGGTAAAAATATCTGCGCCGCGAAACGCATAGATCGCCTGCTTGGGATCGCCAATGAGCAGCAACGCCACATCCGGCTGTTGAATATACAGCGTACGGAAGATTCGGTACTGTTGCGGGTCGGTATCCTGAAACTCGTCAATCAGGGCCACCGGGAAACGGCCACGAATAGTTTCGGCCAGCAGCGCCCCGCCCGGCTGCTGAAGCGCTTCATCCAGACGACTTAACAGATCGTCAAATCCCAGCAAGGCACGCTGCCGTTTTTCCCGCTGCACCGTTTCTTTCACCTCGCTCAGCGCCTGCCAGATGATGATATCGCGGAGCGTCAGCGGTTCGGCAAGAAAGCCATCGACGGCATCGAACAGCGCATGTTGCGGTGCCTCGCCCTTTTTGGTTTTTTCGTGCAGCACCTGCTGGCCAAAGCGTTCAAGCTCTTTAGGAAACTGGTAATCCAGCGTATCGCTCTGTGCCCACTGAGTCACTTTCGCCACCCAGTTAGGTAAGTGCTTACTGCTGTAGCTGCGTTTGTCGACGCCGGAAGCCGCGATCATCCCTTCGATATCGGCACAGACAGTCTGCCACTGCTGCTTGAGGGCCTGGATGCGTTGCAGGTTAGCGGTATGACGTGATGCCAGCGTTTCGTCTGCGCGAGGCGGACGCTTCAGCCTGGGGGATTCCCCCTGCAGCCAGGGCCGTAACGTCGTCAACAAACTGTCCGGGCCGCTCCACTCCGCCGCGATCACTCGGGCCACATCCAGTGACAGGGGATAACACTGGCGACGCCAGAAATCCGCCGCGGCCTGGCGGAGTAACGTTTGTTCGTTTTCGATGAGTTCCTGCTCGAACAACATGCCTGACTCAAAGGCATTCAGGTTGAGCATGCGCTGGCAAAAACCATGAATGGTAAAAATCGCCGCTTCATCCATTTGCCGCTCAGCCGCCAGCAGCAGCGAGGCCGCCTGGGGCAAATCCGCTATCTGTTCAATCAGCTGTTGGTGCATGGTGTTATGGCTTTTACCCCGCACGCAGGCGAGCCGAAGCTGATGAATATTGTCACGAATACGGCCGCGCAGCTCCGCCGTGGCGGCTTCTGTAAAAGTCACCACCAGGATCTCTTCGACTGACAGCGGCCTGCGCCAGGCGTTCTCGCCCCCCAGCCCTAATAACAAACGCAGGTAGAGCAGACCAATCGTAAAGGTTTTACCGGTGCCCGCTGAGGCTTCAATTAACCGCTCGCCGTTGAGGGGCAGCGTTAGGGGGTTTAACGGTTCAGGTCTGGACGCCGTCATGGTGTTTCACTCTTGACCGGCAAAGACTGCTGTAATTTGGCGATTTCTGGCCAGGTCCGCCAGCCCGGTAACGGTGCGAACGCGATGTTATGCTCACCGCTACCGGCGATTTGAGAGGTCATTGCCATGCCTTTTTTCTGCATGACGGCCTGGTGAAAGAAGTCCGCTAGTCCGGAAGGGGTAAGCTGTTGAACCTGCTCCATCAACTTTTGTCGGGTATCAAAATCGTAATTCTGCCGATCAAAATCGCGGCTGTAACGATCGGCCTCTTCATTCAGCGTTTGTGGACGCTGTTTCAAATCGTTGATCATGGCCTGCTGATACTGCACAAAATCGGCCTGACTCATCGAGCGCAGGCGGTGTTCCGCCTGGGGATAAAACGCCTGATAGCGCTGCATCAGATAAGCGGGTGGCTTACTGTTACTTTGCAGCAGAAAGCCAATCCCCCACTGACGCCCTACCGGCATCCTGAACGCAAACACGGCATAACCTAACTGCTCCTCGGTACGCAGTTGGTTATAGAACCACGGCTGGACAATCTGACTGAGCATCGCGCTGTTGGCCATACTCTGGTATTCGTCATAACCCAGGGGAATATAAAGCGCCGCCAGCGCAGAGTCCGTGCTGCTGCCGTGCTGCTCCAGATTCGCCTTAAGCGGCTTTTCGACACTGAGGTAATTGCTGTGCCAGTAGTGCGTACCGTCGCACTGCATCTGCTGTTTCAGCTCGCGTCCCAGTTGCGTCACACTGTCAGCACTCAGATTACCGATCACCATCATTTCTGGCGTGGCATTTTTAATTAAGGCATCGCGATAGGCCACGACATCCTTCAGTGTAATCCCCTTGACCAGCTTACGGCGCGTGTCTCGCTGCGTGTAAGGCAGTTGGGATAAGAGCTGCATAGGCTGGATCGCCTGCTCGAAGGCTTTTCCTTTCTCTGCAGCATCCAGACGCTCCAGATACCAGGATTTGGCCTGTTGTAGCTGTGCCTCGCTGGGCTGAAAAGTGCTGTAGCGATTAACTAACTGCTTAAGCAGGTCAGGCAGGCGTTGTGTGAAGCCGCTGGCATTAAAGACCAGACCATCGTTTTCGCTGGTTGAAAAACTGATGCCGCCAATAGACGCCTGGGAACTCAGTTCATCCAGCGCCAGGCTTGCCAGATAATCATTCAGGCCGAACAGTACCTGCTGACGCGCATCACTGATCGCCTGCTGATTTCGCAGCGCGACGGTGATGCTGGCCTTTGGCTCGCTGGCATAGAACTGGCTTGGCATCCAGTAAATACGCATCCCGAAATCATTGTCGAGCTTAACCGGATGACGGTAGGTTTTGTCAGTCGACACCAGGGTAAACGCATCGGGAATGTAGGGATTTAAGCGCGGCATGGCGAGCTGAATCGCCTGGCCACGCTGTTGCCATTGCGTCAACGTCTGGGCCGTTATCTTATCAACCTGATAAGGCGCATTCACAAAATAGGCCAGCTTGTTATGCGGTTCCTGCGGGCTGATGTACCAGATTCGCGCCTGCGCTGGCGTCATGCTTTCCAGACGAGCATTGATAGCCGCGGGATCGTAGCGATCGGCCAGATAAGGCGCATCCAGCGTGTGCTCAACCGGGACACGCAGCATCGTATCCGCCAGCCACTCGATGTAGTCCATGTCGCGGGTGATTGACGGATAACGGAAGTCCAGCGCCAGCACATGCGAAACTTCATCGAAATAGCGTTGGTCGATACCGTTTTTGCGCAGCATCGCGAGATAGCTAAAAACAGCCGCGACGACCTCATCACGTTGTGCCAGACCTTTGTCCGTTAATGACACGCTGATGGAGAACACGCCGCTGGTGCGCTCGGTCACCGGATCGGCCCCCGCGCTGACGCCGTCGGCCAGGCCCTGTTTTTGCAGCCAGTCGGCCAGCGTATTGGGGCTGCGGTTACCAATGACATAGCTGATAAGCGTGTCCGTTTTACTGCGAAAGCGGTCACCGTTATTCGGTATACGGAACTCGATTTTTAACTGCTTACGCGGCTGCGCCGGCACATAGTGAATAATGATGCCCTGCTGGGCTTCCGTGACGACCGGCTCGGTAATCGCGGGAACGCTGGCATTGTGGTTAGCCACGCGCCCAAACGTATTCACGGCGATGGTCGCCATCTCTGCCAGCGGTTTATTACTGTAGATCACCGCCTTCATCAGATTGGCTGAATAGTGCGTGTGGTAAAAGTCCAGCAGCGCCTGATGCAGATTACTGCCGGGCTTATCGCGCAGGGTATCCAGATTGCCGCCGTAAAAATGCGCGGCCGGGTGCGCCGGGTTAATCGTCTCAGCCCCGACCTGTCCCATGCGCAAACCGTCACGGGACCGTGCCATGGTCAGCTCAGCATTGACCGCATGGCGTTCCCGATCGGCATTGACCGGATCCAGTAAGGGTTCGGCAATCGCGTCGGCCAGACGATCGACGGCAGGCTCAAGCGCATCGTTTTCGACTTCGAGGTAATAAGCCGTGCGACAGGAGGCGGTGCTGGCATTATGGCTGCCACCGTGTTTCTTGAGAAAATCGGCAAGGCTGTCAGGCTGTGGGTAACGCGTTGAGCCCATCAGCACCATATGTTCAAGGTAGTGCGCCAGGCCGGGCTGCTGCGCGGGATCATCCAGTGAGCCAATGGGCAATGTCAGCGCAGCAAGGGATTTCGGCGCCTGAGTATCTGAAACCAACAGCACCGTCATGCCATTATTCAGCGTGATGGCCTGATACTGACGCGGATCCTGTTCGCTTTTCCCGATGGGCGTGTTGACAGGCTGCCAGCCCGCGCCGGTTTCGGCTTGTACCGCCAGCGCCAGTAAGCCCAGCAGAATGGCGGCGATCAAGCGTGCATGTGTGCGCATGTAAAACCTCTTACGTTACCCAAAAGCCGCGTTGCGAGCGCATTAACGGCTGAAAGTACAACAAACTTTTTGATGTTTTCATTACCCGGCAGCGGTCGCTTACCGGTCGTCCTGATGCGCCTGGAGTACCGGTAAATACCAGCATTCAGCCGCGTCG